>WLWG01001373.1_pt1 | contig 22136 bp, 28 predicted proteins | sample 6712871 | NCBI WGS metagenome assembly WLWG01 (sample SAMN12718693, study PRJNA515312) | sponge metagenome | isolation source: marine sponge | host: Mycale hentscheli | place: New Zealand: South Island, Marlborough, Capsize Point | collected 2003-05-01
ATACGGACTTCACGTGGTTTAACTTGCTCAATTCAAAGGGGATTTATTTTGTCACCCGGTTGAAAGCCAATACAAAATACCGAGTGATTTCTCGCCATCAGGTCAATAAAGAGCAGGGCATCACCTCGGAGCGGACGCTGGTTTTAACGGGCCCTAAAGCCGATACCTGCCCGATTAAGTTGCGCCGGATGGGTTATAGTGACCCAGGGACCGGCAAGCATTACGTCTTTCTCACCAATCAATTCGAATTGGCTGCCAAAACCATCGCAGATATTTATAAGTCGCGTTGGCAAATTGAGTTATTTTTCAAATGCATCAAACAAAATTTGAAGATTAAGTCATTCGTAGGCACGTCAAAAAATGCTGTCATGACTCAAATAGGGGTCGCTATGTGTATGTATTTAATGGTCGCTTACTTGAAATTCTGTAGCAAACTCGATTTAAGCATTCAACAGATTATCAGACTCTTTCAAGTCAATTTATTTGAGCGAACAGACCTGTGGGGACTACTCAAAGGAGACCCTCCAGGCCCTATTGAAACTCAGGTCCAGATACAGTTTACATTCTCATGAAAGTTTATGGGACAGCAGTGATAGGTCATACATGAGGATTGGAGCACGGAGTTGACGCCGCAATCGCGGAAAAAGTGCATTTTTAGCAGGTGCCCTTCAGTCTGATTGGCGCCAAACTAAGTGGTTGTTCTCTTCCCGTGTATTTGCCTCCTAAAACCATCGCTCACCCATTTTCGAGGAGAGATGTTTCGCTGCCCCCAAACATGTCATGGAGATCTCGAATAAGCAGCCTGATCTCTTGGAGCTGATTTACACCACAGGCTGCGGAGGCGATTAGGCCGCCGATTCCCGAAAGCATCGAAATAGCGAGCTTAAGTGCGCCCGCACAAAGCATTGGTCTCATCAATGCCCACACCAAGAGCTTTTCATCTCGGGATCGTGCTCTACGATAGAGTGCCCACAAGAACTTCGCGTTGTCTTTCGAGCTTCCTCCAATGCCCAGTGACTTCCACAGGACTATGAACAGCAGTACGAAGACAAGATACATCGCTAGCGCAGCAAGGCATCCTTGAGTCTCTGTCATCTCTTTCCTTTCGCGCGCTTCTTAATGGGAGCACATCTATGTGCTCCCCTGTGTTCATCAATGTAGATATCTGTCAAAAAATATGCGCAGATTACTTCCAAGAGCAACCTCATTTCTATCTGTGCCGGGATTCTCAGCTCCCAGTACTTGCGTTGGGTTATCTATTAGGTCTCGTATGGCGGCTCGTAGTTCTTCATGTCTCCTCATGACGCCTGCCGACTGTCCCATCGCTGCTTGAGAAACCACCGCACCGAAGCGATTCATAGTCCACAACACATGATAGAGAGCAAGAATTGAAACGACTGTTACTGCAAGTCCGCCAAGTATGCCAAATGTGACTACGACCTGATCGGTCTCACTCACTGGAATTCCCAGCCAAATGACTAGATGAGACCCCACAAGTATGAGAAGGCCGACAACCAAAACCATCAAAATCGAATTCACCCGCTTCTTTAATACGTTCATGGTTGGAAGCACCTTTCTAGCAAACTCCAAACCGGAGTCAAAAAAGTCCTTATCTCCTATCTCATTCTCAAGATAGGGAGACTCGAGTGTTAGCTTTACAAGCTCGATGTATGTTCTGTCATGAGCCATCAACTTCACTTGTTCAGTCAGAAGAGCAACTCTCGAGCTTTCAAGCTCGAGCAATTCATAGAGGCGTTCCTGCTCTGCGTCCCTCAATTCAGTGGCAAGAGAATCTGCATCAGCGTGCTCAGTATCTCCAACTGACCTACCGTGACGCACTGACATCGTATTGCTCTCTAGTCAAGCCAACCGGTTTTCCTTCCAGCAGAGCTTTCGCCGCTCTCCGTAACCGTTTCTTTAGGTTGTTCACTTCTCGTGTAGTGAGATTCATTTTCCTCGAAAGCTCCGCACTACCTTTGATTTCCGCTTCAATCATCAAGTGTGCTAGTTCCGCTAGCCTTGGCTCAAGCGCATCTAGCATTGCCAAAAGCCACTGTTGCTCGGATAAAGCCTCAGTAAGCTCATCAGGAGAGTGGGATGAGTACCACCCTCGATCGACTTCAGAGACAGTCTCTGAGGGCCGAATAAATTGATTCTCCTTAGAAAGGACTCGATGACTGATCTCGCTATTGATAATCCCCGTAAGATGCTCGAACAGTGGTCGAGCCGAAGAGTCCCACTTGCGCTGTCCGGATAAGGTTTTCTCAATCGCGATATGGACCAAGTCCATCGGTTCCCACGCGCCAGGCGCTTCGCTTCGATGTCCTCGCCAGAACTTCTTCCGCACCTGAAAGGCGGCATATAGCGCGAGTCTCGACACAAGGTCCTCCCAATTGAACTCAGTCCAGTCAACAACAGCAGGTTGAATGGCATGATTAGGATCTCCAAGGTCGTTTCTCATTAACTCGCCGGTGCCCATCTATTTGCCGAGGCAATGCGCGGATTTGCCACGACGCTTGTTCGTAGAGAGTTTGGCCGCCTTTTCCCAATCTGCATACGTACATTCATGTTGCTCCAGCTTATCCCTATACCAATGTATGCCGATGATTCAACGGCTTTTGCCAACAGCCAATAGGTTTCGCCAAAAAATAGACCGTAACCCCTTGTTTATAAGTACTTTTCGCAAACAGAGAGCCTGCTGCGCCGGAAAGGCGCACAGTTTAGGGGATTCGGGTATATCTGCTCCAGAAGCTCCGTCTAGACGGGTCTATGCAGCGCGATGCCCTCGAGGCAGCCGGCTGCGAGCGCATCTATTCGGATACGAAATCTGGTGCACTCTCTGACCGTAATTGTAAATGACTGACTTATAAGGAAATATGGTGCCGGCGAGTGGACTTGAACCACCGGCCTACTGATTACGAATGAGTCCAGAGACATTTTCTTTCTTCTTATAAAACAAACTCTTACAGACTTTCTTCACGAAAGACCAACATTATTACATACTAACAAATTCACTGACTTACGCTTGAGTTTTCGGGGCGGGCCACGCCTCGCCCTGTTCCTGGGAGCGTATGTCTGAGATGGCCAATATCGGGTTGGCGTACAGCGCGTACCACTCACAGGTAGCCGTGCTCCGACTCGACACTGCGGAACAAGGCGTAACGCCATTGAGACGCGGTCTAGGTGATTGTCATTCCCTGACATAAGGAGCAATCGCTGGACATTGTTGTGAACCAGACCATCTCTTGGAAGCAACCAATCGATAGTCGAGTCGAATGAAAGCTCACTGGACGGATGCGCTTCTTCGGCTGCCTTTCGGAACCCGATGTCCAGTTCCGTCACCAACTCCTGAGCATTCTGGTCGCCAATTCTTCCCACGACCGGTCGAGCCGCGAGAACGAACCGTCGAAGCGCCGTCCGCGCGTGCGCGAACGACCCGTCGAGCCGCTGGTGAAACGATGCGTTCGGGTCCGCCGTGAGTCGATGTGCAAAGTTGCCGATGTCGCTCTCAAGGATTTGGGCAACTCCGTCCAAGTGTGCGGCATTTTGCCTCGCCAGCTTGAGTTCTCTCCAGCGGAAATTGCTATGCGTCACGATAACAGAACCCGTTGCCTGAGCCAGATACATAGCAAGCTCGAAGTTCGGTGCCATGCTGAGGATCTGGAACTGGCCATGTTGACCCGCAAGCAAGTCCTCTCGCAGGAGAGCCAGTGGATCTCGCTCTCGCATGACCTCCATGCAATCCAGGGCTTTCTCCAGATCTTCGTCGGACATCTCGGGAGAACTCTTCGATAATGTGCTCTTTTGCGCGTCCCGTGGCAAAGTCAGGAGGCTACGGCGAAATTCGTCCTTCCCAAGCCACATGAGCAACTTCTCATCGTCTCTCTCTAACTTGGCACTCGAATTTCGACCTTCTGCCATGTGCATCATTTGCTCCCGCAGATGAAAGTCGAAATCGCATGGGTCCGGGAACAAATTGACGAACCCGGCATCAATGAAGGGCTCGAGGATCAGGAGCAGGTAGATGTTTCTCAGAGTTTGAGTCAGGTGTTGACGTGGTGACTCTGTAGGACTGAACTCTAGTCGAACGCATGCCGGATTGACGAAGGGGGCTTTGGATCAGCAATTGGTCAAAGAGTGGCACGACACTTGTAGCGAAAAAGGAAATGACACGCGGGTCAACGACGCCGGAATACAAAGCGCGAAGTTCGTTGTCTGGCTTTGGCAACAACTGGAATAAGTCAGTGTAGGGTGGCCAGAAGACCTCATAGACTTCATGAATTCGCTTGACGTGCGTCTCGTCAAACTCTCGTTTCACATCTTCCCAAGTCTTGCCGTCATCGAATCCAAGGATGTCATTCACTGCTCGAATCAATCCCAGATTCCGCTCGCGAATACTTAGTTCGCCTATGTAGGACGCTGAGCCTCGCTCTTGTGTCGGCAGCAGTTTTTGTAGGGCTTACCACTGCCGCATGGCACGGGTCTTTTTTCCCGACTCGCTTCGGATTGGGTGAATCCCTGCGGAGGTATGGATTCTCGGGAACCGTTCGTCCATAAGCATCCTGATAGTGAGTAGTACCATCCTCGTACCCGACGTACATTTCCCCGCCGAAGTGCCAAAGTTCGTCACTTGGCGGAAGTAATACATTGCGTATCTCAGGCCAAGACACTGGTGCTTCCTTCTCAGGAAACAAGAGATCTTCTCTTCCCGCAGCGACATACCTCGCGGACCTGCTCTTCAGAACAAAGTTGATCGCGTGCACTTCGTGGTCATTGAGCTTGCGTGTCCGAATGAACGCGTCTGTGCGGACAATGCTGTTTCTCATGAATCTGGCGTTGGTCCCGTCCTCCCTTGGGTTCACACTTTCAGGGCTCTTCGCGTAGTCGTAGTGTGTCAAGATCAGTAGGTGGTCTTTGTCTAACGCAAACAGTGTTTGCGTACCCGCCAACTTGATCGATGGATCGAACGGGAATCGACATTCATTACTTTAAGGAAACGCAGATCTGTGCCGATCTCCGTTGGCAGGACGCTAGCAGAATTTGGCAGAATAAATCAGTAGATAGGCATGGGAAGTCGTAAATACCCCAACTTTCGATGTCGATTGCTGTCGGTCGCGGCCTACAAGCCACCCGCTCCCCGCCTACATACGCCGATGCGTAATCGACCGAGACTGTTACCCATACGCGACGGGGATGTCTGGAGATAGCCGACGCAGAGTCAGTGTGACCCACGCGCCCGGCACGACAATCCGGTTGTGCTGTGCGTTGTCGTTCGCTGTATGTCCAAGCTCACACATCTATCGCTGCGGATTTCATACGTGCATACGCCGTCGCGTCGGACTGTATCCGGTGACCGCCACGAACGACACATCTGCCGCTTCGCTTTGCCTGTTCCGCAGATTCTCTGACCCTAGCTATCAGGGTCTGCAAAGGGTAAAATAATGGTGAGATCCGTGATGTCGGTCAGGAAACTAGTTGGTGCCGGACGTGATCTACAAGAATGCGCCACTCTTTGAAGCGATCGCCGAGGTTCGTTGGCAGTTGCAACCCCTTCAAGTGCTCCCAGGCGCAGCCGTAGATCCTTATTTTGACAAGACATCAGCCGCCTTTCGAAGAAAGGTTGCCGAGGCGGGGTTTACGCACAGTGAACGACTTACTCCGTCGGAGGCGCCGCTCGAACTGTTTGCTCACAAGCCCGTATGGCGATTCCGGCAACAGGCGGACGTTTGGCCGCTCTTCCAGTTGGGACCGGGAATACTTACGGCCAATGTGGTACCACCGTATGGAGGGTGGAAGACATTCAGGGAGTTCATCCGACTGGGGGTGCAATTCCTGTCGGAAAGTCATCCGCTATGGTCCGATGACTTTGAAACCTCCGCCTTGCAACTGCGGTATCTGGACGGCTTCCGCCCTGCTCACGGAATGAATGACTATACGGACTTCGCTCAAACTGGGTTGAATCTTTCGCTCCAGTACCCCGAATGGATGTTGGCCGACGCTGTGCCTGACCCCGCCCCCGAGGCAGTAGTCCAATATCGCGTGCTACTGAACAGCCCAGCCGGTGGTCTAGGTCGTGTTGCACTCAAACCGGGTAAGGTGCACAACGAGTCCGCTGCAATTCTAGATATGAGCATTCAGTCTCGTGATCTAGGAGGAATGCCTGTTTTGGCGCGCGGGCTAAGTGAATGGTTCGACCAAGCACACGGCGTATTGAAATCTTGGTTCGGGAACGTAATGTCAGATCCTGTGGCCTCGTTGGTCCGTTCAGAGCCAAGCGTTGGTCGAGAAACACACGAACTGAGCACGGCCCCAGTCCCAGCAGTGACATACCACGGAGCCATCTTTAACAACAGCCCACACGTAGAAGCGATGTCAGACGTGTCAGTCGCCTTGACCGACCAGCAACTTGAAAGAAAACAGGCAACGTGGCCCCAACTCCCGTCAATCAGCGACGAGTATAACGTGAATGCGTCGAGAATTTTCGAGCACGACGAGTCACCGTCCTCGGCATCTGCGGTGACCGAGAGCACGTGGAAATTTCCTCAAATTCGCGCTCCTCAACTCGCAATGCCGCTCGCAGCAGTTCCGGTTGGCACTTCCCACCCCCTGCACTCCTTTGTTGACACAGACGAATCGAGTTCATTGGCATTCGAAGTCGATGAGATGACCCCGGACATGGTCGCCGCAGGTGTTTATTCGTCGCGCGTCTTGGCCCACGCTACCGCTGATGCCATCGTGGAATCGTTGGCATCAGTTAGCGCAGACACCTATGAGTTGGAGCCGGGTGCTTGGATCGTCGAATGCACCTTTCCTGAGCGCGACAAGCGAGTTAGCGCCGTCTTTCGCGATAGTTACGCCCATCTCGTTGCGATCCTGGATAGTCACATCGTTGACGAGGTATATCGAGGGGATCAATTCGATTTAAGTGTCGTCCAAGAAAGAGCCAAACAACTCGCTTCTATGAATTGCGTTGCTACGGCTTAGGGACTTCGATCAAGCGATGCCATGGGAGCCTGACCCGTCCAGCGTAGGGCGCGGCGAAATGATTGGCCGACGAGCGTTTATCCCTCCGTTTAATAGCGATGGTTCCACCTTTAAATCGAAAGTGTTCTTTGACAAGCGGAAAGGCGGACTCTCGCTCGATCGACTCAGTGCATCTGGATCAGCAGCCAAAGCAGTAGTGTCGTTCTTGACCCCGCAGTGTTTGGATTCGGCCGAGAGTCAGAGAAAGACCTTTCATGGCTGGATTTGCTTTACGCACTCGGCAATTCTGGATCACAACTGGTTCTCGCGACGAGGCTTTATGGCTCGCCCATCGCGAATCGAAGAGTCACCCTACAGACCAGCGAATCCGTACCATTCTGACCTAGTTCAAGACGGCGAACATCAGGCTGAGGACGCCGAAACATTGTCCATAATTCTGGCGCATCTGGTGACCATTCAAGGAACACTCGTCCCACCCAGAGGTGTTGCATCGACTTAAGGGCACCTCTAAAAATAGTAATTTTTTCGTGAGTGCAAGGAAGCACCGCGCGCAGAACCGCAGTGTATAGGTCATCACTGCTGTCCCGCAAAATAGCTAAACACGGAATTCACCTTGTTGTACGTCGCTGGAAATAAAGATCTTTACCTGTTCTTCGATGCGGCGGATGACTGAACCTACTACTTGCCAGAGATCAGACGTTTGACGTCTAGGGAGTCGAAGCTGCACGCGTTTGTCTGCGCTGGGAAGCAAGGCGTGCTCGACCAACTTGGCAAAGTAAAGCCCTTTCTCGATGACAAGAAGAGGGTGCTCTTCTTCATCGATAAAGACCTCAATGATCTGTTAGGCAATCCAGTTCCGGAACCAGTGGATTGTCAGATCAAGGTCGTCTCCCGGTTCGAACTCGATGACCATGTCCTGGCCGTTCTTGCGAGCGGTGAAGTGAATCTAGTTCCCTCTGATGTCTGACTCCAGCAGCCCGAGAACGCCGTCGGGTCGATGCGATACGAGGTAGATAAAGAAAGTTTCGTATATATCTGTCGCGTGGGCGATGTTGCGCTCAAACCTTTAGCGAGCAGGCGCTGACGATCCTTGTCTCGACATCAACTCTCTTGCTAGTTTACCGAGCTTCGTACAACCAAGAGGACGAATCGAGTGGTAGACAAGCTTGATATGGGCGCGGACTTCCCGTCCATGACACTACAATTGGTCGGCGGGGGCGAATTTTCGCTACCCGGTGACCTTTCCAACGACTACACGGTAGTTCTGTTCTACCGTGGCCAGTGGTGACCGTACTGTAGACGACAGTTAGCCGGCTACGAGGAACACCGCGAAGAACTCGCATCCATTGGCACCAGCATTATCGCGGCAAGCGTAGATCCACAAGACAAAGCTCAAGAGATTGCGGACGGGGTCAACTTTCCCGTTGCCTATGGCCTGCAACGCGACATGGCGGATGCCATTGGCGCGTGGTGGGAAGAGCAGCGTCAGGTTGTGCAGCCATCGGAGTTCATCCTTGACCGGGACGGCAAGGTCCTGACATCAATGTACTGCTCTGGTCCCGCGGGCCGCATTTCGGCAGACAATGCCGTGCGTCAAATCACCTTTTGGCGCTCACGCTAGAGCGCTGCCGCGACGCATCTCAATTGGGCAATAACTCCGGGCCAATACTGGCCCGGGGCACGAAACGCTATACGTGTTTCCCGCGCGTGCGCCCAGTTCACGCTCAGCGCTCTGGGCAGATACCTCTTCCAGTGTGGTTGCCATCGTGTCATTCCACGTGTTCAAGAATGCTCCGACCGAAAGGCAGGCTACCATTTCGACGATCTGATCGTCGGAAAAATGTGCCCTCAGTTCGGCAAAATGCTCATCGTTCGTGTCGTTGGGGCGTGACGAGACTGCGAGTGCAAGCGCAGCCCAGCCCGCTCGGCATCGTTGAAGAGCGGGCTCGATTCGAACTCCCATAGGGCGGCCAGTTTTTCTTCGGAAACATTGTTGTTCTTCGCCAGTTGCGATACCGAATGCGCTTGGCAGTAGAGGCAACCGTTGCTCTGAATTTACATTGAGCGAACAAAGTATTGAAAAACGCTTAGTACGCTCATAATCGGGTAAGGGCCGGTCTCTACCCGGCCCTGCCCGCAACACCGCGCATGCGGGTCCGCACGGGGCGTTTCCTTCACCTACCAAGCCACCGCTTAGCGCTCTCCCTAAAGCTGGCGACATCACTTACCCGCCGGAGCATGACTTCACCTTGACGGTGCCACGCCCGCTCTGAGACTCAGGCGTCTCGCTCTTTGACGAAGGTTCGGGCCTTCACCCTGTCCCACCCATGACGGGGGGCGTTTGGCTACTATGGCCTAGGCTGACTTGCGAGCAATCACCCGGCGGGTTACCCCCTCTGGCGCTATCGCTTGGCATCGGCTTCGCTCTTGTCCGGCGATGTCCTAGTACCAGCCCGGGCTTGGTCAACCCGTGGCCTGAGTGGTGTGCTACCGAGCGCCCGTCAATCCGATCGCCCCAGATACGAACAGGCACTTTTAAGACCAGGCACTTTCGCTGCACCACTGCGCCATTGACGCTGGCCGTCCGAGCACAGGGCTTCGATGCCTTGTGCCCTCTCGTCTTCAGCCTACGCCTCTTATGACGGTCTTGTTCATCGGCTCGCAGCTTGGCTCCCGTTCGTGGCTCCTATCCCGCCACTCACCCTTCAGATCTTGCTTCACGTCTTCGCCCTTGCGGGTGGCTGGTCGTTCATACTGGCGGCCAATACCGTTAGAGGTGGATCAGACTCCAGGCCAGTCAAGCGCCACCGCCGCGTGCAGCCAACAGCCCCATGTAAAAACACATCATTGATGCACCGGCGAGGCTGGTGATTTCACCGACGTCGTAAGCAGGGGAAACCTCCACCAGATCCATGCCCACAAAGTTGACGGCTCCAAGCCGCGTCAGAATTCCCCGTGCTTGCCACGTCTGCAACCCACCCACCTCCGGCGTGCCGGTGCCCGGTGCGTTGGACGGGTCCAGTCCGTCTATATCGAAGGTGAGATAGGTTTTGCCGCTACCCACAACGGCCGTGATGCGTTCGGCAATAGCGCACGGCGTTGACAAGTGAACGTCTTCAGCCCAGATGATGGTGACGCCTTGCTCTTGAGTCCAAGCCAGCGTGCCGGCATCCACCCGGCAGCGGATCCCTATCTGCACCATGCGGTGCGGATCGATCAAGCCTTCGTTGATGGCGATGCGAAAATTGGTGCCATGGGTCACCGGCGCGCCGTAGTTCTCCGCCCATGTGTCCACGTGCGCATCGAAGTGCACCAGCCCCAGTCGACCGTGCCGCTTGGCTGCTGCCCGCAACAGCGGCAGCGATACCAGATGATCACCGCCCATGGCGATCAAGTGCGGGTATTCGGCAGCCTGCGACTCGATCATCTTCAGTGACTCGTCCAGATTGCCCATCAGCAAGCCGAAGTTGCCGACATCGGCGAAGTCGAGATCATAGGGATTGTGAGGCATGTCCGGATAGGTGCCGCCCACCATACGGCTCGCCCGGCGGATGGCGGCGGGTCCGTCACGGGTGCCGGCGCGGTTTGTGGTGGCGATATCAAGCGGTACGCCAGCCACGGCAATGGCCGCGTCTGTACTGCTGTTGGCGGTGGCTAGAAAGGTTTCTCGCGCCGCGAAGGTCGGCAAGAACGCTGTTTGACGAAAGCTCATAGGAGTGCCTCTACGTCTAGGCCGGCTCGGTATCCGGCCTAGGCGGTCGCACGGTGCGGGGGGAAAGCCTACTTCTGAAGTTCGGTCCAGATGGCCGTATACATGGACTGTACATCGGGCGCACAGGTGGGCACAAAACGGCCCTTGGCGGCAAACTCGGCCGGGATGTTCACTTCCGGCGCCGTCTTGAGTTCTTCCGACATGAACTGCTCCGAGCCGTCTATGGCGTTCGCATACTTGGCGAATTCCGACAGCAGGGCAGCGTTCTCCGGCGCCATGATGAAATTCTGGAACAGCTTGGCGTTCTCCACGTTCTTTGCGTCCTTGAGCACCGCCACGCTATCCATCCACAAAATGAACCCTTCGCGCGGATAACCGAAACGCACGTCGGCATTTTTCTTGCGCGCACGCAATCCCGCGCCACTCCAGTAAAGCGACGCAGCCAGATCGCGGCCGGCGAATTTCTCGATAACGCCATAGCTCATGGACAACCACTTGGGCTTTGCCGCCACCAGTACGTCACGGGCTTTTTTCAGTATGGCTTTGTCGCTAGTACACGGCTCGCCGCCCACGTACATCAGGGCAACGGCCATGACATCGCCCATTTCGGGTGCGACGTTGATCTTGCCCTCCAACGCCTTGGGCGGATCGAAAATGATGGCGGAGGTATTGATATCACCGCCGTAAACCGACGTATCGACGATGTTACCCACGGTGCCCCACAGCCAGGGCGCGGTGTAGCGGCGGCCCGGATCCCAATCGGGATCGCGCCATTTCGCCGATACCTGTTTGAAGTTCGCCATCTGATCGGGCCGGGATTCGAGCAGCAGCCCTTCTTTGATCCAGATCGGCACGTAGTTGGCCGACGGGACGACGAGGTCGAAGCCGTGGCCACCGGCTTTGATTTTCGCCAGCGCGGTGTCATTGGAGTCGTAGTCGGTCAGGGTGACTTTGACGCCGTGGGCTCGCTCGAATTTCTTTATCAGCTCCGGGTTGGTGTAGTTGCCCCAGTTATAGATATTCAACTCGCCCGCGCCATGGGCAGGGACGGTGATGGTCAGCGCTAAGGCGGCGGCCAAAGCGGTCAATGATCGGCGGTTCATTACTCTACTCCCTCGGTCATATGAAGCATTCACTGCTTCTTGCGGTTCAACCAGAAGACTATCGTAACCATCACCACGGATACCGCTAGCAGCACGGTGGAAATAGCATTGATTTCGGGGGTGATGACCCGGCGCAGTTGGCCGAGCATGTAAGTGGGCAGGGTGTCCTGTCCAGCGGATTTGACCAACTCCGTGATCACCACGTCATCAAGCGAAATCACGAAGGCCAGCATCGCCCCGGCGAGGATACCGGGCCATAGAAGCGGCAGCGTCACCCGGCTGAAAGTGCGCCACGGTGTTGCATACAGATCGCTGGCGGCGGTCTCCAAGGATCGATCCATGCCCTGCAGCCGCGCTCGAATGGGCAGATAAGCGAACGGCACGCAAAACGCGGTGTGGGCCGCCACTAGGTAGGCGAGCCCATGATAGCCGGTGGCCGTCTTGATGAGGGCGAAGACGATGAGCAGGGCCACGCCGGTGACGATTTCCGGCACCATCAGTGGTTGATTGATCAGGGCGAATACCGCCGTGAGCCCGCGGTAGGGCCGGGTGCGGGTGGTGCCTAGGGCGGCTAGGGTGGCCACGGTGGTGGCGAACAGTGAGGCCAGTACGGCGACGATCAATGAGCGGGCGGTGGCGTCTTGAACCTGTTCGTTGTGCCACGCCGCCAGGTACCAGCGCCATGAGAAGCCTTCCCATAGGGTGATGGAGATGCCGGCGTTGAACGAATAGATAACGAGCGGCAACAGTGGCGCGTACAGCAGGGCGAAACAGATGAGCGCCAGCGGCGTGAAGCCGGTTTGTTTGATGGCGGAAAATGGCTCAGCCATGCGCGCCATCCCCGCTATCGGCGCTGCGCACGTAGAGCAACAGCGCGGCCATGACGAGGAGCAGCAAGGTGATGGCGAGGGCGGCGCGCAGCGGCCAGTTGCGCGCCTGGCCGAATTGCAATTCGATCAAGTTACCGAGCATCAGTTGTTTGCCACCGCCTAGTACCCGCGGGGTCACATACGCGCCCAGCGCTGGCACGAAGACCAGGATGGAGCCGGCGATGATGCCCGGGCGCACCAGCGGCATGATGATGTTGCGCAGCACCTGCCAGCGGGTGGCGTAGAGATCATAAGCCGCTTCAACTAGACGCAAGTCGAGCTTTTCCATGGAGGCGTAGAGCGGCAAGACCATCAGCGGTAGATACACATAAGTCATGCCGAGCATGACGGCGAACTCGGTGTAGAGCATCTGCAAGGGTTCGTCCAGGATGCCGGCCACGCTCAGCACCGTATTGATCACACCTTGGTTACGGATGAGTTCCATGATGGCGAAGGTGCGGATCAGCAGGTTGGTCCAAAAAGGAATGGTGATCAGGAATAACCAGAAGTTGCGGGTTTCACGCGGGCGTGTGGCGATGAAATACGCGGTCGGGAATCCGACAATCAACGCCGCCGCCGTGGTCATCAGTGATAGTTTTAGCGAGCGCAAGAAAATCGATAGATGGGCATCCGCGATGGCGAGGGTGCCATCGAAGATGTCACGCTTGACGAACACGCTGGCCCAGCCGTCGGTGGAGAACTGCCACACGACGCCGCCGTAATCGCCTGGCGTCAGGAACGAGTAGAGCAGCATGACCACCAGCGGTCCGGAGGCGGCGCAGAACAATATCGTAAGCGCCGGTGTGGCCAGCAGCCAGTTGTTGCGGATCTCGGCCTGTTCTATTTGGCTCTGTAAGCGGCTTTGCGAGGTGCTTTGCATGGCAGCTGTGTCAATCCGCCAGCACCTGCACGGCGGTGGCGGGGAAGTGCACACCGACGTGTTGGCCAACGGTGAACGCCGTAGCCGCACCGGGTGAGTGAGCGGCGTGGGCTACGAATACGGCGCCGTCGGAGATGGGGTCATCGAATAAGCGCACGTCGTAACGGGTATCGGTGCCGCGGTACACGATGTTTTCAATCGAGCCGCGTAGCAGTGCATCGTGTGTGGCAGCGGTCAATCGCGCATGCTCCGGGCGCACGGCAATGGTGACGGTGTCGTTAAGCACCGGTGCGGACGGTAGGCTAACCTCGATCTCGCTGCCCGGCGCCATGCGCACTGTTCCCCGCGCACCATTGCGGGTGGTTAAGGTGGCGGCCAGGAAATTGGTGTCGCCGATGAAGTCCGCCACGAAGCGCACGGCTGGTTGGTCGTAAATGGCTTGCGGCGAGCCGATTTGCAAGATCCGCCCCTTATTCATCACCGCGATGCGGTCCGACATGGTCAGGGCTTCTTCCTGGTCGTGGGTGACGAAGACGAAAGTGATGCCGGTTTCATGCTGTAGCCGTTTCAGCTCGAGCTGCATGTTCTTGCGCAGCTTGTAGTCGAGCGCGGAAAGCGGTTCATCGAGCAACAATACCTTCGGGTGTGGCGCCAGCGCCCGGGCTAAGGCAACACGTTGTTGCTGTCCGCCCGAAATCTGATCGGTGCGGCGGTCGCGCAGCTCGATCATTTGCACCAGGTTCAGCATGTCATCGACGGTTGCTTCGATCTCGGCGGCCGGGCGCTTTAGCATCTTCAAGCCGAAGGCGATGTTTTCGGCGACGCTCATGTGCGGAAACAGCGCATAACTCTGGAATACCGTGTTCACCGGGCGGCGGTACGGTGGCCACGGTGTGACGTCGGTGCCGTCCAGCAGCAAGGCGCCAGTGCTCGGGTGATCGAAGCCGGCTATCAATCGCAGCAGTGTGGTCTTGCCGCATCCCGATGGGCCTAGCAAGGTAAAGAATTCGTTCTGGCCGATGTCCACCACGACGTCATCAAGCGCTACCACGCGGCCGTCGCCCTGGCCGAATGACTTGGATACTCCAAGCACACTCACGGCGGGTGGGCTATCCGCGCGCGCGTAGTGCGAATCGATGCTCATAGTTTTGCTCTTGATGCGGCCAATAACCGGAGGCTTGCACCTGCGTTTGATCACTTTACATCATCGAAAAGCGTATTGAGGGCAAGCCGCCTGATGAACGCTATGACCAGCGCCAGCAACACACCCTGCCAGTGTTGACCAAGCTACGCCAATGGCGCGGCGATAAGCTGAAAAAGGTGTTGCCCAGCTCTGATAGGGGGCAGGCGCTGGCTTATCTGGACCGCTATTGGAATGGTCGGGTAATACAACACCCCTCAACTCCTATCCAGGAATTGCACCACACATGAATCCAAGAAGCGCATAAAAGCAAGGTCACGGCCAGGCGCTGCGACACAATGCCCCCAGGGCGATTCGTAGCAACGCATTTGCGCGTTAGGCATATGCTCGACTTCGATAGCGCTGTCTTGCGGTGGAAAGTACAGATCGGTTGAACAAGGCACGACGATGGCATGGGCAGAAATCGCGCCAAGAGCAGCATGATAGTCGCCGTTGTAGGTGGCGTTGGCACTGATGTCCGCGTGCTGCCAGGTCCATAACATGGCCAACAAGTCATTGGCGTCCCACTGTAGATGATCGCGTTCCCAATCGGCCAGTAACGCCTCGTAGGTCTCGAAACCGAGTGCCCGGTGTAACCGTTCGCGGTAGAAGGTCTGCGAGAAAGCCCAACCGGCATACACGCGGCCAAACGCTTTGAGTCCCGCTGCCGGCGGTGCGCGGTAGTCACCACCGTTGAATGTTTGATCGGCTTGCAGAGCCGCTTTGACCCCTTCCAAGAACACGATGTTGTGATAGGAGGCTTTGGCCGAGCCGCAAAATGGGAGAATAGCCCTGACTCTATCGGGAAACTGAGCGGCCCATTCGAAAGCTTGACAGGCGGCCATGGACCAACCGAATACCAAGTCGATGGTTTCCACCCCGAATACTTCCTGCAACAGACGTTGTTGGCAGCGCACGTTGTCATAGAGGGTGGTAGGGGGAAAGCGGGGCCCATCTTGCGGTGCGGCGGTGTTGCTCGGCGACGATGACAGACCATTACCGAACATGTTTATCGAGATGATGAACCTGCGGCCAGGGTCCAAACTCGGCAGTGCCCGAAGGTAAGCTTCGTTGCGAATATGCGTGCCGGTATAGAAGGTGGGCAGTAAGATGACCGGCATGCCCGGGCGGTAGTCGCCGTAGGTTTGATACACGAGGCGCGCAGCGGCCAGCACCTCACCGCTTTGCAACTCGACGTCGCCGAGTTTGAAGACCTTGCCCCCAGCACTCATCGAGACGCCGCCGCGTTCAATACAGCCGCAGATACTCTTGCACTTCCCAGTCCGTGACGGCTTGATGGTAACGTTCCCACTCGTCGATCTTGTAACGCAGATAGGACTCGTGCATCTGTGCGCCCATGACGTCACGGGCGAGTTCATCGGCTTGCAGCGCCTCAACGGCTTCTAATAGGTGGCGTGGCAGGCGCCGGCCACCGTGGGCCTGAATCTGTTCATCCGACAGCGCGTAGAGATCACGGTTGAGGGCGGCCCCGGGGTCGATACGCTGCGCCACGCCTTGGGCGGCAAACGCCAATGTCAATGCCAGCGACAGGTAGGGATTCATGCACATATCGGCAGCGCGGTTTTCAATGCAAAAGCGATTCTGCGGCAGCCGCAACATAGCGGAACGATTGTTGTTGCCATAAGTCATGTGGGTCGGTGCCCAGGTGACGGTGCCACCCTCGAAACCACCGACACGCGGCACGAGGCCGTTATACGAATTCACCGTAGAGCAGGCCACCGCTGTCAATGCCGCGCCATGGCTCAAAATACCCCCTACTGCATGATAAACGCACTCGGCCCACCCACCGTTCTCACCCTCGAATAGATTGACCCCTGACGCATCCGTACGCTGCATGGAAAAGTTGATGTGTGCGCCCGAGCGCCAATCACCGATGCTGGGTTTAGGCATGAATGTGACGAACATGCCGTGGCGTTTCGCCACTTCTTTCAACAGCACGCGCAAAAACACCAAGCGGTCAGCCATACGCAACACATCGGTGTAACCGAAATCCAATTCGAACTGCGAATAAGCGCCCTCCGCCACCACATCCTTGAGCCCCCATTTGAGTTCCCCCAATACCTCTATGATCTCACCCAAAAAGCCCATTGCATCGATCGAGTACTCCGTGTCATAACCGAATGCCTGGCGCCGCGGGCGCAGCCCCTGCCCCGGCAACGGATCGTTGTCGAAAGCTTTGATTGGCTGTCCCTCGTGCCAGCGCATGGTAATGAACTCGGGCTCAATGCCAGCAAAGCCGGCCAAGCCTAGTTCGGCGGCATCAGCGACAGCGCGTTTCAAGGTATGGCGGGGACAGAGATTGTAGGGCTTATCTTGCCACCACAGATCGGCCATCACCCAAGCACAACGCCGGTCCCACGGGCAGATGACCAAGGGATCCAAATCAGGTACCGGTATCTGATCAGAGTCCGCCGGCGTCAACTCCGGAACGAACGATACGGAGTGCACGGCGAACTGCGGCCCCCTACCCGCGCACAACGCCGCCAATTCCGACAGCGGGACAGGCTTGGTTTTGGGTACGCCGAGCAGGTCTATCCAACAGGAGAGCAAGTACTTGACGCCGGCTTCTTCGAGCTTCGTTTGACAAGCCCGAACACGTTCGGGCGCAGGGAAAGAGGCGGCCATGCCTGAAGTCATCGGTTCACTCATCGCTCAGTCTCACTGCGCAATTTATAACGTAAACGCCGCAATCTGTTCGAATGCCGTAACTTGGCAGCGTTCGAATCCGCTCCTGCGGCAACTATGCTACACATACGTGACGTTGTCCCGGATTGCAACTCAAAAGCCCGCGGTGCTTCACGGCCGCGCATACAGAACCATGAAAATCTCCGCCTCGGGGCTGTCAGCGCAAGCTGTTAGCGCTTTTTGGAATACCGGTGCGGTGCCACGCGGCTTGCCGGCGCCGGCCTACACAAGTCAAGCATTCTTTGCACGAGAATGCGAGACGGTGTTCTTCGATCACTGGGTATTCGCCGCCTTCGCCCATGAATTAGCCACCGCGGGTGATGTTTGTCCTATTCAAGTGGCGGGCCGGCCGGTGCTGTTGGTGCGTGGCGGGGACGGCGAACTCAGGGCGTTCGAGAACGTTTGCCGCCACCGCTGCCTGCAGCTAGTGACCGCGGCGGGCAACGCCGGACAAACCCTGCGCTGCCCTTACCATGCGTGGACTTACGGACTCGACGGGACATTGATGATCACCCCGTTTTTCGGTGGCAGTCAGCCTCGCGAGGTACCGCCCGGTTTCGATCGGCGTGACCACGGACTCAAAGCCTTGCGATGCGCCGAGTGGCACGATTGGGTATTTGTGAACCTGAGTGGCCGCGCCCAATCGTTCGAGAGTTTCATCGCTCCTATCGGTGCGTGGATAAGCGATATGAATGTAGACGCGCTGGTCGCGCTGCCCGCGCTCGATTTTGATAATGTTCAATGCAATTGGAAGTTTCTCATCGAGAACTTCATCGAGCCCTACCACGTTCCAGTCGTACACGCCAAGACAACCGAGCAGCCGCTGGCCAACCACTATGTGATCGACAATGGACCCTGCCTAGGTTGCGCCATTGATGTAGAGGCCATGGAGGTTCGGGATGGTCATCACGATGACGGAGCTCACCCCAGTGCACCGGTGCGCGACGGTGCCTTGGCCGCGAGTTCTCGTTATCTCACCCTCTTTCCCAACTTCGTGCTTGCGCGATACTTGCCGAATCAGCTAGGCGTGCATCTGAACACGCCACTTGCGCCTGGAACTACGGCTCAACGCCGCGTGATTTACGTGCCGCACGATATTGCCGCCAACGCAGCTGAGATGGCTGCTCTGCGCTCGCTATGGCAAAAAGTCCACCGCGAAGACCACGCTATGTGCGAGCGGTTGCAAAGCGGACGGACGGCCGATGTGGCACAGCAAGGGGGCGTGATATCGCCCGTATGGGAACCGGCGGTGCGCCGGTTTCAAGAGCGTATTCTTGCCACCATGGGCGCCGGCAGGCATGAGCGTTGACGGTGGTAGACCGTTGCCATTGGCGTCGATCTCGGGAAGAGCCAATAAACATGCCCGCCGCCATTCATTGCGCCTGAAGCGCCCGGCTTTAACTTCAGGGCACCTGCTAAAAATGCACTTTTTCCATGAGTGCATTTTTAGCAGGTGCCCTTCAATCGAGAAAGCCTGCACGTCGCACACGCATCACTCGATGACGGCTCCCCGATGGAGTGCCCAACCGACCAGGGTCAAGCCGGATTGGCTCGTTATGCCCGGCTCTGACTTGGGCGAGTGGACAAGCCGGCCGGGTGGAGTTGTGGCCCTACATTCCCGGTCACATCCGGTGCTGTCGAATGGCGCCGTTGGCTGGCTGCGTCGGGCAGGGCTACCTCGACTTGGCGATGGATTCGCCTTATTATATTCCTATCCGCTCAACCTAATTTTGTATATGCGATTAAATATTGAAAATATGTATTTTGTATATACAATTAAGCAATGGAGATTAAATTAGATCCGGCTAAATCCAACAAAAACACGCTTGAACGAGGTTTGCCTTTTGATCGTGTACTGGATTTGGATTGGTCAGATACTGTCATTATCCCCGACATTCGGTACGACTATCCGGAACCACGTTACATCGCTGTCGGGTATTTGGAAGACCGTTTACACGTAACCTGTTTTACGCCAATTGAAAATAGCATTCGTGTCATCAGTTTACGTAAAGCAAACGCTAGAGAGGCGAAACACCATGGCAAACCCATTAAGCGATAAAACAGGAGAGGTACGCGAACTCACAGCAAAAGATTTCGCTCAGGCAATGCCCGCGAGCAAAGTACTGCCCGATATTGTTGGTCACGCAACAGCACAAACCTTACTGGCATCCAAACAAGGTAAACGAGGAGCGCAAAAAGCACTAACCAAACAATCTATATCTATCCGCTTGTCACCAAACGTTGTCAACTACTTTAAGGCGACAGGAAAAGGTTGGCAAACCCGTATTAATGACGTACTTAGCGAATACATTGCATCCAAATAAAGGGCACCTCTAAAGCTAGTATTCCGGTTGGCGAACCTCGATTACACTCAGCACGTCAACCAGAATATGCAGTTACTAAAACTCAACACCCAATAGTGCTGTCGCTGTATTAGCATCCTATCCAGTACCGCCATCTGCTGTGCTATAGGCTTTATCATGCACCCATTCCAAGCTTAAGGTGGTGTTTTCCACTAAGTCGATAGACAGTGCTAAAGATAAACGTGACTCTGGCAAGCCCAATGCAACCGCTTCGTTGGTTTCCTGGTACGCAACTGCAATCGTTGCGCCATTGGCAATACCGTCAAAACTATAGCCAATTTCAGTATTCCAAGCCGAGGGTTCTGCACCTTGGCTCTTGTATGTCACTTCGCCAACTTGGAAGCTATCGGTTACTGTGACATATTCACCACAGCCCAAGGCCCATCTACGCCGGGCAGAACTGAGGTTCAGCCCGAACCGCGGCCAGCGCCGGCGTGCAGCGCACCGGAAGTAGGCCCACGTCCAAGACCTTCGCCGCGTAAACTGCAACACCCTGGGCGACAGGCTCATCTAGACCTCTCGCTACCGCGCCCTCACGGCAAATTGGCTGTTTATAATTCCTACTCTGCGGAGCATGACCAGAGATGAGCGGCGAACCTTGTTTCGAGAAATGGTGAAGGCGCTCAGAGACGGGCGAGCTTCAGAGTTCGCGGACGCGGTACATCGCGTTGGTTTCCAGACCACCAGCAAGACCTATCGTCAGAGCGTGAGCATTGCGCTCGCGCAGTTTGCGAAAGACGGGTTCATCCGCAAAGTAAAGCGGGGCACTTGGAAGACGCATTAGGAGTGCATGGTTGTAAGGTGGAAGGCTCGCTCTTGACAGGTGAGTCCCCGGGGGATCGCGGGATTAAGTTAGGAATCGTCCTGCATTGCGGGCGTAAAATAGCTATAGAGAAGCTGTAATTCGTTCACGCAAGGAAGTGATCGGCGCGTTTGTAGTGCCAAACCAAAGGCCCTAAAGCTGGCGTAAGAGTGAGGCTGAACGAAAGAAAAGAACGTAACTTATTGTTTCTTGAATGGTGGGCCGCGCAGGGATCGAATCTGCGACCACCTGATTAAAAGTCGCGAAACTCGCTAACGAAAGCGTTCACAATCAATATTCAGACAAGTAGCCAGACTCACATGGAAGAACAACATCATCAGATCAATGCTATCGAATGCGCGTTGCACGAATTGCAGAGTGAGTCCACCGCCACCGCCTGGGCTCGGCGCACTTTGTGTGTCGCACTTCAGCAACTCGCAGGGCTACCAGAGGATACCTCTTTATCGCTGGCCGAAACCTTCGAGGCGATTGCTCGCGACTGTGCTGATGCACAACGACGCACCATGGGGCTGGTCATAACTCGACTTGTAAGTAGCTCTGAATTGCTTCCGAAGGGGAGCATTGAGAAGAGTGGGCGTCACGTCGTCGCGCTAGTTGAGCAGGGCTGCCCGGATCTTCTGAACCAGGTAGTCACTAACAAAAAAGCGCAAACGCACGAAAAGCTTGCAGCCATACAAAGCATCCATTCCATGGGATGCGAGCGCTTGATGCAATTAAGTCACCCCTTCACCAATTTGCAGGGACTTGATGGGCGGCGACAAACGATACTGCGCGATCTCAATCACGGGCCAACGAAAGCGTATTTGAATGCCTTTGGATACGGGGCGGTGTATTCGTCCGTCACAAGTTTGCTCGCCCTTGTTGCGAGGGTCGTGCAGTCTCAAGGCCATGAACTTCAAGGCGCAATGCAGAGCCTGCTCGACTCCGTTGATGATGAGATCAACCAGTACGAAGATGTAGGAACCTTTCTTGTCAGGGACTACTTCCTTCCGTTCGTGCAAGCGATTCGCGAGTGCGCCAACGCTCTCAATGCCAGTCTGGCAGACAGATTTCAGTGCAGCATCGCTGTTCCGACCAGCCCGTACCGGCTGGAGAAACGGTACCCACTGCATATCGTTGGATCGCGGATTCAAGTGTTCGTTCCGCTAACGAACAAAGGACCAGGAACAGCACAGGATGTCGTCGCCTACTGCATCGCGGACAACTGCGTTGTAAGGACGGAGGAAACGAGACTAGGAAGCATCGAACCATCACGATTTGTTCTCACATTGATATTCGAGGTTACCCAACCACTAGAGCGGGCGGACCTGTATGCTGAAGTGACGTGGAATGTCGTCGAAGAGGCGTCGCTACACCGTCGGGACTTTTCTGTGTCTGTGGAGGGGCAACGAACCGATCTTGATTGGGAGTTACTAATTCGGAAAAAAATTACCCGACATTAATTCAGAATATATCTGACATGCTCTTCATAGAAAAACCGTTTAATTATTTGCGTATTCTGTTGCAGTGAGTGCAA
>WLWG01001375.1_pt1 | contig 22110 bp, 37 predicted proteins | sample 6712871 | NCBI WGS metagenome assembly WLWG01 (sample SAMN12718693, study PRJNA515312) | sponge metagenome | isolation source: marine sponge | host: Mycale hentscheli | place: New Zealand: South Island, Marlborough, Capsize Point | collected 2003-05-01
ATCATCTTATATCATTAAAATTTGCAACAACTTCTCCCTGTTCTTCGGTTATCCAATTTGGATTGTACTTCTCTTGCAAACGAACCCATGCTTTTGTATATAGCTTTTGGTATTTACTTCTCTCATATTTATCCCAAAACTCTTTGTTATACTGCTCTCTATCATCTTTAACAGGAGGAAACTTTGGATGGACTATATGCTGCGAGCGACTGGGAGAACATCTAATACATTTGTCACGAAAGAAGAAACGACTTTTCCCTTCACCTTTTAGTTCCTTCATTTCAATGCCTAATTGGATTGTGGAATCCCATTTGCCTTGTATTGGTTTTTTACAAGCGTAACAGTTATCTTTTTTCATTTCTACTCCTATTGGGAAACACATTTACTTTACCTTGTGTTAACATGATTACTTTTAAGTTTCTTACCAGTCAAATGATACCCTTTACAGTGCTTACAGAGATAAATGCGTAACTCTTTGTTTTGTTTTTCTTTAAAATTCCTAACTACTTTCCCTGCCTCTATAAATGTTTTATATCTTCTTTTTCGCAGACAATCATTTTTAAGTTTCTGACGTTCATGGGTAGATTTTGCTTGGAAAAATAACTCTAACCTTTTTCCCATTACTATACTTGTGAGGTTATAACCGTTTGCTGTCATGCTTCTAACACCTTGCTCCAATAACGTGAGTTTTTACGATTCTGATTCTTGTCCCAGTATAAGCATCGTGCCATGTACGGTGCTACTCCTCGTAGCTCACTACGTTCAAGCCAATCAGCTTCAATATCATTGTAAAGTTTTGAGTGTTTAGATTGGTTCAGTCCGTAAACTTGAAACAAGTGAGTATCCATGCAGACTACTTGAGCTTCAAGCGGGAATAACATTTCTATCGCGAATGAAGTCTTTGCTTTACCCAACCCAAGAATCTTCTTGGCCAACCTATCACGCCACTCAGCCCATCCTTCATTAGAATTGCGAGCGAGGTAATCACTAGGATCGTCCCAAAAAGTATCATTAAACTTACCGATATAATTAGTTCGATTATTCTGCATACCAACCCTAGTTGCCTCGATCCTTTTGAATAAATCGTCCGAATTGTAGTTCCAGAGTTCAAGTTGCTCTCCTTTTTCGAGTGTCCAGTTTGTAAATTGTTTGATTGCATTATATCCCTTACAGTTGTTCTTCCATGAAGTATGCACCGACATGAAAGCGAACAAGTATCTTCTGAAAGCCGCATTACTTGATTGAGGCTTCAATTCGCCCCAGTAATCGTTGTAGGAGTCTATATCCTTATCCTTGATTGAATCAAAGAATCTCTCAACTTTTGTAGTAGTAATCATAAAAATATTTTTTTTAAATTGTTGTTAGTGTTTTTTATCAATAGAGACGCTGCCAGAGACTTACAATAAGGACTAATGACGAAAACCTTAAATGCTCTAACAGAATCACGTTATGACTACTACATCATTTTTCAGCGGATAGACTATCCACTAAATCTTTCTTTGCCGCCTCATACCCTTTAGCATAGGCATCGTTAGCGATTGACGCTTCATATCCATCGGTATATTCATCATCATCATAATCACCGTAATCGTCGCACATTGGTTCCTCTAATTTCTTCTCAAAATGAGAAACTACCTTGTACTTCGCGGTACGAAGTTTTTGCTGGTCGCAATCCAATGGGACGCTAACAACATCGCGAGGGTCGATCTCAACAACCATCAAATGACCTCCGTTACCATACTGCTTGGCATAATCCAAAGAGCCAGCATGGAAACCATAAGAACAACCAACATTCGCATCATCGCAAACATTGTTACGAATCATTGAGTGTTCATCACCGACTTGGTTACGGAATTTGCCGCTATGCCAATCAGTATAATCCTCTCTGACACCTTTATAGGCGAGAAAATTACCTTCGGGAGTCAACGGCATTGCCTTGTGTTCAAGGAATGCGTACAACTCATTAACTGCTCGGCGTGATGGATTCTCCATCAACTTATCCAAAAACCTCACCAGAGGTTTGTACGGTAATCCCTGACGCATGAAGTCGAGAACACGACCAACAACATGATTGTGAATCACTTCCCCGTTGTATCGAACTTCTCCATCAGAGACAGAGATGTTTCCATCTGCGAATTTTTCGACTGCCTTTGGAACGTCGAACAAGTCAGGCAATTCATCAAATCTATCTTCTGCAAGAAGTTTGGTTGCCTCGTTGAATGATGGATTTGAACTTTCCATCGTGAGTGCTTTTCCATCTACGACGATGGTTAGCGAGTTATCTGTAAGTATGTAGGGTAACATAAGCGTGAATTAGGTTAATTGTTTTGTGTTTGATTGTCAAGAATCTTTTCTACTTTATCTTTGGCGTTTATTATCTTTTTTTTAGCGTTGTATGTCGCTTCGACAAGCATGACATATTGTGCCGCCGCCTCCGCTGATTCTTTCTGCCCTCGCCAGTTGTAATGTGAATCATCCATTAAAGTAATCATTGGATACCTTTCCTGACATTGTTTATTCATGTCATTTAAATCGTACTCAGGCCAATCGTAGTCATCACCCCAGCAATAATTAAGTATGCCTCTCATATCTGGTTTGCGAGGTTTGCCTCCGTCATCAACATGGCTATTCCTGAGATAATCATTATAATTACTTTTACCCAGTACCTTGAATGTATCGCGGAGTTTAGTTAATTCGCTATTATTCTCTTGGTTCATATCAACGTAACGAGTGATGTAATCCTTCGCTAATGAATCTGGTAGACTGTTTAGAAAATCATCATTTCTTTCATTCATCTCCAAAAGTGCTTCGCAAAATCCATCATGCCGATTGGTTACTCCTCGGTGCTGCTCTGCACAAATTTTATGAAATAAATCTTTGACATGACCTTCTTCACCTAAGAAATTCTGGAATTCTTCAACTGCCCAATCTTCAAAGTAATTCCAATTATCTGCTTTGACTGCCTCCAAGTTTTTATCGGTAGGTTTCAAGGCATATATCGTAGGAACATCTACGCCACAATCTCTCATGTGCTTAACTTTATCAATTAGATAAGCGGGATGATTCTGGCTATCTGGTTGCTTACCCCAGTAGAATTTATCTACAATTACATAAACTCCACCATCATCTAAGTTAACTTCATTCGACTCAAAGAAATCACTTCTGCAAACGTGGTAGCTACCATGACTACAATCTTGATCCAGCGAGAAAACCTTGGTGTTATGTTTTGAGTTTTTAGCATTAGTTGTGCCGCCCGATACCGTCGAGTTGCTTGGGTAAATATCTCGCAATACGACTTTGGGGTATTCTGTTAGTTTTTTAGCAGGGAAATCTAATTTTTGCTGGTCAAAAAATTCTTTTTTAGCTTTTGGCGAGCGGAAGTTTATCAAGTAAACAGTATCATATACTGGAGTATCTTTATGTTGCTCATCTCGTTTATCGTAATTTTCCAACAAAGGAGCAATCCGATTTAATCTACCGTGATGAGAAGGAGCATCGTCATAAATTATCAAAGTACCTTCTTTAGCATAAATACTATTACCTTCTTCACCTCGTACTCGTTTCCTTTTACCGTAACTGTTTGGCTTACCGAATGCTTTAAGTTCTAAATCTTCGTTCTTCCATTTTTGAGTACTGAAATAGCCACTACTTACTTTAATGCCATTCCACATTACCCCTTTGGTTTCGACAATCTTACGAATCTTTTGACCAAAACCTCCATGAGCAAATGCTTCATTATATAAACACTTCACTTCCCATAAAGACTCACATTCTTCAAATTTCTCACCTAATACATCTGGTAAACCTTTAATAATAGATTCCAGTTTTTTAATTATGACGCTTTTGGTATTGTCAGTATATTGTAAAGCTTCCCGCGAAGCAGAAATTTCTAAATCGCCAATAGCAAAATCAATTACAACTCCCGCCGAAATCAACTCGGAGCGATCATCTTGCCAGTTTAAGTTTAACGCATTAGCGTCTAATGGGTATGCAATGTTGCCCATCACCGCATAAGACTTACCTTTTACAAGATTCCAGTTATCTTTAGAAACGATAACCTCATCGCGTTTCAAATCACGTTTTAGTTGCTCTTGGTTTGCTCCGCGAACATCTGGGATAACTTTAAAATACTTATATAAGCTAGTAGCTTTACGATAAAACTCATCATAATCATCAGACTTTACTGGTATCACAATCTCAATACCGTCTTGCTCCTCGGTTTTTTCAGAATGAATCTTTGAAATTTGACCAACATCACTTGGATCAATGAAAGCATTGTAAGTAACTTTAGTTCCCTTGACGAATGAGTTGATTATGAAGTTATCACCGTAAGCAAAAGCTGATTTTGAACCAAGTCCCAACTGACCGATTTGTTCATTGGTTCCACGCTTGGTGGATTCACCGTACATCGCATAAATTTGAGCGACTTGTTCTTCTGTTAATCCTCGACCAAAATCTCTTACTTTAAACTCAGGAGTTAATTGAGTTGGTAAAGTTACCTTGATTGGTTTGTCTGCTTGTCCTACTTCTATATGGGCATCAACCGCATTAGTAGAGTATTCGCGGATTACTGCGAGAACTTTATCAGAATATAACTGATTCCGCAATACATTGAATATGTGAGAGAGTCCCGATTCTTTGATTCCAAATGAAACTGACTCGAAATCACCGGACTGTTTTAATGTTGTTTGACTGGATGTAGTAATCATGTCGTGGGATCACTTTACCAGACTCAAAACACCTTGTCAACCCCATTTTAAAAAAAACATAAAAAAAATTTTTATGAATTAAATAAAGGTGAAATTTATCATCAGCTAAAATTCACTATCACCAATTTAAAAAAAATATTTTTATGAATTTAGATTATGGTTTTTTATCATTAACTTCGTCTTCATAATAATGATAAATCACCTTGGCATCTTCTCCCTCAAAAAAATAAAAATTATGAGGTTGCTCTAACCAATCATTCTTTTCGCTATCGAATGTATAGCTTCTAGCTTCGGGAATACTATACTTATTTGGCGTTTTTTCGTTCATAATTCATCTGCTATTATACTTGCGATACTCTCTCTTGTTTTTTTTGTGCCAAGATTTACTTGATAGTAAGTAGCGAGAAGAACTTTACCTTCAGATATCTTGTCTAAAACTTGTAAGATTTTTTTACACAAAGCATCTTTGTCGGTTAATATGTGTTTATTTGGCGTTTTTTCGTTCACAATTCGTTTTCTAATCTTTTTCTTATTATGCGTTTCGCTTTATTTTCAAACTCATTATATTCTTCTTCCGTCATTTTGTCATATTCTTCTTCTGGTAAATTCTCAAGTACATATAGAGATATTTCCACTTCTTCTTCCGTGGGGTATCTCATCTCGTTTTCTTTACCCAGAGGGATCTCTCCCATCCAGACTACTCCTCTTTTATCTTCGTATTCATCTTTATTTGGCATTTTTTCGTTCACAATTTATTATTCTTTTTCCCTAAACATATGCTGGTTATAAGTATAATTTTTATGTTTTTCTAGTTTTCTACCTTGTTGATCGGTATAAAATTGTTTTTCTGGAGGATCTTCTCCTTCTAAATCTTTCCAATTAAATTCTTTATCAAGGGCTTCTAGGTTATTCATCCCTGCCCAAAAAAGACCTCTGCCGTCTTTATCATTAGAAAGAGTTAGCATTCCTTTATGAGCCATTTTAAATAGTAGTTCTTTATACGTCATACTAGATACTTCGCGGCTAATACGCAGTTTAATATTACTATCCCTGCTATAATCGACCACCATATAATTTTGTGTTTATTTGGCATTTTTTCTTTCGCAATTGATTTTGTAACTTTCCAAGCGTCAATAAGTACTGAAGAGTGCCATGCTCCCGTGTTTATTTCAGCATTAGTATGAGGTACAAGGTTCTTTCTGAACTCATCTAAGAAGCAATAAAACTCTTTCTGAGACCAAACTCTAGGTTCTTGCCCGAAAACCGGAGCGTCTGCATCATTGAAGCAGTAAGAAAAAGTAAAAAATACATTAGGATCGTTTAACATCGCCGGTTTATCTTTAATAATATTAACTATATGCCGAGCTAAAAAATCTGCCCTCGAATCAGAAGGAGGATTCTCCCCTGCTAATGACTTATCAACGTAAGCCATGTCATAAAGCTGGGGGTAAAAACAGTCTACATGAAGATTTTTTCTATCTCCATTCCAATCTCCAGTTGTCGAAACTAAAATTCCTTTTGGAAGATATTGTCTTATTTCGTCAAAACTCGTTGAAGTGCGGGGAATGTGGGAGGACTCTGTCTCAATTAAAAGCTCATTAAATGATGGCAGGGAAGCATTCACTAGCACTTTATTTATTTTAGTGAAGTAATCACAGTAAGTTTTCCACGCTTCAGATACGTCTCTAGTAGGTAGGCCACCTTTACCGTCCCAGTCATGCTCGTAATCACCCTTTGTAGTGTCAGGGTGCATCGCCAGAGTTCCCGTGAATCCGTTTTTCTTTAGACTCGTAACAAACTGAGTCAACTGAGGGATAGAGGGGCCACATTGAGGATTGGTAAAGTCTGATCCCGGCCCGTCAATATTCATTATAAACTTATCAGGGTTTAGTTTAGCAACTTCAGTCGCAGTAGTATCATCGTAAGCCGAATGATCTTGCCATAAAAAATTTATCTTACTCATAATTTATTTTTACCACTTATGTATTATATTCGCCACAATGAAAAAACACGTAATTAAATTGATCAGAATAATAAAAGTTCTGAGGAATAAGCTTATTTGAGCTTGTTTTAACGATAGTATGGGTATATCTGGCTCATCATCATCGGTTTTACCTATCCGGTGATCAACTGTGCGGCACCAAATTAGCCATAGGTTCCTCAACCATCTCATTTATATTTATTTAGGATTTTTTGGTTCATAATTATTTTTTTTATCCATGAAGTATTCTATAGATTGTAACATATTATTAAAAATGTCAGCTATCCATGAGACCCCAGCACTAGCTAAAGGTAAAAGATGGTAATGACTACTTCCTATTGCAAACACAATAAAGCCCGACCAAAAACCTAAGCATAAACTACATTTAAAAAGTTCTTTCAGTAAAGAAAAGCGAGTGAGATAACTTCGGGGAATATTAAATATTGATCCATATTTCAATATAAAAGTCAGACCCACACAAGAAAGCAAATCGTAAAATATGATTTTATTTACCTAACTCTTTTAAAGCGTTATTAATCATTTTCGCTTGGTCAACCGTCATTCTTATACTTTTACCATAGTCATCAACAATTTTAACATTGTTACCTTCGACAGTTAAAACTGGGCAATATTTTGAATTACAACACAATTTAACAGATTTTTTACTCATAACTTATTTTACACCATTTTCTTTATGAAATTTTTGGTACTCTTCTACTATTTTACGCCCCTCATCTCTAGTTACCCCAAATTTGTGCCAATAATTTTCATACCAATCGTCATGGATATGACCCCAACATTTAAGGAGCCTCATTAGTAACTCTTTCCATTCGGGTTCAGGGGTGCTACTCACATAGCTTTGCCAATTAGGGTTCATTAAAAACTCCCTTTTATAATAGTAACGCCTTGAGGGGTAGGTGGCTTTAAAGGGGAAGGGTGTTTATTTGGGCGAAATTCTTCATTATTTGGAAACGATTCCCATTTAACAGAATGGCACCCAGTTAAAAATATAAGAATTAAAACTAAAACGAAACACGTAAAAATTCTAGTCTCTAACTTCATAACTTATTTTACATCAAAAAACGAAAAAATTATAATATAAAAGATGTGGGGGTAGGTCCTTTTCTGAATCTACATAAAAATTGTAAGAAGCGAAATGATCGTACCCTAGAGATTTTAAATCTTCTGACTTTCTTTCTAAATTTTCAAAAACCAATACTTTATTTGAGCTTTTCAAAGCGTGAACAGAAAATTCATAAAGGAGCTGTTTCCAGCATCCAGTGGTATAATAAGATGTAACTACTGCCCATTTTTCACTATCGCCCTCTCTAGTCTCTATATTCTGATTGTAGTAATAAAGAATTCCTTCCTCTGTTTCAAACTTACTTAAAAAATCACCCCTAGGGCATAAAAATATATTATAACTAGAAAAAGTTTTATTATTTGGTTCGATTGGACTCTTGCATAGATACATACCAAAGTCTTTAAAGAGAGTATCTTTTTTAACTCCTTTTACTCCTGCTCCAAAAATAGGTAGCTTATATTTACTTTTTATCTCTGAGCTAGAAAGCTCTACGACTTCCTGAGCTAAACCTTTGAAACGATAATCGGAATGAACACAGAGAGGACCACTGTTAAATATCACTCCTTCCTCGTTACCAAACCTTAGAAGAAAAGAAGAAACGCAAAAAATCGCTACCCACTTACCTTTATCTGATAAAACCCCAATGAATCCCCCTTCTTCAAAAAACCAATTTAAATACTCACGGGTATAATTTACCTTTAATGAAGCGCCATAATTATAATGAGCTTCAAGAAATTCATGAAGTTCGCCGATAGTAACGGCCGAAGATAGGGTTAAGTTAAATTTCAACTATATTAAATCGAGTAACTCTTCGAGGGATATAATAATGTCATTCACTATATATTCAGCCTCATCGCGAGACCCCTCATCTAATTTACGGACATCTAAAATACTCAGAGCCTCGATCATGTCTTGAAGTTGTTCTCTAGTAGACATATTAAATATCTCCGTCCGCTTTACGATAAGAATCTTTGACCTTACCGCCACGTTTCATCTTTAAAAACATATTAACACGAGCCATAGCCCATCCACCTCTAGTCATTCCCGGTCTATGAGACTGTGAGAAAGCTCCTGCACCGCGTCTATAAACTTTTTTTAGCTGTCCTAGAGTTACTTTCTTCTTATGCTTCTTGTTGTGCTCTTTAACTTTATTTTTTAAAGAGGTTAAAACTTGCTCGGAGAAAGTGATTTTACCTCCTTTTTCACCAGCGCTTCCCGGTTTGTTTTTAGAAGATCCTTTCTTCTTTTCGCTTGGCTTTGATGGTGTCTGAGCGCCAGATTTAGGCCCGGGCCTAGCAGCTAAGATATCTTCTAAATGCATAACTTCATTATACTCTTCTAAAGCCATTTCATATTCAGCCGCATAAGTTTTCTTTTTCTTGGCTTTTTTCATCTGATCAGATGTAGGGGCTCCTTTTTCACCTTTTTTTCTCATTTTTTCCCCAGAACCTCTTTTAATCCTCTCTCTTTTTTTATGGATATTCTTCCAAAGGCTACTTTGGGATTCGAGTTTTTCCATTAAAGCTTCATGGGTAGGCCCGGGCATAAACACCGCATCGTCTCCTTCTCCGTGGCTGTGTATGTCTTCAAAGCCCATTTCTTTAGCTTTTTTCATAGCTTCTCCGGGGTTGTCAAATATATATTCACTAGGGGTAGCTTTAGCTTCTGCTTCTTCGCAGCCGCAACCTGTACAGCATCCTGTACCGCATCCACAATCTTCACCTTCCTCTTCGTCTGGATCATCTATAAAAGCGAGAGCAGGGTTAATAGTAAGTAATTCATTGTGGTCAAAAACCCTAGTACCATCCCATTCGTACTCTTGTTCAGAGCCTTCTACTTTCTTTCCAGCTCTCCATTGGCGACAAGACCAATATCTTGCTTTCCATTTGGGGCCGGGGTTGGCGCAATTATGTCTAGCGCGAAAGCTTTTACGACGGGCAGGATCGTCCCTCTTTATTTCCATGTTTGGATCGCCGAAGTTAACTTTTACGACGTTACCTTTTTCATTTTTAACATAAACGGAAAACTTCTTGGGTCCTTTAGGGGTGCGGAAAGGCTTGTTTAAAGTCTTTTTTTCTTTTTCTGCTATAATCTGAGAGCTTAAGTCAACGATCATTTTACTTTATTACACTTTTTTTAATCACTATGGCCGTCAGGCTTTTTTGTTAACACAGGAACAAATGGATGAGGAGGGTTGTGAAGTTCCTCTTGCTTTATGGATCTGATTCTTAAGGTATCAACATGAGCCTCCATTACTTCCATGTCTTTTTCTATAAACCTTAATCTCATATTTTGCTCTGCGTCATCAGGTAAGGCTCCAAGTTGACCCAAAGGCCACTTAACTCTGAATTCAGAATTCATTTCTACTGCGTCTTTCATTCTCATAACATCTATTTGAAGCTGTGAGATTTGAGATGTAAGTCCAAAATACCCCCACACTGCTAACGCTGCCACTACTATAATTTGAATTAACCACTTTAAATTAATACCTAAACTGGCTTGATCATCTATTTTAGGTTCCATAACATCTATGTGTTACACATTTTTTTTTCTATTTTTCCACCGTTCTTTACAAGCAGTAATTTCTGGACCCCAAGTTTTACTATCAAAAGCCAACCCTTCCCGCTTGGTAGCCAGAAACCAAACTATTTTATCTTTTCCGTCTGGTGTTTTCCAAATCCCGGGATATTCATCTTTTGTATACCCCCTTTTTATAAGCTCTTCAGTTACTTGGGTTCTTGTCATTATTTCTATTTAGTTGCCCTTTTAGCCATTTAAAACAAAGAGTAATCCCATGATAAACGCATCCTAAAAGATACATAAAAAACAATAGAATCGTTTGAGGGTTAATACTGCTAAAAAGACTTTTCTTTTTGATTGAGTTTTTACTTATCAAATCATTTATACCTTTAAGGTCTTCTTTATCAGCACTCCATCTTTCATCCTTCCAAGTAATACAGTATAATTTCATCTACCAGACCCATACTGTATAGTCCTCACCTTCAAAATCTTCGGGGAGGATATCATAATTCTTTTTCTTTTTTGCATTCATCACATATTAATTTTAAAGAGTTATCTATTATAACCCATGTTAATTCTGTTTCGGCGAATTCTTTTTTGCATTTGAAGCACTGGCACATTTTTTATCCTCCCAATTAATTTGTTCATAATTATTTTTATAGCCATTAGAAAAACAATTTCTTGGCTTATCCCCTTTTCCTGCCTGCTTTTTTTCCTTCATGTTTCGACCTGCACACCTTACAATTACACTTCTCAACCATAAAACGCAATTTAAAGAAATCTTTAAAACTGTTTATCGCCAGTTGAACAAATAAATTCATTTATAAAAAAATGCCCCGCCGCAATGTTCAACTCACGACGAGGCACCCGCATTACCCAAATATATTAAAACCCTCCTGCACCTGCTATAACGCCAGCTATAGTCAAGATTGTCCAAGCAATCATAACTTTACCTCCGACATTCATCCACCCCCAAACAAAGGCAATTAGGCTCCCTATACCACAAAGAAAAGTAAGAACTATTGTGGCGATACCTAAACCGCTGTTTCCGTTATCAAACATACTTTTAATAACTATAATTAAACATACTAGCGAAGGTAACGCTAATACCAATTGGATAGGACTAATTTCAGTTTCCATATTATTTGTCTCTGAGTTCTTTTAAAGTTTTATGGATCTCAAAGAGAACCAACATTAGTTCCGTGCAGATACGGCAAGCTATCGGCCCTAAAACTATCAAGCTAGTTCCAGCCATGAACGCGTCAGAAGCTCCTGAAAGATATGCAGAGATACCTAAAACGATAGTAGCTACTGCGCCAATATAACAAAGAATCTTTAAGACTCCCGGAGTAATCATATACTCAAAGTTAATAAATGATTTTAATTTCATAATATTATTTTTTTTCAATAAGAAACTTATCTACTGAAAATTTAAACGCAAAGAAAGATATAACAGGCCAACAGAATAATATCAATAAATTAAACCATAGTTCCTGTTCTAAATTGTCTGCGGCAGAAGGTAAAGCTCCTCCTATAGCCATAAAAATACCTGCTACGAATCCAATTCCAAATAACCCCGCCATATTAAGTAGCAACATTACAATAAAAGCTTTAATATAATCTATCATGGTTATTATTTTACGTTAATTTAGTAATGTTAACTAAGTTTTTTGCAGTAAGTCGCTACTGCTTTGTATTTTTTCACCTAGTCCATAAACAGGCTCAATACCTACTTTTAAGCAAATTTCATGTTCTGGGGTGTTTTCGCCGCTGGTTCTGTCGCCGCCATTACAAAAGAATATCTCTTCAAATTTAGGTTTATATGCTGCGCTCAACCATGTTAAGGTTTCGCATACAGTATCATCCTCATCTACTGATTCGAGAGCTAATTCAACACCTTTAAAGGACTGCATAATAGCAATCCTTTCTTTTAATGGCATGAAAGCTTTACCCTTTTTTCTTTCTAAGAAAGCGTCATTGTTTACTATCACAAAAAGGCTATCTGCTTTTTCTCTGGCTTTTTGTAAAAGCTCAACATGACCTACATGAACGGGATCAAATCCGCCGCTAACTATTGCTAATTTCATATTTATATAATTGGTTCTGCATAAACTCTTTATGCATTCCAGAGTGAATTTCAGCATGACAATTGCGACATACCAAAATAGTTTTATCCGCTTCTTTTTTTAAATTATTTAAAGACCGACTCCTTATGCGCGAAATATTGAAAGCCTTATCCTTGAGGTGATGAAAGTCTAAAGCGGAATCACACTGATTATAACCACATATAAGACATTTTCCTCCTTTGTATTCCACCAAGTTACGTTTATTTGTGCGTTGTCGCTCAATCGCTACCTTAACGTGCTCCAGCGCTTTATGAGGATGAAAACGCCTGTAAATAGTTTGTTCACTTACCCCAAAGTACTTGGCTATTTTAGGCCAAGACTCGCCCGCAGCAGCTAGCTCATGCATTTTCTCCAAGTCTATATCTGCTTTATTCCAACCTTGGCTGCTCATATCATTTCGTTCTTAGGAAAATGAACTCATTTATAAACTCGATAACTATCGCTGTCTTCGTGAAAAGTGCTTATTTCAATAAATTTAACTGGCCCATCGTGAGATTCAAGCTTGTGCGGAACAAGCCTGTCCATAACAAACCTTTCGCCTTGCTTAATGTAATGGGGAGTTATCTCTGTAGTGTTTGTATCTACAATATGTATGCAAAGTGTTCCTTCGAGGATATAAAAAGACTCATGCTTTTTGGAATGAAAATGCATTGAAGTAGATTTACCTTCTTCAATATAAAGAATTTTACCGCAGTAATTTTCTTTTTCATTATTTGCGAGCCATATCTCATGACCCCAATCTTTGTCCACTTGTTTTACCAAGTACTGAAGCCTCCCCTTTTCAAGAATCCAATAAATTCTTTCAAGTAATCCTTACCGTCTTTGCCAGAAAATACCTCAAGTACTGAAGCGTGAGGGCTGGCTTGAATAGCTTGTTTCAGTAATGCAAGATTCTCCTCAGATTCAAATGCAGTCTTCATTTTAGAGTTAATTTGCTCTACCTTTTCCGGCAGCGGTTCTGCTCTTTGATCTGGAATATCATCCAAAGACGATTCAATGGCTTTAGCCCAATCAAAAGCGTCCTCATCACTAACCCAACCCCCATCATTAGAAAATGGTATATCACCTTTTGGTTCAAAGCCATAAACTGAAGCTATTTTAAAGAGCGCCGAATAAATACGTATATTGGCGGTGAAGTGATCATCATTCTCAGAATCACTCTGATCTGGCCTAGTTAAATAAAAGCTCATAGTTCTAATTGGTCAATTCTAATATTATAGCAATCAGCAGTAAATTTAAAAGGATACCGAGGAGACGAATCGGGATCGAGCTGCCCCTTTTTATAGAAAGTGGCTTTTTTGTAAAAATCTTCTTTTGAAATACTACCAAGATACCAAGCTGTTTTATAATCATTTAAAACACTAACAAAGGAATACCTATCGCATCTCTGTTTAGTATTAAAATCAGCAACAGTGCAATTGTAATTGCTTCGAGGCGCTACTTTACGCTCTTTAGTTTTAACGTCAATCTTAACGCCTTCAGAGCTTATAACATCATAATCGTAAGTATCCTTTATCTCGCCTCCTTCTAGGTGCAGAACTAAAGCTTCACCGATATACCCAACTAAACCGCCTTGACGATGCCTAATTGAGTTTTTAATGAGGGGGAAATTATCAAATCTCCTCTTTGCTTCTTTTAAGGTAGTTTCACTTACCTTGAATTTTTGTAGATCACTCATTTCTTCTTTTGCATCCTTTCGATTAATTCAAACATCTTCAAGCGAGGAATATCTTTAACTGAATCCCACTCTTCTGCCCCTTTGACACCCTCTTTAATCATTTTTGTTTTGATAGCTCCAAAATCTACTTCCTTCTCCTTCATTAAAGTAGAAAGAAATATATCTGGTGATGCAGCATTAACGTTAGGACTTGGTTTTGAAATCTTAACATTCTTGCACTCTTCCTTCGCCACAATGTTAATTCTTAAAAAATTACGCACCGCACGACAAAAAGCTCTGTTCTCCGCTATAGCAGCAAGGTACATCTGACTGAACCCTTCAGTGTTCTTGATACCCGCATCAGCTAAAGCTTCAAAAGTAATCACCTCATTGTTTTCTGTTTCATAATTTCCTATCCATTCGATAGAACAAGACGCGCAAACATACTCAGGAGATGCCTCTAAAATTTTGTAAGTCACTGACTTGTAGCCTCTTACGTGAGCTAAATCTTTTAATCCATGAAGCAGAATAATTAATTCATGGTCTTCAAGCTTTGAGATATCTGTTTCAGCAGTACGATCTCGATTAGCTACCAAAAACTCTGGCTTGATCATTTTACGCCAGTTTACTGTTCCGTCATCATTAAAATGATACTTTATATTTTTGTCCTCAAGAAGACCATATTGATTGCGCTTGAAAACAACTGGAGGTTTATTTATAACTGTAGTTCCCATATGTCTTTTGCAGAGTACCACTAAAAACTCTGCAAGTCAACTAATTTTTAGTAAAAAACTGAAAATGCTCTTCCTCTTCCCAAAAAATAGGTACATCAATAATGGGTTGAGGGTCATGGCTCATTTGTTCTGACCCCTGCTCTTTCTGTAGGAATGCCGCTGTACTAGGGTAGAACTTATTCCCGTGAACAATAAAGTAATTAGATTTATAGAAAAGCTTATTTTTATCTTTGAGTTCTTCGAAATCGTTCTTAGATTTAGGTTTTATCGGTTGAATAAGCCCGTAGTCAAAATAATCTAACTTCAAATCATTTAATTCTGGACCCTCTTTACGACTTCTTAAAAGGTAATTTATAGACTTTCCTTTTATCTTTTTAATGAATTCAGGGCTGTGATCATCTTCTATATAATAAACCAACTCTACAATCTTCTTATGATATTTATTTATGACTTCGTCACTTAAAGGTTTAGACGTTATTACAGAACAAGGGCATGCCTCTAATTGTTGAACTAAATTATCTTCATTAAAATTAAAATCCATACGCACTATTAACGAAGAAACTTTTAGTTTGGTAGCGTCAAGTAAATGAGTAAGATCAGAATCTATACGGGAGTTGTAGAAAGCTTTACCGATTTTAACTGTTTTAAGTTCAGGTGAAAAAGTGTGGACACCTACTAAAGTTAATATTTTAGAAGCTATCTCTTCAGGAGGGACTGTATTTATAGACTTAGGCTCTTCAGCTGGATTGTAGGATGGTCGTATCTTTGTGCTACTCGGCTTAATGACAGATAGTTTTTCTGCGTCTGTCCAGTAAGGTTTAAACTGGTCAGGATAACAGTTATTGGAAAAGACTACGACAGACTTTTTATTATAATGAGAAGCTATGTGACAGCTTTCATTATTTGTAGACATATGAGCCAAACTCCTACTGATTATGTAAGCTTTCTGATTAAAGTTACATTGACCCATAGTTGAGTAACAGTTAGGTAAAAGCCTATCTCCTTTATCACCTAATTGAATTATAGTTATACCAAGCTCTTTTAACTTAGGATGTATTAAATCCACCACTAATTGCCAATGGTCATAACTCAAAGCTTTTGTCCCTAAAGAAGATGTATCAAGAGTTATAAATTTATCTACCGTTAACGGAAAATATTTTTCATAGATTAAAGGTTTATCTATTTTTAAATCATTTTGTAGGGCGTAGGATTCTAAAATGTGCATAGTCTTTTCTTATCTATTAAATCTTTACAATTATGAACATAGTTATTTACTCGTTGAGTAGTTATGTGAGGGGTAAAAGCTATTTCAAAAAAACCTTTTTCATCTCCGACCCCTTCAAGATACAAAGCACTGTCAAACTGCGTATTATAAGGAATAGTTTTATGTATGTAAGGATTACCTTGGAGTATATGGAAATATTGAGGTTTAGTAGCAAAATATAAATTGTAATCTGGATATTTTTCGTTTAACGACTTTAACAAAGAGGTAGACAAAAATACGTCAACACTAGACTCAGGCATGACATAAACTATTCTTTTACCTTCGTCATCCTTATCTAAATGATCTTCTATTTTTTCGGGGAAATATTTTGCATTATGGTCTCGAGCCACTTTTCTAAAATAATCTTCTATTTGTTCCCGTGGAACTTTATTGGCTAAAGATTCCATCCAAGTTTTGTAACCGTCATCATTAACATGATTTTCTGTAGCTAATATATCTCTATATAGAGTAAGTACCCATTCAGAGTCATTTTCTATAGGAGGGATAAACGCATTAGGATTGTTCTTTTTTGTAGTTGATTTATCTTCATCGTCTTCAAAATTGTAATTAGTACATTCAGCATTATCTATAAACTCTTCGAACTTTTTACCAATCACCTCAACTGAAAAATTATCAATAGCCCACTGCCTAGCGATTCTTCCTTGCTCTCTGGACTCTTCGCTTGACATATTATAAACAGTGTCAATGGAGGACGCTATTGATATTGGGCAAGTAGAAGCTTTTTTAAATTCAGTTTGATGCTCCCTATACTCATTCCAATTAAGAGGAATAGAAGCTGAACCTTCTTCACAGCTTTCTTCGCCACAACTATAATCAGTCACAAGAGTAATTAACTCTGTCAATTTAGCTTCTTGAATAGGTATCTCCTGCCCTCCACTAGTAAATGGATGACAATAAACGTCCATAACATTATATACTTCGTTAAGTTGATCCTCTCTTACCCCTGCCCCTACACTAGTAGTAACTTGGGTTTTCTCAGAAGCGCAACTTGGACAGTTCTTATCCTCGCCATCGTAAGCTTTTATTTCATACTCGCCGCATTTTTTACAAACGTAAGTAGTAAGTATTTCAGATTTATCTACCCCGTATTCATCAGCAAGTTTATGTATATTCCAGCCTTCTTTCCAGTAAGTGTGAAGTAACAAGTAAGTTTTTTTATTTGGCTTATTCTCTTTTTTCCATTTAGAATAACCTTCCAGCAAATTAGGTACTGATTTCCTTAATTGATTTCTAAAAACAAATCCTACTATAAAAGCATCTTCTTCTATGCCGTTCTTTTTTCTTAAATTTAACCTCTCATCATCTGTTAGTCGGTAAAAGTGTTTTGAGTCTATGCAGCCATGCATAGTTTTTACATGCGCATGACCCATCTCGTTCAAAGCTTTTGTAGCGAAAGAGCTCCAGATCCAATAGTTTTTTATTTTTGGAGCATTTGCAACAGCCGATGGTAAAATTGGAAGTGAATCTAAAGTGGTCCAAATTACAGAATTGATTTTATTAAACCATGGTTTATCAATAGCAAATTCAGTTCCCCATATGTCTTGAACCCCAAAATAAAAATCAGGCTTTTCTTCACTCATTACTTTATCAATGAGGTAACTGCCATAACTTGCAGACCTAGCTTGACCTGCATCCTGACTTATACGGTGACGTTCATTAGGGTCACTAGGTAAAGTACCTACAGATTTCCATGGAGTAGCTTGCAGTGATATGTTTGAATAATCAGTACCGCAGCAGTATTGCACTATTTCATATTTTTTTGTTTTATAAAGATATGAAAGGAGAGCTTTAGCATTTCTGCCGAACCCTGTTTTGGCTAAACTAGAATCGGTTTGAAATAATATCTTTTTCATCAAAAATCTTTTTCAGATTTCTCACCAAATGAGTTTTCAATTGCATGAGTGTTACTTTTATTTAAAGCAGTAAGGAGATACTCACGCAACAAACGGGCTTCAGGGAAAGTAAACCCCATCACAAAAGACTTCTTATTACCATCTTTAGTCTGGTTAAGCCCTAAAGAAAAACCTACTTGTTTGCCGTCTCTTATGTATGGGCCAAAGTTGTAAGTAGTAGTGTTGCCTTCATAACCGTGATAACCATTCAACCCTAAATCTTTCATAGATTTATTTGAGTCCATGGCTTGTACCATTCCGGCTATCTCAGTAGCGCTAAATTTTGCATTAGCTTTTTTATCAGGGCCGACTTGGAATTTACCCTTACCATTATCCCACGAGGACTGCTTGACAAAATTGACCCAAAAAGATTGGTCTTTAGAATTGTAGGAAAAAGAGCAGCCGTTACCAGTAACTCGAGGATTGGGCTTGAAAAACTTTATCATATACAGTGTATTTTATGCTATAATAACTGATTAATCTACATTTTTATTGCGAATTCTTTATATAAATCTGATTCAATATTTTTTCTACTGTCCTCATCAGAATTTTCCCATATATCCAATAATTGATCTCTTCTTCTTTTATCTGCCTCTGTCATACTACTTCCCTTTTATTTCACTTAATTTCATGTAAATTTGTTGATCTTGAGTTTTAATTAAATTGGCGAAAACAGTATCACCCTCCTTTTTCATCCCTTTGACTATAACAATAGACTTCTTACTCGGAAGCTCCCCGTTGTTCATAGTTTTACACGCCTCAATATGATCTTTATTCTTTTGAGTAAAAAGCATTACAGTGGATTCTCCTGTTTCGTCTTTAACAGTCATTTTGAAATATGGAGTACCTTTTTTACTTTTAGACTTAAAAGTGTCTATCACTGTGGCTATAAACGAAACGGGGTCGCCTTGTTCCTGATTTAAACAATGCTCAACAGAATCTAAGTGAGAGTATTCAGGAGTTACTTCCCTTAGAGCTTTTCCGTGAGTATATCCCAACAGAGTATTTTCATAGTACCAATTTGCGAAAGCCTCATTCGTTTTGTTCTTATAGTATATTTGCTTATACGGCTCAAAATTCCTACGAAGAGTTTGTCTGCGTGACTCCTTTATTATAGGTTTCCCTTTTATATCAATGTGTTTTTCGTGCAAATATTTTACTATCTTCATCAAATCGAATGAAAATTCCTCGGCCAATTGAAACACATAATCCTTTTCACGATCAGTCAACAAATTGAAAAGTTGTGCTTCTGCCACTGTCCGACTACGTGACCCGTCATGACAACCCTCCAAAGCTCCAGCTTGGATAAGTCCCGACAATATACCAATACCAAGACCAGCTTGTGAAGCTCCTTGAAATACATCAAATTTATTCGAGTACTTACTTTTAAAACCTTCTAGTTTCTCGATAGACTTATCCGATATGCCCTTTATTGATGTTAAACCAAAACGAATATTGTCTCCCTCAATGCTATAACGCATTTCGGACTTGAGTAAATTAGGAGCTAACAACTTTATGCCAAAAAATCTAAGCTCTTGATTAATTTTACCTACTTCAGTTAATGGATCAGGCTCGAAAGCAGTCATCCTCAATAGTGCTAAGAAAAACTCTTTAGGGTGTTGAGATTTCAATTTAGCAGTAATAGCGGCCAAAGCTGCATAACTAATAGAGTGAGATTTATTGTAAGAGTAGTTAGCAGAGTCCTCTAATACCTTCCACAAAAAATCTCCCACATTTTCAACCCCTACGAGATCCTTGAAATTGTTCTGTTTGACTTTGTCTTGAATTTTCTTTTTCCACTTTTTTACCTCGCTAACTTTTTTCTTACCAACGATGCGGCGTAAAATCTCAGCTTCATCAAGTGTAAAGCCTATTAAAGTAGCCATTTTCATTAACTGTTCTTGATATAAAACTATGCCACCAGTTTTATTAAGAACGGTCTCAAACACTGGGTGAGTAGGTTTCGGAACACCCGTATTTACAAAATCCGCATACTGCTTGATGTAATCCATTGCCCCGGGTCGTGCTAAAGCAAGCACCCCGCTTAACTCCTCTAAGTTTTTAGGCTTCACTGCTTCGCAAGCTTTGTAAGCTACGTCAGCTTCTATCTGGAAAATACCTATTCTTAAACCAGCTTCTATCTGCTCTTTTAAACCTCCACGCTCACCCTCCTTAGGATGCTTATTAGTATAAATAGCTTTTTCCTCAAGATTAGCTGCCATTGTTTTAAGAGTGATGTGCTGCTCTTTAGGGCGACCCTCGTTAATGATTTCACAACATTGATTAACTACAGAAACAGTTCTCAACCCTAACACGTCCAATTTAACATTAGATATCGAAGACCAATCCATATCAAAAGAAGATACTGGCTCCTTTGATGAGTCTAATTCGCAAGGACAGCTTTCGTCCATGCTATCGTAAGAAAGTAAAATAGCAGAAGGGTGAACACCTTTATTTTTATTAAGGTTCTTTATTTTGTTAGCTACTTTAAAGACGCGAGGATTGCTCTTGCACCATTTACCAAACTCAGGAACAGTTTCACAAGCAGACGCAATATCTTCGACCTGACCAAAAACTTTAGGTATCAAACCTGATACTCCATTCATTTCTGTTTCAGACTTGCCCCCTAAAACCTTACCGCACTCCTTCATGACTAATTTGCCACTTAAAGTATTAAGAGTAAGTATTTTAGAGGTTTTACCAACAAACTTATCCTTTAAATATGTTAAAACTTTTTTACGTTCATAATAGCAAACATCAATGTCAACATCACACATTAACGATCCATCTAAGTAGGTAACACCATCTATTACAGTTTTTTTAGCCCTCGCTTTAGATACAAATCTCTGAAAATATAATTCATATTTAATTGGGTCAATATCAGTAATACTTAACAAATATAAAGCCATACTACCAGCAGCAGAACCCCTACCTAACCCCAAAGGTATATTCTGCTCATTGCAATAATCGGTTACTTGCCAAACAAGCAATATATAATCTACAAATCCTAACTCCTCTAGGATACCAAGTTCCTCTTTCATTCTCTCCACATAATCGGGAGTCACATTCCTCTTGATATACTTCTTGTTTTTCTCATCCCACTCCTCAACTATTTTATCATTTAAGCCAAGTTCACGAAATCTTCTCGCGCATACAGCTCGTAAAAATATTTTATTATCGACCTCTCTGCCTTTCGCTACCTGTTTAATTTCAGTAGCATACTTTTGAAGATCTTTCTCTTCTATTTCGAATTTTGGTAGCCTTACCCCATGAAGTTTCAGGGTAATCTTCTTGAATAAATCAGATAACTTAACTTTTTTTGCGCCGTTTTCTTTTTGGCTTTTTGGGTTCTGTGTCGTCACGTTCTTTAACTATTTTTATAATTTCTTTTAAAGATTTTTCTAATACCTCCTCTCCTTCACGAGAAACATTAAAGAAAACATCTACTTTGCTCTCTACTCTATGTTCTCGGATAGTAAGTACTAAATAATCAATTTTCTCTTCATCTAACTTCTCTGTTATATCGTATACAAAATCTAAACTAGGCATAACCTATTATAGATTCAAAGTATAACACTTTATAAATCTATTTGATATTTTAATTTGTCCCAAACCTTGTGGTTTAGATCAATATCTACTTTAGCATCATGAAGTCGGGAGTAATCATGCTCTACTGAATTCTGTTTACCCAAAGCACTCAGGCTAGTCTTGATACCGCGTTTGCGAATATTGATCATCTTTAATTGAAACTCTAAAAATGAGCATTCTGATGGATTAAATTTATAATCTAAAGCTATAGCTTTACCAACAGCGAAAGTATCTAAAGATTTCTCCGTCAAGTGGGAATAGCTTTTGCCGTTGGCTTTGTACCAATTCCTTAATAAAAATATATCAAATCCTAAAATGTTATGACCAACCATATAGTCACACTCTTCTATTAGAGGATATATAATCTTAAAAACTTCAGCTTGGGGCATTTTACGGTTTTGAAAAATCCTTTCAGAGTAGCGGGTTATACGTTTAGCTTCTTCACCAATTTTTAGAGGAGAATCCCATTCTAAATAAAAGTCCTTACTTTCAGCTTTAGAGTCTCCCTCTTGCACTTTAAGTACTTTGTTGAAA
>WLWG01001376.1_pt1 | contig 22108 bp, 25 predicted proteins | sample 6712871 | NCBI WGS metagenome assembly WLWG01 (sample SAMN12718693, study PRJNA515312) | sponge metagenome | isolation source: marine sponge | host: Mycale hentscheli | place: New Zealand: South Island, Marlborough, Capsize Point | collected 2003-05-01
TGCCGCTCATCATGCGATACAAAGAAGAAAGAGAAATATTTGATTCTTCGGCGACAACATCAAGCGGCTTTCCGCAACGATTCGCCAATCTTTCCAAGTTCTCGCCAAACTTGGTTCGGGTTTCTGTAACGGGCCTCCCGCCCGCGTGTCTTGTCCCAACACTCATTTTTTACACTCCTTTTCGGCCCCCCTCTGAAGCGGCATACAACAGACGCTCCGAAGGGGTAAACTTTCTTTCGACAAGTACACCCCAGAGGATTCGAACCTCTAACCTTCGGTTTCGTAGACCGATGCTCTATTTAATTTTTTGCCAGTTATCGTTCGGGCGATTGATTGAAAGCGTCGGAAGCATCTTTTGTCGGCCTTTACCGCTGACGATTGACAAGGTTTGCGGGGCCGGATTTAATGGCGAACCTCGGGGAATGGATTGTGATTTGTCTCGTCGCATGGATGCGGGTTTTATTAACCCTCACGATGAGATTACCCCGATGTTTTGGAAAAAAAGATTGCGGCTCATGGATTGGCTTAACACCTATGCCGTAGAAAGAAGTCTTCGTTTTGAGAGTCGAAGGCAATTCGAAATTTCTGTTGAATTGTTTTTGCAGTTTGTAAAAAAAGATTTTTTTGTTGATCAGTTCAACGAAAACCTGTTGAGTGATTTTGTGCGGCATTATTCCCGCAAGGTTTCACCAACAACAGCCCGCAACAAACGAACCGCGTTGCTGGCACTTTGGCGATCTGCAAGCGATGCGGGGCATTGTTCGCCCCCTAGTCGCCGCGTGCAATCGGTTCGCGTGCAGCATCAACCCGTTCAGGCGTGGCGTGTTGATCAAGTGCGTGAGATCATTCACCAATGCCGACAACTCAAACGGAATCATACGTGCGGGTTGCGGCGTTCTGATTGGTGGGAACTCGCGGTGCGTGTCGCTTGGGATTCTGGTTTGCGTTGGGGCGATCAAATGCAACTCAACGTTTCCGCGATTACTGCCGATGGTGGCACTTCGGTTGTGCAAAGCAAAACCAACCGAGTTGTTTTCTTTCGGCTTAGTGAATCAACGTTAGCCGTTTTGCATCGCACGCTCGAAAAATGCCCGCGTGCATTGGCGACGCCTTGGGATTGTTCGCAACAATCATTCAACGATCAGTTTCGGCGAATCGTCCGCAACTCGGGCGTGCAAGCTGGCACTTGGAAATGGTTGCGGCGTGGTAGTGCGACCGATGTTGAAGCCCAACACCCCGGTTGCGGTGCGGCTCATCTCGGTCATGTGCCGGGGTCGCCCATAGCGGAACGACATTATTTTGACCAAACAATTTTGCAACGGGATTCTGTTTCGCCAACAGACCTGTAAAAGAAACCGACGGGGGGGAAGGCATTGCTCCCGAGGCTTGTTAGCCCTTTTCCCCCGCCGGCCCTGTTGCATTGTTATAAACAACAAGCGGCAATAGACAAAAAATTTTTCGGTGCGTTGATAATTTCGGGGTTTCGGTGCTATTAACTCTATAGAAAGGGGTTGGTCATGGATGACCGGCAAATCATGATCCTTTTGCAAGTGGTTCGTTTTATTCTGGAACTCACAACGAAAGGTTGGCTGAACTAACAACAAAAAAGCCGGCGCGTCGGATTCGCCCTGTGTTCACTTTTCGGCGCGTCGGTTTATTTTTTCTCTCGCAACTCTTTGCGAACTCGCTTAAATGCGGTGCGTGCTTTTGGGCCGCTGAACCAGATATTGAGACAAGCGCAAACAACATCATCCAGAATTGCAGTCAACGCAATTTCGGAACCGTGATCTCGTCCGTGTCTCGCTTCGATAGTCTCACGAACTTTCGCGCCAATAACGTTTGCCGCGTGTCTCGCCGGCTCCGTGTTTTCCATTGTTACAATATGCACCAAGGCGTGCATTTCTTTAGTGGGCCAACATCGCACAACTTCGTCGGTGATTGTGTTGCAAGTATGTTTCAACGCCAGGGCAACGTCGCCGACTTCTTCCTGCACGGCGGAATGAAGCAATTCTAATTCGTTGTTTTCCATCGTGTTCACTTTGGAACCTTTTCAATAAAGCAACGACCGTTGATGCACCTTTTCACATATTTCCATTCAGTAGATTTTTTGGTTTCAACTTTTTTCACTTTACATTCGCAGTCGGCAGGGCAGGGGCATGGCGTTTTGTGTCCGTCTCCGTGGGTGATAAATCCAGTGCCGTTGCACTCTTCACAACAACCGTCGTTTGGTGTCGGTTCTGGTTTCGGTTTCGGTTTTTTAACTTCAAGAGTTGCATACGCCGCCGCACATGCTGCACACGCTTTCGCCGGTTCTCGGCTTATCGCTTCATGATCGGCGGAATAGATTGTCAGCAACCAAAGTAAAAATTCTTTCATTACCATCCCTCGGAATGAGAAACAAAACTTCTTGTTGCGTCGGTCGGCTCATGATGATGAACGTAAATCTTTGGTTCTTGTGTTTCGCTTGCTTCCGCAAACATCATTAACCACAAACCAAGTTTTGCCGCCTTAACAACAAAAGATAAAACCGGGCGATCCGGTTTGGTGTAGTGGTCAACAACAGAGTTCGCAAAAAAACCAAGTGCGAACAAAGCCAAAACCGCTGCAATTAGAAATCGACCTTGAATGTTCATCGCTCTACCTCTAACCAATCGCCGTGATCGAGATTCCGCCACTGAAAGCCGTTTACGCCGGCAATCGCGAAACTCTCACCTTGGGCCAATATTTGTTGAAATGTTTTTTCGTCGCACCAAAACGAACCGTTTGGTTGATCTTGGGGCCATTTAGGGCCGGAAAGATAATTGCCCCAACTGTTTTGAATCAAAACACCGTCACGCCCTCCGGCGTTTTCTTTGAACCTTACCGCCGTTGCACACATGCAATGCGACCAACTCGGCCCGCGTTTGCAAAATCCATCCGGCCCGCGAGGTGACTTGAAGCCAATGTTGCTACAAATCACAACGGGCATTCCCGCTTGAATTGCTGCCGTCGCTTCGTCGTATGTTCGAACCAAAGCAACGTCGCGTGCGGTGTGTTCGTTCGCTTTCTTATCAAGCCAAACGTTGTCTTCGCCGCCACAACCATAATTGCCCCACGCTTTCGCACGCTCGGGGGAATAAATTGTAAGGTCAATATCTTTGTAAGGTTCGCGGTATAAAATTCCGCCGGTTCCATTCTTCAAACCCATCACCCAACGCGCCGCACCCGAACCCGTCGCACCGTCGCGATACCCTCCCGACTTGATTCCTTTTTGTTCTACCCTGGCTCCTCCATAAATCGGCTCAGTCGCAACAACTTTCGGCGGTTCTGGAAGCTCGCCTTCGGTGTAGTCAACGCACGTTCCAATCCAACTGCCCAACGCCCAACCCATCGAAACACAATCGCCAATTCCCTGCTTGAAAGGCGCAAAGCCTTTCCCGTAAACCTGAAGGTGGCACGTTTCGGCGTTGCGATACAAAAACGTGTCTTTGTTCGTTGCGTTTTTTACAATGTCTTTTCCGGCGTCCGAAAAATAAGGTTGGTTCAGTTCTTCAAGAAAACGTTTTGTTTCTTCGGGGTCTGCTACAAAACCAAACTGTTCTTGTTTTTGTTCCGCCTTGTAATGATTGACGAACGCAACAACGCACCCAATCAACAGGATGAAAAACAAAAATACTTTCGGGTTTTCTTCAGCGTGTTCAGTCATTCGTTGCCCCAATCGCGTCTACACAAGCGGCGTGAATGTCGTTGAAAGTTTCAATCCATCGCTGCCGCTGTTCGTCCGAAGCCGGCCCGCCGGACTCGCCAAGTTGTTCAGTCATAAAGGCGGCTATTGCGTCGCGTGCTTGCGGTTGTCTTGCACCAATCGAAACACCATCGAAACGAAATTCCCTTGCCGTTCTTCGCAGGTCATCAAACGCCGCCCCGGTTTTTAGCCGGCGATCATTCGCCCCGTCCCACGCGATAATCTCCGCGAGTTGTTTGCAAAGTTCGCCGAAGCTCACGCAATCCAAGGCGGCAGTTTCACCAACAAACTTTCCTCGCAAGTTGAGTTTTCCTACGGGCTTTGGTTCCGGTGGTGCTGGTTTTGGCAAAGACTGAACCGCAAAGACCACCGCGAGAACAAACAGACCTGTTGCCAATGCGTGTTTGAGTTTCATTCGTTCGAGCCTTTCACAAGTGCGAGAGTCAACGTCTCAATAGCCTTGGTCGCTTTCGTGTGCGTTTCGTCGTCCTCGTCTATGGTTTCATTCAAACGGTTTTGCACCCGTGACAACGCAATCATGGCGTCATGGTATCCAACTGGTTTTTTGGTTGGAACGATGCTAGAAATTGAAACCGCTGTAAGGGATTTTGTTTTGGGCCAAAGCAAAACGGCGACTGCCGCCAATGCTGTAATGCTTGCGGTGATCATTGCGGAACCTCTCGAACTAATGGAAGAATTGCTTCGACTGCACCCGCTGCCAAACTCATCAACAGCATTTTTGCCGCCGGCTTAACAACAAACCAAAACGGGTAAACATAAATTGGAATCATTTTGTCGGCGTATTTATCAAACAACGTGCCGGCGAAGTGCATCACCATACGTTTGCGTTCAACGCCTTCAATCGGTATTGCGTCAACTGCCGCGACTGCAAGACGCAAACCACCAAAGAAAATTGCCGAAAAATCTTGCAACGAAATGCCGTCTTTGGCTCGCTCGTTCACTTCTTGCATAAATTTACCAAGGCGACTTGGCGGCATTGGGTCGTCGAGAAATGTCATGTTGAAACCCCAATAAGAATTGCGTCAAGCAAAACCGAATCCGTTCCGGTCGAAGAAAACTTCAACGCTTTATTGCTGGCGGTAACGCCCCAAGGGTTGGGCGTGTAAGAAAAGAAACTTGCGCCGGCAGGAATAACAAATTCTAAGGCAATCATATTTACCCATTGATTTGAAACGGTTTGGAAAGCGGTAATTGATTCCGTCCCTTTGTTGCAAAAATAAACCGCCGAAATGTCTGAAAAATTCATTGTTCCGGTTCCGCCGAAAGCCTTTGTTGTCAACGCTTGAAGGTCGATTGTTGTTCCACTTGTCGCAACGTCTACTTTGTCGCGCCATTGTGTAACGTTGCTCGAACCATAGTTGTCGCCGATTGTGTACGATTCATTCAGGTTCACTCGGTCGTTGACTACTGTTGCGCCAAAGTCTTTTGACCATGCGCTTTTTATTTTCAACGAAGCCACTAAGTCGAAAGTTTGGCTCATGACCCGCTTCCTATAATGTAAATTTCGTAATCAATTTCTGAACTGGATGCGTTGTAAATTCGCAACGTTCCGTTTGAACTGTTCACGCCGTAAGAATCTAGTTTGTTTATCATCGTGATCTCGCCCCCAGCACCGACTGCAACGGCAAAACTTTGCGTCGGGTTGTTTGCGTCTGCACCTAAGTACAAATAATCCCCGACTGTTTCCGACTTGTTTACAACTCGGATCAATCGCAACTCGGCGAAAGAAAACGGCACAACAACGTCAAGAGTTGTTTGCGTTAGGTTCTGCAAATCCAAAGCATCAATTGAGTTGGCGGAAATTGTTCTTGTGTCGGCGTAAATAAATTCCGCTGCGGTTTCTTGTCCACCGTCGCCTAGTTCGTAAGTTGTTGTTCCGCGTTTGACGCTTGCAACTGCGCCAACTTCTTGCGTGTCGGTGCGAGTAAAGCTCATCTTCACTTGTATGTTTGCGTCGAATAAATCGCTTATACTTTCTGCCATCAAACCAACCTTTTTTCAATCAGTGCCTTGGCTTCGGAAATTGAAATCCCGTTCTTGTATGCAATCCAACGAATTTCTTTTTTGTCCGGCTTTTGTTTTGAGGTTATAGAACCAAAAGAGTTTGTTGCGGGCAATCGACGAGTTAAGGAACGACAGTCTTCTGGCCTACCAACTGGCTCCCTACTTGTTGCACCGTGTCGCCAATGACTCCACTTTTCTCTCATCCTTTCAATCTACGTCGAACGATTCTGTTTCGACCCTTCTTGCGGCGTTTGCTTCGCGGTACAAGACCAAGGCAATCGTTGCGTAACTGGCAATATCCAAAAGAGAATCGGAAACGCCGTCAAACTCACACTTGCCACGGCGACAAAAGTTTTTAAGCCGAGTCATCTTGTCAGCAATGCGAATCAAGCAACCTTTCCACGCTTCCACGTTGACCGCTTCCGCACCTGTTCGCACGTTTTCCAATGCGTCTTGATCAACGCCATAATCCAAAGTTTTTCGAAGGTGTAAGTTTTTTATTTCATCGAGTACGTCGCAAAACTCACGCGACCCCGGACGCAAACCGTCATCTTTCAAAATAGAATCACCTATTTGCCGATGTTCAAAATCTCTTGCGGCGTTTGCAATGAATGCGGCAGCGTCCTCTTCGATCTTTGTAATAGTTACTTCGTTTTCGCACAAACTCGTATCAAAGTCCGTTGCGGCGTGTGCCGCTCCTCCGTTTTCAAGTTCGATTTCTTCACTCATTTTTTCTTTTTCCTCTCTTGTAAATCACGGTCGCAAAAAATCGGAAACGCTTTTGTAACCTCGTGCCGGTGGTGGTCAACAACGAATGCACCCTGACAAGGCGGCTCATACTGGCATTTTATTTTTGTTCCGTAGGCTGAATGACCAATCAGAGAACCATTCGAAACATATTTTCCGGCCCGCAACCACGAGAACTGGTGATAATGACCGAAACACGTTAAGTCGGCTTGCTTTGTTGCATTCCACGCAAGGTTTGCTTTTTGCACCCCGGTATGAATGCCACCAATTGCACCGCTGCACTTGATCGCGTGTCCGTGGTGAAATCGAATCGTGAATCCTTGAACATCCAAATAGGTCAAATGACCCGCCCCAACTTCCCAACGCACGTTTGGGAGCGTCTCAGACTGTGCCATAGTCAAATACAAATGTTGTTCAAAACTGTGTTCGAGTTCGGTTCCAATTCTCGGTTTCCCAAAGTTGCTTCGCCCGTGGTTGCCGGCGTTTGTGCAAATCAAAACTTCGTCCGCTTCCTCGGCTATTTCATCAATGACGCAACGCAAACGTTCGCCCGCCCAACGAATCGCCGCAAGAGGTGCTAGCTCTGCAAGCTCGGCGGTATCTTCGTGAATATGCCCCGAAATGAAATCACCACCTAACCAAATAACCACCCGACCAATATCCGCCATTTGCCTTTCGTGATCTAAGCAAACAAGAAACCTTTCCAAAAGTTCGTCAATTCTTTTTTCGGCGACCGCCAGGCTGAAGTCGTTCAAGCCGTTCACGGTGTTCGGGTCAACACGTTCCTCGCAATGCCAATCACTCAACAACAAAACCATTGTTGCTTTTGTCTTGATTGTTTTTTTGCGTTTGCTGTTTCCTTTGCCGGTAATGTTTTGCAAAGAAGCAATCGAGTCGGCACGTTGTCGCTCTCGATCCAACAACGTCAACGCGGATTTGTACTTGCTTTTCACCGCCGCAAGTTCTGTTCGAACGTTTGCAATTTCGGCGTCTGAAGCAATTGCGTGCTGTTGAAGAATTTCGGCGTTTAAGTCTTTTGCGAATTTCCTAGAAGCCATTTTCTCACCGTATGGGCTGAAAGTCGAACTTGCTTTTTGGACAACACTTTGCAAATGGCAGTTGCGACGGGCAACGAACCAACGGGATAATCGCCGGCACGGTATTTGTCCCGCACCTCGTTCAATTCGTTTTGAATAGATTGCGGTAAGTTTTCAAACCAACCGCGTCTGACTGGATTTTTCTCGATCTCTTCGGCAACTGCTTTCAATAAATTTGATTTAGTCGCGTTCTGCTTCATCACAAAACCCCGCGTTGACTATGATTGACGCCAATTCGTCTGCGAAGTTTTTAACAGTTGGCTCGGAGAAATCGGCCCATCTTGCGTGCAACAATTCGTGAATTATTACGTTTAGTTTTTCTTCGCCAACAAGTTCCTTATCCACCCTAACCGTCTTAGTTTCATAGTCGCAATCGCCAAAAACGTCGGTTGGAACCTTGCAATAAGAAATTTGCCAGCGTTCGCCGTTCAAATAAATATTGGTAGTTTTGTTGCGCGGTATTTTTGACATGAAAAAATCATTTAAGTAAGGCTAATAGCAACCTGATATTTTGGCGTCATTGCTGATCTTGACGCATAAGCTGAACTAAGATCAAAATCCGTAAAGCCGTAAGTGAACAGCGGATCTAAAATCGCCTCGCCGCCATTCAAAACAGTTTCGGTTTGTTCAACTGTCAAATTTGCTTGGTAATATTCATAATGCGCAAACGAAAGCGGGCTGAACGGCTCATTGCTTTTCATGTTTGCGTATTTAGCTTTTTCCCCAATATCCGTGTCGCTTTCGGAATGAGTAACAAACCCGCCGCCGGGATAGAAATAAGTGTTGGCCCCAAAGTCGGCAAACGTTCTGCTTGGGTTCAAATCGTGAGGCCAATTGGTTGTTTTTAAACCAGAAGCACCGTTAAATTCAGTTGTCATGCTCAAAGAATGTTCGGAACGAATTGCAATGTTGACAGTCAGACGTTGCTTAAAATCATTATCATTCAGAACAGGAATGCCGCCCGATTCTCCATCATCATGCGTTGAATAATTGTTGTACAGATTCAATTCATCTCCGCCGCGCATTTGGGTGACTGTGCTGTACTGGGGAGTTGGCGGTCTGTTGTTTTCTAGCGGTGTCGTGGCGTATGGATTATCTTCAGGGACACTGGTTGCTGTCTTTGGCGAAATAACGCCAGCTTTTGCATCGGCCCAACCAAGCTGGCAATAGGCTTCAACTTTTGGTGTGCTTGCAACTCCGGTTGTTTTAAAAGACCCGGAGCTTTTCTCTAGTAGCCAAAAACTTTCCGTCATGGCTGTAACGGTTACGGGCGAGTTGTTGTATTCTTCTAGTGCCTCGTTGTATGCGTCTATTTGTTGCTGTGTTGCGTTTGGATTCCAAGAGGGATCGTTTCCGGGGTGATTAGGTTGTTCGCCATCTGGATAGGAAAGTCTTATTGTTCTCTGGTCAAAACCCAATTCGTTTACTTGCCCCATTGTGGTTTCGACTGTTTGAGTGTGTTGCTGCGGGCCGTTGTCAGTCCAAAGTTGCAGCGGAATAGAATGCTCAAACGGAACACTTGGGCCGGCTTGAATGCAACGGAACAAATTTTCATTTGAAGCAATTCCTCCATGACTGAACGCACTAAAATTGTACGTTCCTTGAATCATTTTTGGGCAAAGCTGTTGTATTAAATATAAGTTCCGTCCATTAAGCGGGTACTCGTTGGAATTTATTTCATCAAAACCCATTCCATAATGCCACCGATACTTATAATTGGTCATCCATTGATAAAGCTCAAAGTTCATCCCCCAAAAAACGTTGCTTGAATAGGTTGCGGTCGTTGGAATCAAGTGTTCTTCGTTGCTCATGTATGTTCGGTCATGACTATTATCCGTATTGTCAAACAAAGTATCCTGTACCGTATAAAAACCAACATTTGTGTAGTTCAATCTGGCTGAAAGAACTTGATAAACAAAATCTGATTGGCTGATTATTGGTGGATACTGTTGTTCGGTGTTCCAATTATATTGATTATAAGACACCCATCCCGGCGGTTCTCTTTCTGGGTAAGGTATCGAATTGTTCAAACTCCCAGTAAAGCGATGTGGCCCCGCAGGACGACTTTCGGGATTTGATCCATCAGTCCAAGCACCGATCGAACCGTATCGGGGAGCAAGTCGAGCAAGTAAATTTTTTCCATACAAATCATCATACGTCGGCGGTTGAATTGTGTTTTGTGGAATTTCAATGAACCTTACACTGCAACCGTTTATTGTTTTGTTGCCTGCTTTTGCGACACCACTTGAAACAGGTGCGGAGCTATCGCCAACATTTATTGGCAAATGTCCGGCGGTGTAGTAATTGATTTGATTTGAAAAAACTTTTGCTTCTTGCGAATTGCCTTGGTAATAACCGTCTGCGTTTTGTTCTTCAACGTAAGCAATTCTTTCTTTGGCAGGAACTCCGTCTTTCCAAGTTGCATCGTTGACGGGATAGCAATTATAGAAACCCGGCTCAATGTATTTTTGCGGGTGCTGATCAATGGACGATAGCGTTGAACCAGTAAAAAACGTTACTTCCTGACGAGCAAGATAATTCGCCGCTCCTTCCTTTAGAACTTGTTGGTTAATGTTTACATTTGGCATTCCTCCACATGCAAACCAAGCGTTGGTTGTGCCGCCGGTGTCCATCCCTACGCTCATGGCTGTAAACGTATCGGGCAAAACACCGCTCGGCAACTCGGTCGAAAAAATGCACTGGCTGTTTATCGGTTCCGGTTCTGACAAAGCATTCGGCTCGTATTTTTCTTTTACGCATACCGTCAAAGTTTTTTTTGCATTTGCATTAGCTGGGTCTTTTGACGTAAACCAACCGCCAATGGTAATCGGGTTGTTTCTTCTTTTCCAATCTTCAACCCGACTGTCGTAACCCTCTTCCTGTAGTAGATTTGATCGCCAAGCATATCTCCCTATTTCTCCACTAGAAAGAAAAAGCCGGTTTGTTATAAAACCGCCCCACCTTGCTTGGATTACGTTCATGCTAAACGGTAAAACCGGCGTTGAGTTTTGCCATCTAAAATCCGTGTCGCGTGCAAAGCCTGAAGCGTAACCAGTAAAATCTGATTTAACCGGGCAAACTGTTATTGATAGTTGATCGGGTTTTCTCGAAGTTGAAATTGCATAAGGTAAAATTTCATCGGCTCGGCGGTTTGTGCCTCGCTCTGATTCGCCGTGAACAACAACGTTTGGTTGAAAGTGAATGCCGCTTTCATCAAGCCAAGTGTCGCCACTAACGTACATTTGCCCGTTGCCCAAGATATTGATCGGCGAATTTTCTATGTCGTCGTAAACTGGATTGACTTGAACAAAAAACCTCGCCATCCGTTCCCGTGTTTGGTCGTGCTGGGCTTGGTAGGCGTTCATGTACGACGGGTAAGCGTTTCCATAATAGGTTGAAATTGGCAATAAACGCGGCGAACCATAACGACGGTTTGAGTTGTTTGACGAAGCACTTCTGTTTGACCCTGACACAAAAGGGCTGCTTAATAAAATATCTTGTTCCTCATAAAGACCGTCAGAATTTAGAACAAACGCTTCGGCTCTGTTGAGTAAATCGTGAAGAACGTAAGGGTATAAAATTGCGCCGGGAATTCTTGGAGTCCACATTCGCGCAAGTCGATAAGCCTGCCAGTGCTTCGGCTTATAACCCAAAAAAAGTGGCGTGCCTGAAGATTGAGGGAATCGGCGTGCCCACCTGAATAAAGCGACTACACAACTACAATAAAACGGTCGCACTCGCAAATACCGACCAAGCACGGAACTAGGTGCGCGTTGATTGGTATGATAAAGATCAAACATTATTACCCCAAATCAATCAAACATTCTTGAACTATCGGATAGTCGTTCGCGCCGTCCAAAGCTGCATACTTTCCTTTTGAAATAATCGGAACCGATCCGTAGTAGTTTCCGCACGGGTATCGCCGTCCATAGGTTGGATCGTAAGCCTGAACAGGGGGGCCAACCGCCCAAGCGTCTGCGAACAAAAGACAACGAACATAGACAAGACCTTTTACCTGAAGTCTAAAAGTCCACTCCCTAGACCCCGTTTTGTCGGCGTTTTTAATTATTCCAAATTGCTTGTTGTCTTGCTCGCTTCTGTCAAAACTTGAACGATGAATAAACTCGTTGACTCGTGAAGAAAATCGAAGCAAAGAAGATTCATCAACTTTGCTACTCGAATTGTTTCTTAAATAACCATAGGGTATGGCTTCGCCAACCGAGAAAGTGTCACCAAGGTTTGAACGATATATAACCGTGATAGAATCATTTCTTGCTAGTCTGTGTTCGCTCGCCGAAAAACCTCCATCTTTTCCAAGCACTATATCGGCAGCGCGATAAGCGTCTGAAAGCGCGTTGGCTGACAAAGCGACCGTTTCACCCGCTTGTGGTTTTTTTGATGCGCTCATTAAGCAGTCCCCACCCCTATGCCAAGTCCTGCAAAGTCGCTCGTTCTATAAACTTGGTTTACGTAAGCATAGGACGGCCTTGGCACTACGTTTGTTGATGTGGCTGTAGAGTCTTCGGTGTCGTTGTAATAAACCCAAAGAAACTCATGCCCCTTTTTTGAAATCCCGCCAGTTATAGTTTCGCCGGGTAAACCAAGCATGAGCGGGGACAACGTTTCCCCCGGCCCCGCATTCGGAGACGCAACGAATTTGTATGTGAGTTGCCAAGAACCATACCCCGCGTCCGAGTCCCATTGCTGCGCACCGCTGCACCCGGTAAATAGAACTTCGCCGGCGGCAAAACTTCGAAAAGTGGCAGAATTAACCGTTCCGGTCATTGTCGCAACTCCTCGAATGTAAGTTGCATTCACTGCCATTGTTGGCACTTCGTATTGTTCTTGCCATTGAAGGCTCGGTGTAATTATGTCAACGCCTGTAACGCTGTTGCCGTTGTAGTTGATCGCTCCGTTCATGTTCGGCGCAGAGGAAGACGGGTAAGCCCTTTCACTTCCATAGATTTGTTGCGTAATTTTTTGCTTTCCGCCGGTTGTGTCAAATGATCGAGAACGTTTTGCCGGGGCAGGGGTGTCGGCGTTTTCTCCGTTGCGTTTGAAATTTGCAGTCACTTCCCAAACGCCGCCACCAACATGCGACACGCCGTAATCCTCCAACAGCATTGTGTAGTCGCCGATTTGGTAAAGACTTCCTGCCGAAAAATAGCTGTTGCATTCATTGTGCAACTGCCCGTCGTCGGTCAACCCAAAAACTTTCCACTTCTTTGTGACCGTGGACGCTTCTCGGCGACCTTTGCGAACGATCTTTGCAGATCGCGAATCATTTTGCTCGACCCATGTTCCCGGCATTTTAACTTCCAAATTGAGGTTGTGGCTTCTTCGCTGATTCTTCCGTGCTTGCTGCAATTCTTTCGAGCAACATTATTTCGTCGTTGCGACCAAATCCCATCACCGCACCGAAAGCTGAAAAAGTTCCTTGCGACGTTCCCTTTGTTAGTTCTTTTTCAGCATTTCCGGCCCCATCGCTTGCGGCGTCTTTTTTATCTTCTGCGGCAAATCCTGCATCAATATTACTCGCCGCCGTATTTGTGTTTGTATCGAAAGCCTTGTCTTGTTCATCCGACAAAACGCCATCGCGACGCATTTGATTGAGCATTTCAATCAAGGTGTTCATTTCGTCAATGTCTGTCGTTTCGGCGAGTTGAGCCAAAAGAACGTCGGCAAGTGATCGGTCTTTTTGTGTTTGCTTTTGCTCGTTTGTTGCACTGTCAAGTTGACCTTGGGTTTCATCAATTCCCGCTTGCCTGCCGGCGGCGTTTTGTTGGTTTGCTTCCTCCCGCTTCAACATTCGTTCGCCCATCGCCTGAGTGTCGGCGTCGTTTTGCTTTTGGGCTGTTTTCATTCGGTTGACAACGCCAGTTCCCTCTTCCCGTTTCTTTTTGCGGTCGTCAATTTCTTTGTCTATGCCTTCAAGTTCGGCTTGAACTTCGACGCCGCTGCTAGTGATGCCCACTATTTTTGCCCACGTTTTCCGAATGCCTCTTTCTAATTCGTCCCAAACGCTCATCACAGAATTTACAATGTTGTCAAAAACTCCAACGACCGCCGCAAACAAACTTCTTCCGGCGTTGATTGCATAGGTCGAAAGTAAGTCCCAGCCGTCTTGGAAAAAGGTTATAAACCCATCCCAAAACCCCATGATGCCTGCCAAACCTTTTTGAAAAACCAAACTCAAACTAAGGAAAGCAATATTTGCTGCACCCGCCAAGTCGCCGTTTGCAAGTGCGGCGTTCATACCTTCAAACGTTGTGCTGAACTGCTCGCCCATATCAGCGAAGACCCCCGAGCCAAGGTCTGTAATTGTCTGCAACCCGCCGAGAAAATAAAACAAAGCACCACCAACAGCTAAAGCGGCGGCGGCTGCGATAATAAGCGGCGAAGAAATTGCAACCGAAATTACTGTTCCGACCAACGTTGCTGCCGCTGAAATTGCACCAAAAATTCCCATCAGTGCGCCACCTGCTACCGAAAAACCTGCGATTGCAAAACCAACAACTTGGAACGCAACACCAAAACCAATCAACGCACCTCCGACAACCGCAACCACTCCAACAATTTTCGCAATGGTTGCAATCAGTTCGGCGTTTTCTTTCACAATCGTTGTGATTCTGCCGGCAAGCATGGTGAACGTTTCAACAACAACTTGCAGACTTGGAGCAAGTGCGTCGGCGAAAGCCAGGGCAGTTCCTTCGGCGGCACTCAATAGTTTCCTGAACGCACCACCAAGTCCCGCGTCCATTTCTTTTGCGGTTCGCTTTGCAGTTCCTTCACCGTTTCCAATCGCTTCAACAAGTTCTTCAACGTCGCCGATAGAACCGCCGATTGCTTGCGCGCCGGTAATACCTAACAGACCAAAAGCATCGTTGAATTTTTTGATACGCTCGCCGGAAGGAAGGTCGTTGGTTGCGTCTCCCAAGTCTTTGAAAATCTCAATGATGTTTCGAACGTTGCCATCGCCATCAAGGAAATTAACGCCAAAAATCGCTTCAAGTTTTTTCGCTTCCGCACCCGCCAAGGTTGTCAACCTTCGCAACATTGTGCCGGCACGCGAGCCTTGAATACCAACGTTACCCAACGCACCCAACAAAGCGGTCGTTTCCTCAACGGAAAGGCCAGCTTGTGCCGCTGAAGTTCCGGCGTATGTTAAGGCTTCGCCCAACGCCTCGACGGTGTTAAACGTTCCATTGGCGGTGACTGTTAGCAAGTCGGCAATTCGTGTCGCTTCTCCCGCCCCAAGACTAAACTGCCGGAGCGCGGTTGACATTATGCCCGCCGCCGTTGAAGCCTCAGTCCCGGTCGCTCTTGATAGATCAAGAACCGCGTCGGTCATGCTGTCGATTTGCGAAGCATCAAAACCGGCACGCCCTAGCGTGGTCATCAACTCGGCGACTTGCACCGCCGTAAAGCTAGTTGTTGCACCGAGTTCCCTCGCGCGGTCGTTTAACATCTTGAAAGCGGCTGCACCCTGCGCGCCGAAACTTCCCGTGACTGCTGCAACGCTTCGGATCGCGTCGTCGAATTGCGCAAACCTTGCGACGGCAACCCCCATAGGAGCGGCGAGGCCAACCGCTGCACCGCTTATGCGAGTTCCAAGGCTTGTGAGACTAGCCCCGAACTGAGACGCCTTTGCGCCTACTCTGTTGAGTGCAGCGAAAAAGGGTTTTGGGTCTGCACCAATTTCAACATAAACGCCGCCCTGTCGCACTTTGCCCGCTGCCATTTTTGTTTCCTTTATTTATTCAACAATGGGCCTAGAAGTTTTTCGATTTCTTCTGGTGTCGCTTCGCGTGCTTCAGGTTTTTTTGCCATTGGGTGAAATTTGCTTGGCTTTTCTGCCGGTTTGTTTTTTGGTCGGTTGATGTTGTACATCTGACACAACAGATTTGCAGTGTGCCACCAATCGCTTTCAATTTTGGCGTCTTTAGCTAAACAAAGTTCGGCAAATGTCCAATTGCTTGGGTCTACGCCGATAATTCCGGCTGCTTCATAGATTCCTTGCCAGATAGATCTTCGACCTTCAGGTTGTCCACCTCTTTTTCGGCTTCTTTGTACGCTTGCACTCTCATTTCTTCGCTCTTGCGGAACATTTTTGCGGCGACTTTCCGCAGGCCGCTTGGGAAAAAATTTACAAGTTCTTCCTCAATGCAAGTTGTCGCACGATCCAAAGCGTCGCCAATCATGCCCTCTTGAAACTGATCTTCGGTTACGCCCTTTTCATCACATTGCGGGCGAACCAAAGCCCACATTGTTTCGGCAACAACGCTGTATTTACTGCGCAAAACTTGCATGGTTATTTGAATCATTGACGAATCAATCAAATCGAAAGGAACTTCATTGCCGTTTTGGTCAATGACTTTTACCGCCGCTTTGATTCGTTTTGCGGATTGCGTTGTGAGTGCAACCAACCATTTTCTGCCAAGATCATCTTCAAATTCTGTTGCCACGAATGGACTCCTTTTAATACATGCCCGAGGCTCTACCAAAACCAGTTTTCCCAAGTTCTGCCGTCACGGTAAACGAACGCACATCATTCAAGTTTGTGTTTTCGGTAATGCTGGTAATAATTCCCGTGAAAGAAATACTGCCAGCAGAAACCGAAACCGTTGCGCCGGTGTTTACCAAGTTCGTAATCAATCCCCCAACGTCTGCGTCGTCAATTGTTTCAACTGTTATTTTTCCGGTGTACCCAATTGGATATTTTGCACGGGCGGCGGTCATCCACTCATTGACATCAATGGTTTGCGCATCGTAGGAAATCGAAACGTCTCTTGCACCGACGGCAGTGCCGCCAATTGAGACGCTGCAATTTTTACCAAGCGTGATTGCCATTTATTTATCCCATGTATTTAAGCGTAAGCGTGAAGGTTTTGACGCCATCAACCGCCGCGTTCTCGGTCATGCTTACAACGCTATAGCCTGTTTGCGTGTCGGTTGTGAGTTCCGTAAGTGCCGCCGAACCATCATGGCACTCAACCTCAAGGGTCGTTGAACCGAAACCTACTGCTTGCGATTTGTAGCCAAGTCCCGATCCTGCGCTGCTTCGATTTGTAACGTCTATTAGTTCAGCTTCATTTGTAACTGAAACACTAATGATTCCCGCACCGAATGCGGGGCTTGTTCCGTTTTTTCCAAGTGCAATTGCCATTTATTTTTCCTTTCAAGGATTAGCGAACGCCAGAAACGGTGTAGGTAATAATGCCGTCAATTGGTTCGTCTTGCTTAACTGAAGTGCAGGTATAATTCGCGTTTCCTGTTGTTGTTCCACTTATCGTGAACGAACTGCCAACGGTTACGCCGGGACTGTCAATACATTCAATTTCGATTGTCTGTTCAATGATTCCTTTGCGAAGTTTTCGCATGGTGTCACCAAATGCCGTAACATCAATTTCCGTCACGTTGTTGGAAACCGTGAAACTTTTTGCGCCGGTGACGCCTGTTATTGTGATGCCGGAACCTAGCGTGTAACTGACTGACATTTTGTTTTTCTCCTAGTGAGAGGTTACGTCTATTGTAAAATTGCCAAGGGTCTTTTGACCCGCCTTGTGAATGCTATCCCCGGCGAATTGTTCCCTTGAAATACGTTCGAACTTTTTGGATTTTTTTGTTTACCTTGTCGCTATTCATGAACGGGCGGGCCGGATACCTGGCGGTTCTGTAACCCGCCACTTCCCAACCACGCAACCCTCGAACGCGGTTCGCTCTGGCCCACATTGCTGAACCAACATCTGGCGCACCGTTTGGCAACTTGTTCAAGAAGCCGTTTTTCCTCATTTGACGTTTTGCACGCCGAGCGGCCTCGTGTCCTGTGATATAGAGTTTTTGGGCCTGTGTTCCGCCGAACTCATGGAGCCTTGCAAGCCAAGGCGTGCGATCAGGGCCGACAACAACGGAACGGCGTGAACCGTCGTAATGAAATTTCAGGCTGTTATATAGCCAACGATCATTTTTATCCCCCCAACTTTTTGCCGGTTTTCCGGGGGGTCTTGGTTTGCCTGATGCGTAAGGGGTCAAGTCGTGAAACAAGCCGCCCTTCACGTTTAAAAACTTCCCGTGATTCTTTTTTATATACCCTTTTGTGACTTTTGGCGGACGCGGCCCGATTGCATCTTTTGATGCCCGGTGAATGTCCATGCCGGCACGATTCAGTGCTTTGTGATTCGCTTTACCAAGCAAACGTTTTATTGCAGGACGATCAAAAAACTGCCCCCGAATTTTCATTCGGAACGCTGCCGTTTTTGCGCTTTGCTTCATTCGAGCAACTTCGGCAAGGCTCATGTTTTAAAAACCCTGTAGGTTGCGGTTATCACGGTTCGAAAAACGTTTCTTTCGCTCAACGCCTCTTGGGGGTTGTGTTCAACTTCAACCGTCATTGGTGTTGACGGGTCACTTATCCAAACGTTTTGCCAATCATGATCGACAACCAACTGTTGCACCGTGTAAGCCAAATCCATTGCGTCGTCAACCTCGGATTCTGTTTTGCAACGCTTGCCAATGAACACAACGATTTGGCAATCGTGCTGCCAAGTCAGGCGATCCATTCTTTCCACTTCTTCACCGGAAGGAATCACAACAATTTTTGTTGTTTCCATATCCGACAAACTAAGTTCCGCGTAGTAATCATTGCTAATAGACACGCCCGAAAGTTCTGCGCGCCCTTGAAGTCCGGCACTTAAATCAGCGGCGATTGTTCTTAATGTTGAAGGCATGATTTGATCCTACTTTGAAAACAGTTTTCCGACCCCATCTCCCGAAAGCTAACCTTCGTTTTCGATTAGTTTTCTTTTTTAGGCTCCCATTTTTGATGATTGAAACTGTGCGGGTAGGGTTTATTTTTTGGAGGCTTTTTATTTAAAAATTTTGCTAATAAATCCCATTTAACTTCGTCATCGTCGCGAATGTCTAAAATCAAAAACTGACCTGGCTTGTTTAGAAAAAACTCTATGGTTTCGGCGTAGTGATTCCGGGCCTCTTGCGAAAACTTTTCGTAATTAGTCGGAAGGCGTTCGGCTAATGGTTGCGGCTTGTGCTGTATCATCCTGCACCAACTCAAGGCAATGTCGTCTGGTGGCCGGTATGTCAAAATGAATTTCGCGTCGTTGTTTTCTTTGTAAAGGTTTTGATATATGGCATGAATCGGATAGTCCACTATTGCATCGGCTTTTGTTTGAATGTGTTTTAGAGGCGATTCGTTTTGGTGGACGTTGGTTAAAATTTGATTATGCAAAGCACGATTGTTTTTTTTGTTTTCTCTTCCTGTATGGTGGCAATCAATGCCAAGTATATTTAGCGCGTCGCAAAGTGAATTGGAACCACTCTTAGGTTTTCCGATTCCAAAAAGCCAAGGTCTATCCATCGTCGAGCCTTCCTTCGAAATATTTTTTCGGCCCATCGTTTAACTCTTTTGAGTTCCATTGCCAAAGACCGTTTTTGTTTTTGTGTATGGGATGGTTTCCCTCAGCGTTTCTCGGAAAAAGGTTATGTCGGCTTGAATACTGCCGGTTTTTGCTGTGACCGTGCCAACGGTGAAATAAATCATTCCCCTTCGTGTAGCCAATTTTCAAATTTTGTTTTTGCGCGTTGTCCCGATATTCGTTCCAAGCTGGCGAATTGTCTCCAATCATTTCGAACCATAGACGGGGCCAACTTTTTGGCCCTTCCCGCTCAAGCGCAAGAGCGGTTCCGGTGTCATTGCTCCCAGAAACATTTGCATCAAACCAGCCGCCAATTTTGTTCCATCCCTCGCGAGTACACCCCCAGCCAAAACCAACATGATATTTCTGGCAGTTCAATTCTTCGCCGCGACTCAAAGGAATGCCGGCAGATTTTTTTGATAACTCGACCCCTAACCCTCCTTTGTTTAGCCAGTAACAATTTTCAAACGGCTGAATAATTTCGTTTTTTTCTAGCGATTCCATGACATTAAAAACCCACTTTTCGTTTTTGAAAAAAACATCAGCATCAAAAAAAACGAAATTGCTATTTTTTGTTCTAGTCGTTGCGAGATTCCACAAATTGTCCTTATAAAATAAAACGTGGTCTGTAATGTACCTATCTGAAAAAAAAGTTTCTGGAACGGGTAGAGTTTTCTGCCAAGGGGCAATGACCTGCGAAACAATAACTTCAAAATTGTGTTTTTTTTGTTCTGTTCGAAAATATTCCATAGTCGCCAAAAAGTGTTTTTTTGGCAGTTCATAATTGACCGGCGAAAAAAAACTTGTGACTACAGTTAAATTCATCAGGAAATGTACATCCAGTTCGACCAAACAGTTGTAACGTTCTGATAAGTGTTCGAATCGAGCGCAATATCCATATCATAAAAACGCCAACAAACTCGAACCGAAACGTTTCCGGCGTTATTTATTTGAGGTGTGGCATAGCTTGAATCTGTCACTGATACGTTGTCAATTCTGTAAAGACTCCAATCTTCGTCGGATACCCCGTATGAATCCGAAGTTTCCCAATAAACGTTCAACATTCCTCCAGTAAAAAAAGCGTCCCCGTTGGTGTTTATGTCAAGTTTGGAAACGTTGTTGTGGAGTGTTCCGCCTGTCGCTAAATCCTGAACAGAAAAAATCGGGTCGAACTGCAAAATACCAAGCTGAACCAAGCCGGTAAAATCACCCTCCATTGCCGTAAGCTGCACGTTTGCATTGTCAGTCGTTAAGATATTCAAACTTACGGCGTTAGAAGAAACGGCTTTTTTCCAATCTGCCGCGCCTATACATCGAAGGGTATGATCCTTCGCGGCACTAAACTTGATCATGTCTAGTTTTATCCCTAACGAATCTGTGAATTGCGATCTGTTTGATAGGTTTTGTGGATTAACAACGTTATGAGTAAGCGTGTCGGCAATATTAAAATTATTTGCACCCAAAACCCAAGCGTATCGCTTGTTTGTCCCAGCGATCACGGCTGTACTCGATAAACTCTGCGCGACGGATAAAGTTGAAGGAGTTGGAGGATTATCGGTTGGCAATAGAGTTATGTTTGTTGGATGAGTAGTGAAAATCGTGTCAATGTCTTCGTTTATTACGTTTCCAGCCGGGTCGCTTCGCCATTCCGACCATTCGGAATAATTCGTTACGACCTGTTCTTCAACTCCGTTCACCATTCGACTTAATACAACTCGCGTTCGGAATCTGGCAGAACGATTCCATGTTCCATCGTCGGATTCCGTGTCTTGAAATTGGGTAAAATAATCCGCCGTGAAAGGGCTGTTTAATTGCTTTGCGTTACTTGACGAGGAGAGAGGGCTATAAAGTTCCGTTGCATATTGCAGTAATGAAGCGGCGGAACTGAAATAGCTATCGTTGTTATAGGAGTCGCCGTCTTGCAAGTAATCTTCATGGCTCGGCGGAACAGCTACTAAGTAATAGTTCCAAATTGCGTCGGTTCGGCCAGAAACTTGATAGGAATAGCTTCCACTTGCATTAGCACCAAGAGAGTCAGCACCATCTGTTGTTGCAGTTGTAAAAAGGTTGTCTGAAGAATACTCCCATTGTGTTTGCTCTTTAATTAAATCCCAACCGGGGTAAGTCCAGTTTTTTCCCGTTGCTTTCCAGATAGTCCAAGGGAAGCTATTTTGAGTTGCATTGCGATCAAATAGCAAACTCGGTCGGGTCGAGCTTACGCCGCTAACGCCGCTTTCTGTTACTTGAATGGTTGCCGTGTTGGAAATCACATCAGAGAATCCCGAGGCCGTTAAAAAACATCGGTATTGGTCGCCGTCATCGCTTGAAGTTTGGCCCGTAAGGTCAAGCGAGCTATACACCTCGCCGCTCACGTTCAGCCATGTAGAACCTGAACCACTAGAACCCGAACCAGATGATACGAATTCGTATTCAAGCAAACGACCCGCCGAAGTTAAAGCGTTACCCGGAGCGGAAGCAATAAGTTTCGAACCATCACTTGACAAGCTCGCAACTGCACCGAAAGCGCACCCGTTTTTGGCGTAATTTGATTGTAATGGTATCGCGCCCGTTGAATCGGCATCCGGCGAATACAACGTGTCAACTTCATCCCATGTTGAAGTGGAATTATTCCAATCGTAAACCTGAATCTGCGGATAGCGTGATTCGATTTGTGGGTTCGTGGTGCTTCTTGTATCAAGACCATCGCCGGTAATGACGATTCGATTTCCATCACTGGAAATATCAACATCGGTTCCTAAGTTTATCTGCTCAGTTTGGTCGCCTCTAAATGCGTTGCCCTTCATAGACCACGATGAACCATTGTACGACCATACCGCCGCATAACCGGAATTGATGGAACTGGCGTTTCCTTGCGATGCTCTCGCGCCTGCGATAACGTGAGTTCCATCGTCGCTAATCGCTAGCGCGCAATTAGTTGCTCCTAGTGTTCCTAGTGTCCACCCACGCCGCGGAGGGCAGAATCAGGTCCGCCTCGGCGGTCGTCGGCGTCGGATAGATGTCGGACACGACAATGAAGCGATCGTCGTCGGGCTCACGGTGCATGCGGTTGAGCGCCGGCATGG
>WLWG01001381.1_pt1 | contig 22049 bp, 26 predicted proteins | sample 6712871 | NCBI WGS metagenome assembly WLWG01 (sample SAMN12718693, study PRJNA515312) | sponge metagenome | isolation source: marine sponge | host: Mycale hentscheli | place: New Zealand: South Island, Marlborough, Capsize Point | collected 2003-05-01
GTTCACTGTATTTGTATGGTGTATATTTAGATGCAAACTTTTTAATACCTGCACCTGGTTCTACTGTTTTAAGAGCTTCATTAAAAGCTTTAGCAACTACTGCAGGGTTTTCAAAAAAGATACCATTAGCTGCAGAAAATCCTGTTGCAGAGAATATATTTCTAAAGTGAGTTACCGGTGCAAGAATTGTTTTAGCTACCTGTGATGCAGCTTTTGGAAATAAAATTAAATTACGATAGCCCCATGTTGCCAGTTTCTCGACGCCTGTTGCATCTTTTCTTGGTTCAAATAAAAATTTTAAAATCTTACCACTCTCTGATAATCCATCTGCAATAGCTCTTGATGTATATTTACCAGCTAAAGGATTAACAGCATAATCATCTTTAAATGCGTTAGCTACGTAATCATCTAGCTTTACAATCTCTTGATTAGGTAATGCGTTCTCTGCTGCATTTCTAGTTCCAAAAAAGAATCCTTTGGTCCCTGGTGCAACGGTTCCTCCAGCTTGTTCTATTTCTTTTACAGCTTGTTTTCTAAAATAATCTTGGTCATCTAATCTTTGAAACATTTGATTTTTTCTAGCAACAGTAGATAGTCTTGTCATACCATTGTACAATGAAAATCTAGGGTCAGACATTTCACCAAAAAATTCTCTAAATATTTTACTACCTTTACCAATCGGTTCGATGATGTCACCTTTTCTACCCGCACCAGATAAGGCAGATACTCTTCTTTTACCGGTCAATATTTTACCTTCAGCATCTTTTACTAATACTTGTTTAAAAAATTTTTTAGTTAAGCCATCATCATTTTCTGCAGTCTTAGACGTGTATTTAAAAAATGGTAACTCGTTTGGTTTCTTAGCTGCAAGTGCAGTATCTACTAATCTATTTAATTGCTCGTCTACTTGGTTAACACTTTCAAAAGGTTTACCAGCTTTAGCTGCATATCTTACAAATAAATCTCTGGCATTTTTATATGCGTCACCAGTTGGTGTGTATCTAACAAATGGTAATACAGGTTTGTCTTCAAAGACTCTGTAAGTACCACCTAAATAATCTTTCACCCTTTGACCCATGATTGATTTCAAAGGCGTAACATTTGACATGTCACCACCTAATTTAGTAGCTGTTGATATAAGAGTAGTAAAAGCATTTCTTGCTTTACCTAATGTACCAAACAATTGATTAATCTCTGGCTGTTTTAATCCTTTTACTTTTAATTTTTCTGTAAGATCAACTACTATATCGTCCTTGATACCTTTAGTTAAATCACCAGAGAACATAGCATCATTAATAGTCTCAAGTACCTCTGCTTTTTCTTTACCTGTAGATTGGTTAAAAATAGTTTTTACAGTTGGAAACATTTTATTTAATGGCTTATCTATTTCTTTAACAAGTTTCATAGCTTCATTAGTGTCAGCCATAGTGGCTCCTTTTTCAGCCATCTTCTCTTCAAATATTTTTTGTGGTTTAGCACCTCTTGCTCTTACTGCACTGAATACACTATTAAAAAATCTACTTAGTTTTGAATTACTAAACTCAATATTCTTACCCATAGTAGCAGCTTCTTTGATACCTCTACCTACACCATAAACAATAGGTGTAATAAACAAAGACTCACCACCAAACTTAACTCTATTCAATAACTTTCTGCCAGCATCTTTTGATGGATCTGCTAAAGCTTCATCATCTAAATCCGTTGGTCCTCCTAATACATCTCCAATACTTCCTATATCTTCAACGTTTGCTACTAGCGTTTCCCCCGCTGCTCCGCCACTAACTGCGGCTGCAAATCTTAATTTCTTAGCTGACTTATTTAATTCATCTGCTTTGGTTGCACCTTTAATTAAATCTGGTCTTTTAAGATCTAAATACTTATTTGCTTTTTTGCCTTGCAAAGCTTTAGTTGCCATCTTACGTGCAACATTAAAACCAATAGCTCCTGGTACACCAATCTGTACTAACGCTTCAACTAATCTACCCGCTGCTTTTTCTTGTGCTATTTCTTCAAATGGATTTATCTTATCAAAAAATACTTCAACGTCTGTTGCAAGATCTGTACCTGCACCTAAGTCAATTAACTCTGCTCCTAATGAAACTACACCTTCAGGTACTTTTATTATACCTGATGCCACACCTGCTAGTGCTGCACTAAAAGCATTTCTTTCATTACCTAATTCCTCATCGCCTAAACCCATGAAGCCTTCTGGATCGAAATCTGTATCGTATGCCATTTAGCCTCCTAGTTTTGTATTAGTTCTTCAAATGAAATATTAGATTGTTCTATGAATGGAATGCCATTTTCGTTAACGCCAACTTTAGTATAAGTATCTGTCACGTCATCGTAATAAACACCTGGGTTAATACCTTTTTTAAGATTACCTTTTCGATATAATTTAGTAGCTCTTGGTAATTGTATATTTACTTTAGCAGCTCTTAATCTATCATAATCATTTAATTCAAAGTTTGATCTATTCTTAGCAGTAGGCATGTCCTTCATGTCTCCTGATTTAACCATAGTCTCTGCATAACTATATACTTTTTCTTCTGGTGAATCTGTTTTTAAGAATGGTGATTTAGCGTAAGTAGAATCAATAAACTCACCCATCTTAGTCTCTACTCTAGCTGCGTATTCTTCAGAAGTTTCATTTTCTAATTGTGGACCAACAGACATTTTAGCTTGTGCTCTTACTTTTTTAAGATCATCAACACCTAATGTGTCGATAGCTTTAGCTCTTAATGCAAGATTTTCACTTCTTTGTGTTCGTTTGTTTTTAATTAAATCTTTTAATGGTTCTTTAGCTGCACCACCTGCTGTAGATAATAAACCTTTTAATCCTCCACCACCTGTTGGTGTTGCAGATAATAAATTAGGTCCAAACTGTAATAAGAAATCTGTAGCTGGATCAGAACTCATATCTTGTCCACCACCTTTAACTAGTTTGATGTAATCTGTGATATCTTCTTCTTGAACCCTGTCGCCAAACTTATAATTACCTCTGTCTACAATACCAGTCATAACGCCTGTACCAACGTTACCACCTTTTCTAAACATAGGTCTTCTTAATGTTTTCATTAACCTCCTAAGCCAAACGCCCTATAAATACCTGCAAGCGTTGCCCCAGTTCCTAGTGCTGTTTGAGCAAAACTAGGTGATGGTGTAATCGTTTGTTGAGTTTGACCTGGATAACCAGCTATTAAACCTGTTACACCTGAACCATATGCTTGCGCTGCAGTTAATGGCTGCATTAATTGTTGTTGAAGTAATTGTTGTTGTGCAGACAATTGAGCTTGTTGTTGAGCTTGATTCTGAGCACCTAAAGTTGAAAGTGCTCCAACGTCTTGACCTAAAAATCCTTGTTGAGCTTGACCTAAACCTAATTGATTCATCATATTTTGTTGAGCTAATTGATTAGCTTGACCAAAACCTTGTTGTCTTAACTGCGCTTGAATACCTGCTCTGTTCCTGTCGCTTGATGCCTGATACTCTGCTCTTTGTACACCTTCTCTACCACCACCAAAAGCACCTGCTGCAATTGCTGCTGCTGGTACGCCTTGTGCTCCTTTTGCAGCCTGTACATCAAAATCTGCCATTGTAGTGTCAATGACATCTTGTTGATATGGAGACATAAATGCTTTATAAGCATTAGGCCCTGTTGAAGCTTCTGCTGCATCTAAAAATTTTTGATAAGCACCAATACCTGAAGTAGCTAAGTCTTGAGCTTGTTTTTGCAAAGGGTCCATACCCGCAATAAATTGTGGACCAAATATTTTAGAAAGATCTGCGCTGCCGTATTTACCAACAGCAGAAGTTAACATGTCTAAAAATGTTTTACCCCCTGCTTCAATAAAAGGAGCTGGTATATTTTGTACCTTTTGAACGTCGTCTGCCATTATACTACCTTCGATTCTAGTTTTTTCATAGTGTCATACATAATCTGAGCACCTTTATCTACACTGCCACCACCTGCTGCTTTTACAGCATCAGCAGTAAATACAAATTCGTTGTTTGATAACATTGCAGGAATGTCATCTGCTTTTTCTTTTACACCAACTGGAGGTATAAATCCACCTGTTTCTCTAAGGTCCAATTCTTTTACACCTTCAGGATTAATATTGATTGGAAGTCCTTCGATACCCGCAGCCTTCTCTACTTTGTCTCCAAAAGCATAACCAATACGACCACCGTCTGCATACCCATATTCTGAAGTATCTCTCTCTACATTTTCTGCAATTTGATCTGCAGAATATCCTAAATTTTGATAGTAAGAGGATAAATATTTTCTTAATGCTCCTACGTCTTGTGAAGCCATCTCTCGTGTTTCTTCATCTTCACCCATCAAAGCCATGAGTCCACCACTTATAGCTGTTCCTATACCAGCTTGTGCTAAAAATTTTTGAGGTCCTTCTAATGCTTTATATCCTTCCACAGCGCTTGAAAACATTGAAGGTAAACCCATTTGTCCTATTCTTCCAAACAAACTTGTACCACTAGCTCCGAAAGGAATCATACCACCTAAAGCAAGTAAACCTAATTTACCAACATCAGATTTAATTAAATTTTTAGCTCCTTTTGCTAAACCCTTAACACCTTTTTTAACACCCTTAACAAGTTTACCTAAAAAATATCCTTGTCTTGGGACAGCTTGCGTTATTCCACCGTTGTTTTGTAATTGTCTGGGTTCTTGCATTCTTGATATTGCCATAATTTAAATATATTTATACTGTTGGGCAGGCTTAGAAATCCTGTAATATAATACTTTATTTGATTTTTGTATCTTCGTCAAGAGGTTTGGCATGCTTTGCAGGTCGGTGACCTTGATATAAATCATCATAAAAACTACCACAGTATTGAAACTCTCCTACGTGAGATATCACATCCATTACGTAGATATGAACCTTACCACCCATTTCACCCCATCTCTCACAAAAACCAAAATCCTCACCAAAATAACGTTTAGTTTTAGGGTCATGGATTGTGTCAAATAAGTTATACATATTATCTTTCTTTTCCTCCACACCATTAATGTAGGTAGGTTGAAATATTTCTAACTCAGGATATTTTTCAATCATGTCGGTTAATACTTTTCTTTTAATTAACATACATCCTGTGGGAGCGTGAGTTACTTCAATGATACCTTTATCAGCTATAATATTATGTCGATCTTTTACTTTTATTGGATAAGTAAAACCAGCTCTTGATAAATCTTGAGCAGAGGTAATTGCATTTTCTTTATTATTTAATCTTCTCCATATTTTATCCCAGTCTAACATCTTCATAGGATAAGGACATGCTATGACATCAAGATCTGCATCTAACATTTTTTCAATAGTAGAAAATTCAAAGTCAATATCTGAATCTATGAATAATAAATGAGTGTAATTGTCTGGATGATTTAACATCTCAGCTACACATAAATTTCTACCTTGTGTAACTAAAGAAGATTTTAATAATGTAAAACTAACTTGTATTCTTTTTTGCATACACTCTTGTTGAAATTTTAAAACAGCCTGTGTGTAATGCATAGAAGTATCACTATGACACGGAGTACATACCATTATTCTATGATTAGAATGTTTACTAGCTTCTGTTAAATTAATTGTAGTTACTTTTGAATCATCAGGTTTGTTAAACCATATAGGTTTATTTGGATTTTGCATTAATAGCTCCTTTTAAAAAATTGGTCCATCCATTACCTATTTTATTCCAATTGTAATAAATGTTAACGTAATGAGATTGTGACTCTACATGATTATGTATTTGTGGATTATGTAAAGTTTTAGCTGCAGCCTCTATTCCATAAGCAAACTTAGAAGCTAGTCTCATATAATTATCATCATAAGGAATGTACATTGGAAACTCTGCACCTGTTTCAAATAGTGCGCCTAAATTAGTTGTAATACAATACAAACCACCTGCCATACATTCTAATAAAGATATACAAGATGTTTCTTCAAAGATACTTGGATAGACGTACATATTATACTTATGTATATTTTCTTTAATGTAACTATTAGGTCTGTATCCTATATAATTTACATTTGGTAACTGTTTTGCTTGTTCATATAGTTCTGTGTAATTGTGATCATTTTGTTCAAAAAAATCTTTGCCATATACTTCTGTGGAAGAATAAACATCCAATGTAATCAAAGGGTTTTTAACTAATTGCATTGCACCTAATAAAACAGACAGACCTCTCCAAGGTGTGTTTTGATGAATTATTTTTATAGGATTACCTTCTTTGTAAGGTTCAGCTTTTTTAACGTGATCTATACCATTTTTAATAACTAAACATTTTTCCAATGGTAATCCAAACATCATTCTATATTTTTCAAAAGTCCAATGAGAGTTAAAAACATACCAATCATATTTGCTATGATTTTTTTTATCTTGAAACCATGGTGCTAGATTTGGTTGATCATAAGAATTTTTTTGCCAAAGTATATTTATTTTAGTTGGATGTAATGGAATTTTTTCAGGTACGGAAGTTGTAATCTGAACTTGATCCAATAATTTTTTATCTACGTATTTTTCTAAATAACTAAATTGTAATTCTGTTCCACCTTTAGGTGTTTGATTTCTTATTATCATTCATAACTTTCTGTAAAATGTTTAATCCTTTCGGGGATACCTCTACTGTTAAATCTTGAGCAATATGCTCTGCAACTGTTTCAGTATTAGGATCAGCTATATCAGCTTCTTTCTCTGCTTCGTCTTTATATATCTTATTTGTTATAGTATTTCTTAACACCACTGTTGTAGTGCAATCTATTTTTAAAATATTATCATCCATTTTGTTGTGACCTATCTATTAAAGCATAACTTACAGCACCTGTTACTTCATTTGCTGTGCCTGCTTGCATCTTTATAACGTCCCCTGCTTCTAAATTCAAGGTATTTTTTAACATGTTAACAGTCTCTTTATTTAAATCCTCATGGCCAATAATAACGTTACTGCCCCCTACTTTTTTTAAAAATAAATCTATGTCTACTGAACTAGCAGTATCATGAACTGTTTGAACCGTTTTTACAATTGCCACGGCAGAGGTTGCTACTGTTAGTACTGTAGTTAAGTTGGTAGTTATTAAATTAAATACCTCACTTTTATATTGTATGGTCATGATAGAAAGTAATTATATGTATCTTGTTCTTCTTTTAAGTCGTTTTGAAATGAAAAATTAAGTTGGTCTTTTACTGTAGCAATAGCTTCTAAAATTTGTCTTTGATTATCTACTTCATACTCTTGTTTTGGTTCAGGTATATATGCAGTTACTTTAGCCATTAAAATTTTCTCGCTCTTTGTGCTTCAGAATAATCACTTGAAAAAGATCTTTGAGGTTTTGAAGGAGCTGAATAATTAGATCCGCCAGGTCTGTTTCCTCTTCCTCTATCAATAACATCATCATCGGCAGTTCTTCTAAGATTACTAGTTATATTTCTAGCGTCTTTAAATACATTTGGATCTCTTGCTAAAGCTTCTCTATCTCTTCTTCTTTTTAAGAATTCCGCAAAACTATCTGACTGACCAAAATCAGATTGCTGTAATCTTTGATTTAAACCTTTAATACCACCACTATCACTAAATCTTTTTAAAAGACCAACGCCTGGTATAAAATTAGAAATAAAGTCAAACAGTTTAGCAATACCAGTTTTAGTTTCTTCTACCTCATCAGTTTCATCAGCTTCATTAGCTGATGAAAGAAATTGAAAGTTTGTTCCTTGATCACTTGGTGTATTTCGAGTAAAGCCTTGTTGAATATCTATATCAGATCCAAAAGGAATAGATGCCTGTTGCATGATGCCTGTTGTAGGAAATATGCTTTTAAATTCTCGTGCATTAAAATTGGGTGGTAAAACACTCCCAGCCATAGTCTCTTCTAAAGTCATAGGTACACCTATATTTTTTTGACTTTTATTAATTTGATTTACAAGATCTAATTGATTTGTTTCATAAGCAGGTACCATGATACCTTGTGCCTGGTTTACAGGTACAATTGAAATTGTTCCATCAGGGTTTGCTACAGTTTTATATTCCATTATCTTCTACCATCTGGTTTTGCATCCAATCTAAGAGTACCATAACGCCAGGTTTCTCCGACTGCATCGTTTTCTATTTTAAGAGCTACTAATCTTGCCCTTGCACGAGTATCTACTTTATCAGTTGTTGAACTAACTGTAAAGGGTCCAAGTGGAGAACTACTAGCAGTATTATTAGGGTAATCATTTAAAAGTAAGGTAATTTTTGAGTTTCCTTCTAATATTTGAAAATCAGGTATAAATCTTTTAACCGACATAATAAACTCACCATCTCCCCTAAAGTCTGCAACACCCGCCTGCATTCCTAAACCAGTAGATCTACTTGCTATATCATAATCACCTGATTGAATAAAAGCATTAATCGATGTTGTGCCAGAACTATTTACTTGATCGGTTCCGGTTTCATGAGCATAGTAAATTGATGCACCATATTTAGCTGTTATACCCTGTATTGGAAAGTTAGGTAAATCAGTTTTATTATACTCAGTTGCATAAGGTAAATCAAAAAGTCCTTGATCTACATAAGTAGTTCTAGCTAATGATGAGGTAGTCCAACATTTTTCTGCGTAATTGTAAACAACACATCTGTTAATTTGTTGAGATCCAAACTGAGCATAAAACCAATTAATCTCATTATATAAAGTATTATGTTCTGCATAAACTAATTGATTTGCACTTAAATTAATTCCTAAATTATCTCCTGCTGTAGTAAATACAAAGTCTTCAACTTCACATGGTATAGCTTTAACTGTACCATCAAACATAAAAAATCCACCTTCGCCTGACATCCAAAATACAATACCATTAGAATAACTAAGTGCGTTTTGACCAATCAATCCACAGTTAGTACCGACTTGTCTGATACTAAATGTAAATGGTGGCCCTACAAATTGAATTACATATGCTGAAGTATCTGTTAACACTAATGTATAATCTTTACCGGATACGGCTCCTATAATCTCGTTACCTTTATCTAATCTAAATGTCCCTGCAGTGTTAGTTGCTGTTGGTTGATACACATTAAAATTTTCTTGGTCACTAAATCTTATAAACATTGGATCTTGAGTTGTTGAATCACCAATAGTGGTTTCTGTTCCAAAATGAAATACGTGTCTATCTCTATCAGACACTTGAGTTAGTCTTGTTTTAGTAGGAGCACTTGCCATAACGACAGCTCTATTTGATCTAGGAGTTGCTGCCCCTGCGTTCCATGTAAATGTTTTACCGTTGTGAATAGTTGCAACAAGTATTTGACCAAAATTATCTAAAGACCATAAACCTGGATCTAAAGTTACATCACTAGTTGCACTTGCTGTTCCCCATGTGCTTGAGCCCCATGTGCTTGTACCCCAACCTAAACCTGCCGTTTCAAAAGTTGGACCAACAATTTCATATGGATCAATTTGTGCTGAACCAGTCGCTGATGTTGAGCCTGCTGAATTAGAAGGCATAATAATTTCAAAACTATTTGTTGCTAAATTTGTGGATTGTACTTCAAAGGTGTTACCTGTAAAATCACTTATTGCATAACCTGAACCTGATGGAACGGTAACAGATGAAAATGTTATGTATCTTCCAGCTAATAATCCGTGACCAGTTTTGTTAACAGTAACTGTAGCAGAACCTGATGTTGCATCAAAGGTAGCTCCTGTAATAACATCATCATCTATTGGAGAGATGTCAAAAAATTCTTCATTGTAGTATAAGAATAAACCTTGTGAGGTTCCTATTGCTACGTATTTTTCACCATTTATAGCAGCAAACGCATGTTGCGCTCTTGCTACACCTGGTAAGGTGTTATTAGAAGTTGTAAGCTGTGACCATCCACCTATTTTTTCAGGTAGTCCATATCTAAATCTTACAAAATCACCATCAACCCATTGAGATTCTGCTCCGGAATCCGTGACCATTTTGTCAAAACCAGGTTTAAAATTAAGTTTTTGTAGCATACTTTTATTCTACTTTATCAAGTATCAAATTCCAAGATAAATTATCTAATAGTTCCTCTATGTTAAAATCTCTTTTATCAGTGGATTTAACATAGTTATTTAATTCTTCGGTATCAAATATCACCCATTGATTAATTGTTTCAAATACCATTTTATCTGCTTTAGACTTAAAGTAACCTATTTTTTCTGCTTTATTATCAACTTGTTTTAATGGTCTTATATCAAATTTAAAAGGTTGATTTCCATTTTTAAGTCTACCTTCAACATCCCAAATTTCAGTTTGTCTTTGAATATCTGTAGCAAGTACAGGGTCTACTATATTTTTTAAAAATGATTTCATTAATCATTTTTTGAACCAAGAAGGTAGACCAAGATGAGGTCTCTTATCAAACATATTATCTTTTGCCCCTGGTGTTTTACGATTATTGTAATGTAAAAAAACTTGCACACACTCATTTCCTTCAAATTCTTCTCTCCAATGTTCTAATTTACAACCAGAATAAACTAACATGTCCCCCGGTTTTAAATTTATTTTGATTCCTTTCATACCTTCTTTACCAGACGGCTCAAGATATATAGGCCAAGGATCACCTCCAAGATTCATGGTTGTTGATATTTCACAACTAAATCTATCTTTATGTCTTTTAAGCTCATCTCCTTTTTTGTATATTCTTGCATAAGTATATGCAGGATATAATTTTAATCCTGTTTCTTTTTCCATTTTTGGCTGGCATTTTAACATTAAAGTTTCCATAGCTATGTCAGAGTAACAAGAATAAGTATTTGGAATTTGTTCGTTTTCGGTTTCATAGTAACCTAATAATGTTTCAAAGGGAGATATGTAACGAGCTTTTCTACAAGTATCTAAAACTTGTTTCTGCATACTAAAATAGTTTGAAATAAATTCTGCTAATTCTTTAGATATTGCTTTTCTAATTATTGTATATTTATTTTTTTTAAAATTTTTCATATCTTTCTTATTTAAAAGGATATCCTAGATTCCACATAACTAGTGAATATCTTGTTCCTTTAGTTACAGGTTTAACTCTATGCCACACAAATGATGGAAACACAATAATAGAACCTTTAGGAAGTATTTCTTTACATTGAATTCCATGTTTTAATTCATCTCTCATGTTAGGTTCATAGTTTCTAAAATCAAATTCAAGTTCTCCTCCTTCATATTCTGATCCATCAGTTAATTGACACGTCATAGACAGCTTTCTAATTTTACCATGTTTTGGATGATTAGGGTCTTTTTCTTGATATGGTTTATCCCAACTGTCACAATGCCAATCATAATATTGGTTTATTTTATATTTAGTAAATTGTATGTCTTCTGATATATCCCATTGAAAATTCCAATCAGCCATTATATTTGCGTTGAGTATGTAAGGGTACATCTCTTTAATAATCCATGGATCATTTAACCATGCCACATTAGAGTTTCTCTTTAGCTGCATGTTTTTAATTTCATCTTCAGATAAATTTTTATCTTTAAATTCTCCGGTTATGCCTATTGATTCAGATTGTGATAAACCATGTTTTATAATATCATCACATATTTTTGGCGGTATGGCTGATTTAAAATACCAATAATAGTTAAATAAGTTCATAAGTGATTGTTTGTACAAAGTTAAAGTCACTTTTATTATTATTAACTAAAAAATAATTGTTGGTAGCTGGAAAAATTACAAACATATTTTCTTCTAATTCTATGTCCCAGCTTCTTCCTTTTCTTCTATTATCATCGTAGCTTATTCTAACCCAACAATTATCAGTTTTTACACCATACAACATAGTAAAATCAGGTGAGTGTTTTAAGTCTACAGGATCTACATTTAATAAAGGTTGAGTAACTTCATTAGCTTTATAAATATTACCCCAAGTTTTTTTATTTATTATTTGAATACCGTGTTCGCTATGGATGTGATCTTTTACATAAGTATTTAACATGTCCCAAGTTTTAGAAAATGGAAATTCTTTTTCTATAAAAGTTGAATGATAAATATCGCTTAAAAGTTTTTCTTTATTTATCTCATAACCTTTAGGCATCGAAACATTACCATAATACAACGCTTGTTCCGTTAAAACTTTCTTTTTCATTCTAAATACTTTTTAATGTTTTTTAATAAAAAGTCAATTATTGAGTAACCCAAGCAGTTCCATTCCAATCATATTTTGCAATATCAGAATGATTTGAACCATCTAGATTTTCTTTAAACGCTTCCCAACCTTTTGTATTATCAGCTTGATAAGCAGTTTCGTTCCAATCTATTACCCACTTCCAAACAACTGGATTTGCACCATCATCTGTTACTGATGGAAATGTTATTGGTGCATCCCAAGTAGCAGTGGTAATATTTTTAGTAAATGAATCAAAAGGTTTTTCACGCCAAAAAATTTGATTAGATTCATCCCATTCACCTCCAACAACTGCAAAGTTACCTCTCAAAGGCGTGCCTCCATTTTTATGTTGATTTCTAGAAGTATTGTATGAAGTTTGAATCCACATTTGTGCAGGCCAATTATTATGTGTTTCTAAATATTGTTGACCTATTGATTCATCTTCAACACCATCAGAATTTAACATATCTGAATTATTTAAAGTTAATACTTGAAGAACTTTATTATTTTCTGATATTTTTGCAAAATGAGCCATAATTTTTTCCTATTGAAATTTATACCTTATAATAACGATTCCGCTACCGCCATTTCCTGCAGGTCCTGGTCCTGCGGGGTTACCTCCACAACCTCCTGATCCTCCGCCAGAGTTTGCTGGAGAACTTGAACTTATAGAATTATTAACACCAGCAGTTCCGCCGCCAGATCCACCAGATCCAGATGAAGCTAAACCAGCTCCACCGCCTCCCCCTGCTCTTGTAACAGGTGAAGCATTAATTGAATTTGTTGTACCATTTCCGCCTGGGCTTCCATTATTGGGAGTAGCACCTGATGCTCCTGCACCAGCTCCGCCTCCACCGCCAGATCCTGCACTAGCACCTGGATCACCAGGCATACTAGCACCACCAGAATTACCTTGTGATGGACTTACTGGAGGTTGATTTCCTGTTCCTCCTGATTTACCTCCACGGCCGCCACCTCCGCCGCCAGATCCACCAGGGTTTCCAGTATGAGATTCAGGGCCTGTACCTCCTCTTCCTCCAAAACCTCCCCCTGCTGAAGTTATTGTACTAAAAACTGAATTTGAACCTTGACCACCAGGACTTTGAGAACCACCTGATCCCCCTCCACCGACTGTGATAGGATAACCTTGTGCAGATACAGGAAGACCACTTGTTGCGGGTTGTGGATAATTTGATCTATGTCCACCAGCTCCTCCGCCGCCACCTAGTCCATCATTACTTCCTGGTATACGTCCGTGTCCACCACCAGCTCCACCTCCAACAACTAAATAATCTACTGAATTTGAACCAGCAGCATTACCTGCGCTAGTTACTGTAAATGTTCCAGGACCTGTAAAGGTATGAATTTTGAAATCTCCAGAAGTGGTTATTGTACCACCTGTTGCTGCAACAAATGCAGCATTTGTAGCACCTCTAAATTGTCCTATAGCTATTTGCCCTGAAGAAGGAATAGGTCCATTTGGAGCAGGAGATCCTGAAGGTACTAAAGGACCTCCAGAATAATATTCTGATAAAGAAATAGGATTAGATCCTCCGAACTCAGTTTGAATGTCTGACATACCAACGTTAGTGCTAGGAACTGCCATTATTTATTCTCCTTGGTTAATTTTTCTACTTTATCAGATAATACTTTAACTGCTTCAATTAATAAACATGTAAGTCTATCATATTTAACAGCTTTAATACCATCTTTTCTTTTAGCAACAGCCTCAGGTAAAACTTTTTCTACCTCTTGAGCTATCACTCCAACATCTTTTTTTCTAACAAAGTAGCCATCTTCACCACCTTGTTTTTTGATCCATGAATCTTTCCAATTAAATAATACACCATTTAATTTTTTTAAAGATTCTAAAGGATTTGAAATATTTTTTATATCTTCTTTTAATGCAACGTCAGAAGAATAAAATGCAGTTATATCATCGGTAGCTCTAATTTGTCCGGTTGTGCCTGAGGCTGCAGTCCCTACTCCAAAAGAATCAAATTGAACATTATCTGTTGTTCCTACACCTAGTGAAATCCTTGCGGTATCACCAGACTCAGCTACCAGATTACTTCCATCACCTACAATAAAGTTACCGTTAGTATTTGCTACGTCAGCTAAGTCTTGTAAATTTTGCGTATTATTTATTACTTCAACAATATTAGTTCCATCAGAATAAACTATTGCACGAGTTTTTTCAGTTGCACCAAAAGTAAAACCAGTTCCAGAACTCGTTTTAACAGTTACCGTAAAAGCACCAACTGTAGCATTTTCAACTATATAAGTTTTTTCAATTGAATCAGGTATAATAACATTAACATTTGTTGTAATTGACCCAGTTAATTTTAAAACTTGATTTTTACCATTTGATAAAACACCGTTTGAAAAAGTTAAAGTTGCACCTGTTGTTGCATTTAATCCAACACCTGCATATCCACCAATAGCTTGTTCTAATATAAGTAAATTAGTATTAGTAATTTGACCCCAAGTTCCAGAGTTTTCACCTGTTGTTTGGACCGTTAGTTTTAAATTTGCTGATGTTGCATTTGCCATTTTTTAAATTCCTTAATATTTCATTATAATTAGATTATTGCCTTAAATCAAGCCACTTCTTTCCAACCTGGAGGATCTACAGGTGCACTACCTGTAGGAACTTTAGTCCATACAACAGGACCTACTACACTTCCTTGAGCCATTGTCATTTCAATTCCTGTTAATATAGCTAATGAATCTGGTGCTGTTGCAGTTCCTTCCTGCATAGTTAAACCAAAACCAGTTAGATCTACTAAAGTATTAGCATCTAAAACAGCTGTGCCAAGAGCTGCTGTCATAGGTAAAGCTGTTGCAGTGACATTAGCATCTCCAGTAACTGTTGGAGCATTTTCTTGCATAGTCATCGCTTGACCAGTAACCGCAACATCTACATTAGCAAAAGCAACAACACTTCCTAAAGAAGCACTCATTGCAATACCCGTTACATCTTCTGTCGTAACATCAGTAAACCCTTGAGCAGTTCCTAAAACTAAAGGTGTTGAAAATCCTGTAATTGAAACATTTGCATCTCCAACAACCCCTGGAGTATTTTCCTGCATTGTTAATGGAAAACCTGTTAAAGTAACAAGAGCATCTGCTGTAATTTCCGTAACATTACCTAAAGACATAGGTAAAGGGAATGTTCCAGCAATACCACCCGTTGTAGCCTCTACTCCAACATTAACAAGGAATGTAGCTGGACTTAATGTTGCAAAAGGTGCTTCGCCAAAAGCTGTTAAAGTATCCTGTGTAGAACTAGCTAGGCTAAGATTTAAATCAAAACCTGTTACATCAACCTGTTTTCCTATTGCTGCAGAAACAGATCCTAAACTAGAAGATAATGCATTTCCTGTTACATCAACTTCTACCTTAGATCCTCCTAAAGCTTGACCAGTTGTCATAGCTAAAGTTGTTCCTGTTACAGAAACATCTACATCTATACTAACGATACCTGAATTTTCTTGAGCGGTTAACTGAATACCTAATGGATATGCAATAACATTTGAAAGATCTGCACCGAAAGGTGCCTCTGAATATGCTGTGACTCCTAGGGCCATGGATTAGGCTCCTGATTTAAGTTCTTCTATTTCTTTTTTAAGTTCTTTGATAGATTCAATTAACAAAGCAACAATTCTGTCATACTTAACAGCTTTGATACCATCTTCTCTTGTTGCAACCACTTCAGGTAAAACTTTTTCTATTTCTTGTGCAATAACACCTACGTCATTTTTTCTAACAAAATATTTGTCTTCACCACCGTGTTGTTTAATATAATCATCTGTCCAATCAAAAGTTACACCATTTATTTGGCTAACTTTTTCTAAAGGATTTTTAATATTTTTAATATTTTCTTTTAAAGATTTATCAGAAGAATAGAAGGCAGTAACATCGTTTGTTGCTCTTATCTCCCCTGTTGTTCCTGACGCTGCAGTCCCTACTCCAAAAGAATCTACTTGTGTATCTTCAAATTCTACGTTGTCCGCTGTCCCTAATCCTATAGAACTTCTTGCTGTTGCTCCAGTTTCTAAAACAAAATTAGAACCATCACCAACAATAAAACCTCCATTAGTGACAGCTAAACCTGCAACATCTTGTAATTGAGCGTCTAGCCTTGCGTTAGCAACTGTTCCACTTGATAAATTAGAAGCGTTTAAATTTGTTAATGCTGATCCATTTGCAGCAGGAAGTGTTGCTGGAAACCTTGCGTCTGGCACAGTTCCCGAACTTAAATTAGAAGCATTTAAAGCAGATCCATCAATGAATCCACTGTCATTATTAAAACCTGAAATAGCAATATTGCCTTTTGTTAATTTTTTTTGAGCGTTTGCTGCATCAACTACAGCAAAGAAATCTCCATCAGCATCTGAAGTTGATGTAGCTAGTTCTGATAAATCAACATCTATTTGATCTGCTTGAACATCAATTAAGTTTCCAGCACCAACGTTTAATGTAACATCTCCTGAAGATCCACCACCTGTTAGACCAGAACCTGCTGTAACAGCCGTTATGTCTCCAACAGTTGGAGTTTCAAAAGTTGGAGGTGCCCCTGCACCTGCTGAAGTTAAAACTTGTCCGGCGCTACCTGTTGCTACTGCAACTGGGTCTCCATTTGCATCGTAACTTATAATATTTCCATCTGTGCCTGGTGCCATTTTAGCTAATGTAATAGCATTGTCTTGAATTTCTGCTGTAGCTACTCCAGAGTCTTTTATTGTTATTGCTCCAGAACTAGCAGCAAAGTTATCTGAACTAAAGGATGCTGCTCCTTTAGCAGACGTAGAAGCATCGGCTAAATTTATTGTAACATCTCCTGAAGATCCACCACCTGTTAAATTAGTTCCAGCTGTAACTGCTGTAATGTCTCCTGTTGTAGGTGTTTGGAAAGTAACAGCACCTGATCCGTCAGTTGTTAAAACTTGAGAAGCAGATCCGTCTGATGTGGGTAATGTGTAAGCTGTGAGAGCAAAGTTAGATCCATCACCTTGAATAACTTTCCCTGCTGTTGTTGCTAGTCCAGCAACGTCTTGTAGTTGAGCATCTAATCTTGCGTTAGCTACAGTTCCTGTTGCTAATGCTGTTGCATTTAAATTTGTTAAATTACTTCCATTAGCAGCTGGAAGTGTTGATGGGAATCTTGCGTCAGGTACTGTACCTGAAGTTAACTGTGTTGCGTTCAAAGCTGTTAGTGCAGATCCATTTAAAGCTGGAAGTGTTGCTGGAAATCTTGCATCAGGCACTGTACCTGAAGTTAATTGTGTTGCGTTTAAAGCCGTTAAGTTACTTCCATTGTTTGCAACAATGTTTCCACTTGCATCTAGTATTACTGATTTTGATGCCGGTAAAGTACAGAAAACATTTTTTGTGCCCGCTGCAAAATCCACTGCACTATCAGAATTTGATGATGATATAACAGTAGTCCTAGTTAAAGTACCTGCTCCTATTGTTCCTAATCCAACTTCAAATTCAGCATTAACAGTATTTACAATTGCATAATACGTTGTGTTCGTATTTCCAATTGCACTAGAAAAAGTTTCAAATCCTGTTACTGCTCCTGCAAGAGTAAGAGTACCCGTACCAGTAGTGGTAGAGGTTTCTTTAACTCTATCGTTTACGACTAACGCCATTTAATTCTCCTTAACCAGATATTCTTAATATAGCTGCTGCTGTAGTAAATGCTGGAAACTGTATTGTGAAAGTTCCTGATGTAGCTGTTTTATCTGCTCCAAAATCTAAAATCGCAACTGCTGCATTAGTAACTGCAGAAGATGTGTTGTAGATCATTGCACCTCTAGCCGTCAACGTTACACCTGTAAATGATAAATCTGCAAAGTCAACAATTGCAACACCTGATGCAATTGAAGTATTTTGACCTGTCAGAGCTCCACCACCAGAAGTGTATGTACCTGTATTTGCAACTTCGTTAGTAGCTGTAAATGCAGTAGTTGATGAGTTTAGAGTTGCTGAAGAAGTATAAAGAGCTAGCTTAAACTTATCACCACTAGATGAAGAAAAGTTTTGATCTCCTTCTAATAATTGTTTCTTAAAAGCATTTGCGATTGCTTGTGTTATAGCCATAGTATATCTCCTATTTTATTTTCCGATTCGAGGAACACCTGATTGATATTCATCTCTTCGTCTTCTTCCCATTTGTTCAATTGAGAAGCCTTCTACTACTTGTTTATACTTTCCTTCGTATAATTGCAAGAGGTCTTGTGGGCCTTTTAAAAATCCATAGGCCTCGACTAGGCATGCATATAAAAGTCCATTGGGAAAATTTTGACTTATATATGTTGTGGTATTTGTACTAGATAATCCGGGATCTTTCAAGATATAATTTAATTGAATTGTATAAGTAGCATCTGGGGTAGGAGCTACTACAATGTTTTGTTCATCCCATAAACTGTAATATTTTGGAACACCAGTTCCTCCCGTAGGATTAAATTCAGACATAAAACTAGTATCTCTGTACTGTAAAAATTCTCTGTTATCAGGTTGAGAACTTCCATCTGAATCAACAATTTGAGCAGATCTAACAATTAATAAACCTGCAGGTCTTGAAATAAACCTATCGGAAGTAATTAAACTAGCTGTAGCATATCTTCTATTATTATCTGAATCCACATCTCTAAATATTCTATATTCTGCATTTTCAATAATACCATCTACAATAGTTGATGTTAAAACATTTGCATCTACTTCTGTGTAGTCTCTAATTTTTTGTATTAATTCTGAATATGTCATCCTTGTTTAGTATCCAGTGGTCCAGCTAAGACTTGAACACCTCCTCCTGTTTCTGTACTCGAAGCATTTGAAACCAAATTAAATGTATAACTATCTTCTAAAGTTATTGTAGAAGGTTGCCCTGCTTGTTGTTGAGTTGTTTGTATCATAGTTATTGAATAACCGCCAACAATAATTGCACCTGAATTATGAGCACTAGCAGTTGTGTTTTTAGGTAAGACTCCTCTAAACTGTGAATTAGTTCCTCTTACACACCCTGTTAAATCATTACTTGATTTACCAGTGTATTGAATAACTTCATTGTTAAAATAAGAATCTCCGTCATCGGATACATCTACTTTTTCAATCATAAAAAATCCTGATGTAGGAAACGCTGAGGCATCTGTTAATGAAATAGTTGTGTCAGTTGCAGTTATGTTTGAAGCTAACGTTGTAGTTAGTTCTAATGTAGATTTTGCTACACCACCTACAGTGGGAGATTTAACTGCTTGGAATCTTATAATATCATTATTTACTCTTGCGCTGTTAGGTTCAGAGACAGTTACTAAAGTTGAACTTGAAGCTGTTGTAAAAGGGTCTGTTGGTAAAAAATCTGTAGTTCCAAATTCTGTTCTTGCAGGTCTTGCTTTTTCTAATCCTTGTGGATCAGATACAAAAGGACTTGGTTCCAATTGTGGTTGTTTACGTTCATATTCTGAATAATGTACAAAAGCACCATTCCATTCAGTTACCATTTCTCTCCACGGAAAAGCTAATCCGCTTCGGTCAGAGATTGCTAAAGCGTGTTTCCCTTTTGCAAACTTCGCCATTATATCTCCGGATAATAAGTTTTAGGTGAAATGTAAACACTAGCTGATGAACCATCTTCTTCTAATGCTCTTAGCAATTCATCTTCATATAACATTTTTAATTCTTGAGTTCGTTGAGGAGCTTTCTTTTGTGATATGTAATAAGCTAAACCTGCACACATACAAGGTACAAATCTATTAACCACATCTGCCTCATTCGTATAAGCACCTGCATCTTGTAATCTTTGTATATAATAAAAGAACATATAGTCTCCAACTTGATCAGAGCCTGGAGTTAAATATAAAGTAACTGATACTCTATCTATAAATCTTTGAACCCAATACTGAGAAGGTTGACCTGTAGCAGTTTTATTTGAAAAAGCTGAATACTGTGATCTGTTTACTTTTGATAAAGGTGAATCTACATTAGCAGAAGTTCTGTAACTAGCCTCTAACATATCAGAAGCCATATTTACAAAATTATTTACTGAATCATTTTGTGCGTGAGAAGCAGCAGTTGTATTATCGATTCCTCTATTAGCTGTTGAAGAAACGATTAAATTATTTCCTGAGATAGAACTGTATTGAATTATTTCATTATTAATTTTTATTTTACCTGAAGCAGGCATCTGGGCCACAGAAGCAACAGGAATAGTTAAAGTGGTTGCAATAATGGCAGATGTTAAAGTAGTTGTAATTCCGTTTGATGTACCATCACTTGGTGATCTATAAATCACATATTCGTTTTGACCACTAACTAAACTAAAGGCATGTTCTCTGACTTGCCAAAAATGGATACCTCTATTGTCCCATTCTTGAAGCATTATGTTTAAAGATCTTCTAGCCGAACGCAGGTCATTACCTGAGTAATCAAAAAAACCTAATCTTTCAAAAGCTTCAGTTATAATATCATCTATCGAGAATGTTTTCTCGAATGTAGTTGTGCCTGAAAAAGCCAAGTTGCCTCCTACGAGTTACTTCCGCCGCTATGAAAAACAGTAATAGCTGTAATCTGTTCAGTAGTAAATGCAGAGTAAACATCAGTTTTAAATAAAATTGGTGTAGGAAAATTAATTGTCATGTCATGAACATGAGCAGCCTTATTTAATTTTACTTTTGATGTTCCACTTGATCCACCATCTTTAAACTCTAAAACTCCAGCTACGTTAGGACCAGATACATGAACTCCATATACCCTAGTTCTTCCAGACTGAACAGTTTTAGTTTCAGTGGTTACGTTAGTTGCAACTCCATCAATTGTTGATCCAAATGTTGACATAATTTTTATCTCCTTAAAATTTATATGTGGGGCCGAAGCCCCACACTAATTATTTATTACTGTGAATCAAAAGGTGTTGCTAGAGATCCAGTAGCATTAAGTAATCCCTCTACATAGTAAAGGTTTGCTGCTACTGCAGTAAACTTAATGTAAGAACCTTTTAAACCACCTGTTGTTGCAACAGAAGCACCAGCTTCACCATTTAGGTTAACTTCATTGTTTGCTGTCGCTGGAACAAATTGTTTACCAGATACTGACGCATCAATTCCAAGTGTAACCATACCAACAAATTTGTCGTCAGTGTCAGCTGTTTTGATAGTACCAGTGAAATCATCTGTAAAAAGAATTTCAAAAGTAGTTCCAATTGTGCTTGGGTTATTGTAATCAGTTGATCCGGCTACAGCTGAATCAGCTGATGCGTTGATTGCTGGAATTGTAATTGCAGTTGGTGTACCTGCAGGGTCCATAGTCAAAAGTCTTCCTGCGTGATCAGCAACAGTTAAATCAGTTGCTAAAGTTAATGCAGGGACTGCTCCCGGTCCAATTGATTGAAAACCATTTTTTGACCTTACCGGTCCTGAAAAGGTTGTATTTGCCATATTATTATCCTCCTAGTTTCCGAACATAGTCTCTAGGCCGTCGACTATACGCGTCTATGTTCTAATTAAATTGTATAGTAAGTTTTTTATACACTAGTTTTTAGTAGAGTGCAAGAGAGCCTGCGGTGTGGAGTGAATTTTTCCAACGATGTAGCTTTTTATTAAGTAGCTACGGAAACTTTTGGAGCGGCTTCTTCCACCTTATTTAGCATATGCTCTCTTTGAGCTTCTGCCATTTTAATATGACTTAAAACATCTCGAACTTTTCGATCTATCTTAACCATATCGAGAGTATATCTACCCTCTTTAAGATGTTCCTGCTCCCACTGTAAATCCAGACCCCTCTTTTGCTTGTAAAGGTCGTTCAAGTGTTGCATCATTTTTTCCATCTATAACCTCCTCATAGGTTATTCTGTTTATCTTGTTATCATAAGATATTCCAAGATATTCCCAAACTATACTTTTTTCTCCCAACTTGTCAAGTATAGCTTGT
>WLWG01001382.1_pt1 | contig 22043 bp, 32 predicted proteins | sample 6712871 | NCBI WGS metagenome assembly WLWG01 (sample SAMN12718693, study PRJNA515312) | sponge metagenome | isolation source: marine sponge | host: Mycale hentscheli | place: New Zealand: South Island, Marlborough, Capsize Point | collected 2003-05-01
CAAGACTGCAACGTCTGGAACATTTACAATTCAGTTTCCTGCATTTACTACTTCAGCTGCAATATTAAGATTAGCATAGGGAGGGTACATGGCACTTGTCATTAACGACAGAGTTAAAGAGACAAGCACCACACAAGGTACAGGTGACTTTACCTTAGCAGGTGCATCTCAAGGTTTTGAAAGCTTCGCTAGTGGAATTGGAGTTGGTAATACAACTTATTACACTATCGTTCAAGCAGGTTCAAGTAACTTTGAAGTTGGTGAAGGAACTTTAAGTGCAAGTAGTACTTTACAACGTACAACACCTATATCATCGTCAAACTCAGATAATGCAGTTAATTTTACTACAGGAGACAAAGATGTGTTTTGTACAATCCCTGCAAAGAAAACAATTTCACCAGTAATGGAAGCTACTAAATATGTAGTTACTCATGCTTCAACAATTTCAGAAGATCAAACATTAGATTCTGGAGTTTTAGCAGGACCCATTACAATAACAGCAACACAAACTATAACAGGGACATTGGTAATTATATAATGAGTCAAATAGAAGTAAATACTATATTACCTCAATCAGGTACAACCTTAACACTAGGTTCTTCTGGTGATACAGTTACTATTCCATCAGGTGTAAGTTTAGCTCCAGGTGGAGGATTAACTCTTACAGGAAACTTTGTAGTTGACGGTGGCACAATTAAACTAGATGGTAATTATCCAGACGGAACAGGTAACGTTGCATTAGGAGATACAGCATTAGATAGTCTATCTGGTACTGGAACACAAAATACAGCTATTGGAAATAAAGCTGGTACAGCAATTACAACAGGAGATGCTAATACAGCAGTTGGTTTTTGTGCTTTGATAACAACTTCAACAGGTTCTAATAACACAGCTATTGGAGATAGAACTTTAAGAAATAATTTAGCAGACGATAATACTTCAGTTGGTGCTTTTAGTTTAGAAGCTAATAATTCAGGTACACGTAATACAGCAGTAGGTCGAACAGCTTTATGTGGTAACACATCAGCAGACGATAATACCGCAGTTGGTTTTCAAGCTTTAAAAGCTAACACAACAGGTGCTAGTAATACTACTGTTGGAACTTGTTCTTCAATATCTAACACAATAGGTTGTTTTAATACAGCTGTTGGTTCAAATGCTTTTAGATTAAACACAATAGGAAATTTTAATGCTGCAGTAGGTAGTGGTTCTTTAGATGCTAACACAGAAGGCAATTTAAATACTTCTATAGGTTCTTTTGCTTTAACAGATAACACTACAGGAAATCAAAACACAGCAGTTGGACAAGAAGCCTTAGGTGATAACATAACAACTAGTAATAACACAGCGGTTGGTTTTAATGCTTTAAGATTTAACATAGCAGCAGGTAATACAGCAGTTGGTACTTGTTCTTCAAAAGCTAACACATCAGGTTCAGAAAACACAGCAGTAGGTTTATGTTCATTATTATCAAATCAAACAGGTAATTCAAACACATCTGTAGGACTAAATTCATTATGTGCAAATACAGCATCAGATAATACAGCAGTTGGTACTTCGGCCATGTGTGCAAATACATCAGGTGCAAGCAACACTGCTGTCGGCAGAAATTCTTTAAGAGCAAACACCACAGCAGATAATAATACAGCAGTTGGAACAAATGCTTTAAATCAAAACTCAACAGGTGCTAATAGTGTAGCTGTTGGCTGTGGTGCTTTAAATGATAATACAGTAGGCGATCAGAACACAGCAGTTGGTGGAACAGCTTTAGGAGACAATACTGAAGGAGAATACAATACAGCTTTTGGTTATAATGCTTTAAGAAAAAATATTACATCATCTACTAACACAGCGCTTGGTTACTATGCTTTAGCTTGTAACACAACAGGATTTGGAACAGCAGTTGGATATGGAGCTATGAGAGCTAATACAACATCTTCTGGTAACACTGCTATGGGTTATCAAACTATGTGTGCTGTAACAACAGGTTCAAACAATACAGCTTTTGGATTAGAGGCTTTAAAAACTAACATATCTGGTTCTGGTAACACTGGAATTGGTAGAGATGCTTTAGAAATGAATACAGCTAGTAATAACACTGCAGTCGGTTATGAAAGTTTAAAAGTTAACACAACAGGTACAAACAATGTTGCAGTTGGAAGAACTTCTTTAGATGCTAATACGACAGCAGATAATAATGTTGCAGTCGGTACATCAGCTTTAGGTCTTAACACAACAGGTGCAGAAAATACAGCTGTTGGAGGAGCAGCTTTAGATGCTAACACAACAGGATGTCAAAATACAGCTGTTGGAAGGATGTCAATGTTTACTAATACACAAGGTTTTCAAAATACTGCTGTAGGAAGACAAGCTTTAAGAAAAAACGAAACAGCTTGTGATAATACAGCTGTAGGTTTTCAAGCTTTAGATGCACAAACCACAGGTGGTGATAATGTTTCAGTAGGTTACGAATCTGGTAGTGCTGTAACTACAGGAATAGAAAATACTTTTCTTGGTTATTATGCAGGAGCAGCAACTACTACAGCAAATTATAACGTGGCTGTTGGTTCTAGTGCTTTACAACAAAATACAACTGGTACTAATAACATAGCACTTGGAGACACAACATCAAAATTAAATGTTTCAGGTTCACATAATATCGCATTAGGTCGTCTGACGAATTACGCAAACACTGGCAGTGGTAATATTGCTTTAGGTAATCAAGCATTAATGAATAATACTTCAGGTCAATACAATATTGCACTTGGGAGTGAATCCTTAAATGCAACTGGAACAGCATCATACAATGTAGGTATTGGCTACCAAGCTGGTTTAGCTGTAAGCACAGGAGAAAAAAATGTTATAGCAGGATATCAAGCTGGTAAGGCTTTGACTACAGCTACTTATAATGTACTTTTTGGTTATCAAGCTGGTTTAGCTTTGACTACTGGTAGTATAGTTGCTATAGGTAAAGACGCAGGTTCAAGTGCAACAACTGCTGCACGCTCTACATTTGTAGGTGAGCAAGCAGGGCAATATGGTAACGGTAGTAATGTAACTGCAATTGGTCGAAAAGCTGGAAACACTGGTTTAGGACTTCGTGGAGTTGCTTTAGGTGATGAAGCTGCGGGAACTTCTACTGCTGCTGGTGTAACTGCAATTGGAGCTTTAGCAGGTCAAAAATCTGGTGCTAATGGTGTTTATGTAGGCTTATCTGCTGGAAACTTAACTACTGTTGCTAACAACGTCGCAATAGGTGCATATGCTTTAACTGCAAACACGACAGGTACTGAAAATGTAGGACTTGGTTATCAGTCTGTTAAAGCCAACACTACTGGTACTGGAAACACAGGATTAGGCTATAGAACATTAGAAGCTGTTGTTACAGGAACTGATAATACTGCTGTTGGCGGATATGCTTTATTAGTTAATACAGGTAATAATAATACAGCATTAGGTTATCGGGCGCTAGATGCAAACACTACAGGTTCTTATAGCACTGCTGTAGGTCATAGTGCTTTAAAAAGTAACACAACAGGTACTCACAACACAGCAGTTGGTTTAGATTCTTTATATAATAATACAACGGGTACTCGTAATGTAGCGGTTGGTTTAAATGCTTTAGTAAACAGCACTACGGCTGCCGACAATACAGCAGTTGGTTATGCTGTTATGGGAGCTAACACTACAGGCGATAAAAATGTAGCAGTAGGTTCTTATGCCTTAGATGCAAATACTACAGGCGGTAATCTCACAGCTATTGGCTATGAATCTTTAACAGGTAATACTACAGGTTTACAGAATACAGCAGTTGGTATGTATTCTTTAAGGTCAAATACTACAGCTTCTTATAATACAGCAGTTGGAGAAAGTTCTTTGCGTTATAACACAACTGGTTCTGGCAATTCAGCGGTAGGTTATCACGCTTTAAACTCTAACACTACAGGCAATACTAATACTGCTATCGGTATGCAAACTTTAGAAGCTAATACTACAGGTAGTAGCAATGTATCAGTTGGTTATTACAATTCATTTCGTAATACGACAGGTGCTAATAATGTATCTGTAGGTAATTTAGCTTTAAGTAATAATACTACTGCTGGTGACAATGTTGCTATAGGTGACTCTGCTATGTTATTAAATACGACTGGTGCAGATAATACAGTAATGGGTTCTCAAGCATTAGATGCTAATACTACAGGCGGTGCAAACACCGCAATTGGCAGACTTGCTAGTAGCGACAACACAACTGGTAATCACAATGTAGCTATTGGGTATAGGACTAGAATTAATGGTACAACAGGTAGTGAAAATGTTTGTGTAGGCAATGAAGCTGGTGAAGATATGACAACAGGAAATCGGCATACTCTTATAGGTATGTATGCTGGTCAAGGAATAACAACTGGTACTCAAAGTGTTTGTGTTGGTTATAAAGCTGGTCTAAATACTGGCGGTAATAGCGAACTATTTATTGCTAGAGATGGTACTGGTAACAACAATGCAGCTACTTGGATATATGGTAATTCTTCTGGTGCTTGTTATCAGGGTAACAACTCATCTTCTTGGACAACAACTTCAGACGAAAGAATTAAAAAAGACATTGTAAACAGTCCTAATGGTCTAGCTAAGATTGATGCTTTACAAGTGCGTAACTTTAACTATAGAACACCTGAAGAAATAACAGCAGAAGGCATTACTGGATGTGATGCTACTGGATTACAGACAGGAGTTATAGCACAAGAAATAGAGTCAGTATTACCTAATGCAGTATTAGAAGATGCAAATGGATGTAAGCAAGTTAACACAGACCCAATCTTTTGGGCAATGGTCAAAGCAATACAAGAACTATCAGCAAAGAACGAGGCTTTGTTGACTAGAATTGAAGCCCTCGAAGGATAACATAGGAGTAAGTAATGGAAGATATGACAGCAGACGAAGTAGCAGCAGCTTATGTAGCTATGGGGCATTCAGTAGATGAAGTCAACAGCAGTAAAGCTGATGGTGAAACTGATGATGAATTTGCAGCAAGAGTAGCTAGGAATAAAGAACACCTAGTACTAATGAAAGCAAAGAAAAAGATAGATGGCACAACATCTATTTGGACAAGCGAAAGCTTTACAGCAATTGATGCAGCTATAGCATCTTAACACAGGAGTAAATAATGTCTAAAAAACAAAAAGAAAAGACAGTCATTACAGTAAACGATAAAGAATATATTTATGAAGATATGACTGATGAACAGAAAGCACTTATCAACCACGTTAACGACTTGGACAGGAAGATTGGCACTAGCCAGTTTAACCTAGAACAATTACAGTTCGGTAAGACAGCTTTTGTTAATGCTCTCAGTAAGTCTTTAGACAGTGAAGTCGAGGAAGCTGAAGTAGCCTGATGAAGCTAAAGCTGATTACAGCTTCGCTAGTATTTCTTGTGGGTTTGGCTAACGCAGCAGACCCTATAGTCACAGACTCAACAAGTGTTGTTACAACTACAGGTGAACAAACTACAACAGTTAAACAACCACCGCCTAGTGCAATAGCACCTCAATTTGGTAGTGGAAACAATAGTGATTTATGTACGATTAGTTCTAGTGGTTCAGTACAGACACAGATTTTAGGTTTATCAGTAGGTACAACATACACAGAAGAAAACTGCCTAAGACTAAAGAAAGCACAAAAGCTTTATATGTTTGGAATGAAAGTAGCAGCAGTTAGTGTGATGTGTCAAGACCCAGATGTATGGGAAGCAATGATGTCAGCTGGGACTCCGTGCCCCATAGATGGGCTCATAGGACAGCAAGCTAAAGATGCTTGGGCGGTTAAGACAGACCAAATACCAATGCCCGTGGAGGAAGATGAAATTACTGCACAAGAAAAACGTGATAAGGCTCTTAGCATTATGGGTACTGTTGCAGCAGCCTTCATATTCTTTTAGTTATATCTTTGGATATACAGGCAATGCTGCTTTAGATAGCCTGTCTTGGACAATGACTACTCCAATATTAGGAGTTAGTGTTGAAGAAGGACTAGATATAAGCGGAGTAATATATAATTACACAGCTGTTAAAGAAGTAGAAGATGACTTTACAGTTACAGTACAAAATGAAAATGTAGATGGTGGTTACATATTTCAAGAAACAGATGATTGGTCAGGTAAACACGGTATGCGAATACAGAAAGTCATACCCCTACCTTACACACCTATAGAAGAATTTGGTGATGGAAGCATAGCTACAACTGGAACAGGTAGCGTAGAAGATGCAAGTGTTCTTTATATGTACAGGTTTGATGGTTGTCGTAATCCACAAAACGATAAAAACTGTCCGGGTTATGTAGAGCCAATGCCTGTAATACCTAAGATAGAAATATATGACGCACTAGATGATGACGCAGTTATAGACGCTACTGAAGAAACTGATAGTGATTTATATGAGAAAGAAGAAGAGGAAGAAAGAAAAGAAGAAGAAGATGAAGAGGAAGATAAGAACCGTTTAGAACTAGCAATGGCTGCATCCGAAAATGCTTTAACTATAGCTAACTCAGTATCTCAATCAGTTCTTTTACAAACAATAAATAATGCTACTAATGTAAACACTTATTATGCAGCAACAGTTCCCGGAGGAGTATACAGGGAATCTATTTTATTGAACGGAGGAGAAGTGGTTGATAATAGAAAAGCATTAAGAAGTTTAGCTCAAGACAACTTACATAATCAAATGATAGAGGAACAATACAAATGAAAAAATTATTAATAACATCTTTGGTGCTTGCATTAGCTGGTTGTTCATTGCTTATGCCAAAAAAAGCAGAAGCGGTTACAAATATTAATGGCACAGTAGAATCAAGATGTACAGTTAATACTGATACTGTTGGTTATTACGGAAACCCCAACGCATATACACTAACTACGCTACCTGCTAGTGCTGGTCAAGTTCCTATTGTGCGTATTGATTCGTCACTAGCTAATGCTTACAAAGCTCAAATAAGTTACCCTACATCTTTTAGTTCAAGTCCAAGTTTAAGTGACACCGTTGTTTGGACAGGAGAAGTAGCAGTAGCACAAACATCATCTACAGATATGAGTGGTTATCAAGCAGCAAGCACAACAGCAGATGGTGGTGCAATGCGAATTTATCCTCTTACTATAGCAGGCACAACTTGGTTCAGTGTTTCTTCAGTTGCTACTTATGGTGGTGGACAGCAAAAAGCATTTCCCGGTGGTTCATATACAGCAGTAGTAGTAGCTGAATGTGTCGCTCAGTAATACTGTGCTTACTACTATGTGGTAATGTAGTAGCACATGAAATGACACCCACTTACCCTAAGTGGCAAATGTCAGAGATAGAAGGAATAAAGAAAACCACAATGGAAATGTTTAATAAAAGAGCAGATGTCCAGTGGTATCAGATAGGAATATTTGATAAAGAATGGGAATCCATTCCTTTTGTAACTAGGTATAAAATATTAAATATAGATTACTTGAGTCATGTAAAGTTTGATGTTTATATAAACGAATCAAACTCAAAGAAAGCTGAATACATTTGCTCAACATCTAAGCTTAGAGGAAATAATAGTAGTAAACCTATTGTAGAGTCTAAGATATGTTCGAGGTTTAAGTGAGTTGGTTACGGTATGTTTTATTGTTGTTATGTACACAAGCTATAGCAGACAGTACCTCAATAAACTTTTCTTTACCTAGTGCAAATATAAATAGCGGTACAGACAGTATAAGAGCTGGTGACTTAGATTGTAAAAATAGTATTGGTGGTTCAACAAACTTTGAACTTGGAATGACAGGAGTAATTAACAACGCAGTTACTCCGCTTATAGGCAAAGAAGGTAAAGACCCACAAAGTAAAGACATTGGAGTATACGCTAGAATTATTATTCCTTTAGATGGACCCAGTGAAAGAATTAACTGTAATACATTGTATCAGTTAGAGTTACAAAGAAGAAGATTAGAAGTAGAAAGACTAAGACAAGAAATAGAATATTTAAAACAGATGCAAAACAATAATGACTTTGACAACTAATGGCAGACCTAGAAGAATTAGTTAGCAGAGGAGAATCTGTAAAAGATAAAAAATTAAAGCTGTTTGGTCTTAGAGTAAGTGGTGCAAGTATAGTCGCAGCATTTGCGTTTATTTCAACGATTGTTGGTACCCTGTACGGTGGGTTCCTTATGTATCAGAAAGTCGAAGGAATCGCAAATTTGGACCTTGGAGCCATAGAATCACAAATGAAAAAGACTTCTTCTGATGTATTAAGAATTGAAGAGCATGCTAATGCTATAAAAATAGAACTAAAAAAAGACATGACTGATTTAAGAAATAGTCAATGGAATTTAGAATCAAAGGTAGATGGTAAGCTACAGTCAGTTGACACTAAACTTACTAATTATGATGACAAACTAGACAGGTTTGAAATCAAAGTAGATAAAACAAAACAAGACTTAAACAAAAGAATACAAGAGTCTTTAGATAACCCACTAGCAAACTAGGAGCAGATTATGATGAAGAAGAAAAAAGGTAAAGGTAAAGGCGGTAAAGGAAGAAAAGGTTACTAGAAATGAAAGGTGTAAAACATTATAAAAGAGATGGTACAGTTCACAAAGGAAGTACGCACAAAATGAAAGACGGTACTTTACATTCAAACAAAACACACACAAAAACAAGTGTGAAACTATTTCATTTTAAAGACTTAAGCAAGAAAGCAAAGGTCAAGGCTAAAGGTAAATAATGGCAGTAACTTATAGAGGTGAAACTTTTGCAGGATATAACAAACCTAAGCGTTCAGCTAAAGGTAAAAAATCTCATGTAGTTCTTATTAAAGATGGTGGTAAAGACAGAATGATTAGGTTTGGTGAGAAAGGAGCTTCTACTGCAGGTAAACCTAAAGCTGGTGAGTCTGCTGCAATGAAAGCTAAACGTAAATCATTTAAAGCTAGACACGCTAAGAACATAGCTAAAGGTAAAACCAGTGCAGCGTACTGGGCAAACAAGGTGAAATGGTAATGGCTAAACGAGGACTATACGCAAACATTAATGCTAGGAAAAAGAAAGGTATTAGTAGGAGTAAAAAGAAATCTACTATTAGTAAGAAAGCCTATGCTAATATGAAAAGAGGATTCAAAAAGAAATGAATGATGAGCTCAGTAGAATGCAATTACAATTAGACAAGCACTCTGGACAAATAGCAAAACTGTTTAGTAAGATTGACGACACTAATTTATGTATACAAAAAATTAATACTTCATTAATGCAAATTAAATGGGGTGTCTTTGGTGCATTTGCTTGGTACATTATAGGACAGGTAGGAATTATAGAAGCATTGAGGTTAACAATATGATAGCATTTTTAACTAACGTAGCACCAATTATGTTAGGTTTTGTTGGTAAGTTGTTTGCATTAAAGAGTCAAGCAGCAGCAGAACAACAAAAGCTAATGATACAATCATTGCAAGTACGTAATGATTCTATTAACATGGCTAGAGATAGAGCTGACAAAGAGTCACCTATGGCTGCTATGAATAGAAGGATTATTATATTAGTTATTCTAGCATTAATTATCTTTACACAGATAGCTCCTGTGTTCTTTGATGTACCTACAGTAATACCAACAGTTATAGAAGGAGCCAGTATACTAGGTTTTCAATTAACACCTGATGTTATTGAATATGTAAAAGTAGAAGCAGGTGCTGTACTCAAGATGGATGAAATATTTGGGTGGGCAACAATGATTATAGAATTTTATTTTGGTGCACAATTAGCCAAGGGGAAGTAGATGACATACAGACAAATTATTAACTCAGTATTACGTAGGTTAAGAGAAGATAGTATAGGCAGTGATTGGTCAGGTGCATTAATAGATGCTGCTGGTCCATCAGACTACCAAGTATTAATAGGTGACTTTGTTAATGAAGTTAAAAGAGAAGTAGAAGATGCTTGGGATTGGACAGCACTAAGACGTGTAGAAACAGTAGCTACTGTACTTAATACACGTAGCTATAACTTGCCTAGCACATCTCAACGTACTAGAACACTATCAGTACAGGAACAAGAACAAGGACAAATGTTACAAGGTGTACCTGATTCATGGATTAGGTCTACACAATATCCTACTGATAGCTCAGGTGTTCCTTCTTATTTTTCTATTAATGGAGTAAGTAGTGGACTGCTTACAGCACAGTTATATCCTAAGCCTGATGGTGTTTATAACATAAACTTCTACATGCTTGACCCACAAGATGACTTAACAAATGCAACAGATACCTTGACATGTCCGGAGTTTCCTGTTATAATGGGGGTATGGGCACGAGCTATCGCTGAACGTGGCGAAGATGGAGGTACATTGTCAGACATGGCACAGATGCAATATCAACAAGCATTATCAGATGCAATTCAACAAGACGTAGGTAGACACTCAGATGAGGTAATTTGGAATGGCGTCTAAACCAATACAACCCCTTGTATTAGACTCTATAGGTATCTATGGATTAAACAGGCAGTCGTCTGCTTCTAGTTTACCACCACAGTTCCTAACAACAGCTAACAATATTATGTTAGATGAGAAGGGACGTGTTACTACTAGAGAAGGAATTAAACAAGTAACAGATAATGTACATACTGGTAGTTTAGATGTTAACGGAAATCCTACAACTAATACATTAATAGTTAAATCATTAGGTGAGTATATTAGTGCAACAGGAGCCAAGACTTTATTTGCTGGAGCTGGTGCTAATGTATATAAAATTAACACAGCTAACACTCCGTACACTTTAGATGTACAGTCTTTTGGCGGTTCAGCTACTACTAAAACTAATGGCAACTGGCAGTTTACAAACTTTAATAATCAGTTCTATGCTGTACAAGCAGGTAATCAACCAATAAATTATGATGGCACTACATGGAAAGATTTAGAAGATGTAAGTAGTTATCACAAACCTACTGGTGTCACTACTTTTACACCTTCTTGTATTCTAGGAGATTATGGTAGGGTGTGGGTAGGAAACATAGGTGAAAACAAAGATGTAGTTTATTACTCTGATACATTAATAGGTCAAACATTTAATGGCGGTGCGTCAGGTTCAGTAGATTTAAAAACTGTATGGTCAGGTGATGAGATAACAGCACTAGCTTCTTTTATGGGTAAGCTAGTTATCTTTGGTAAGAATAACATTGTTATTTACAATGACCCTTGGGACCCAGCTGCTGCTTCATTTCAATTAGATGAAGTTATTGAAGGTGTAGGATGTGTAGCTAGGGATTCAGTACAAGTCATTGGTGATGACATTGTATTCCTAAGCTCATCAGGTGTACGTTCACTAGCTCGTACAATGGTACAAGACAAGATGCCATTGACAGATTTAAGTCTAGCTATTAAGGATGAAATAAGAACAAACATATTAACTGCTGACATGAACCAAGTAAAAGCTCAGTATGATTTATCTACTGGTTCTTACTTGTTAAGCTTTGGAGGTAAAAATATTGTTTATGTGTTTGACTTTAAAGCTACAACACCTGAAGGTGCTCCACGTATAACAACTTGGAACTTTGATAGTAAGAAAAATCCTGGAGCTTTATTATCTACTGATGATTTTTTATATATAGGCTTAGGAGCTACTACTTACTTTGGAAGAGTAGCTACATATTCAGGATTCTATGATGTAGAAAAATTAGATGTTACCGCTAGTTTTGGCAATCAATCAGCATGTACAACTGCTGGACACACATGGGAATCTAATACCAGTAAATGTTATCAAGACATAGACAATACATACCAAGCAGATTTTAAAACTACATGGTTAGACTTTGAACAACCGGGTATATCTAAGTTTCTAAAAAGATTCTTAGCTATATGGTCAGGTGGTAAGAATATGAACGTAACACTTAACTGGTTTAGAGATTACAATGTTACTCCTACATCAGCTAACTTTACATTAGACCCTACTACTGGTGGAGTCAATGCTTTGTGGGGACAAGGTAAGTATGCAAATGCCAAGTATGCTCCTGCCTTCCAACCTACAGAGTACAAAGTATCTATGTCAAAAGCAGCTAAGGTTGTTAGACTACAGATAATACAAACAGTATCGGGGTTTAAAGCTTCTTTACAAAACATTTCTATTTGGGCAAAACAAGGGAAAATACGATGAGTGATTATAATTTACAAATAGCTTGGTCAGGTAAGGATGCTTTAGCAGACTCAGACCCTGACAAAGTAGTCAGTGGTGGTGATTTTAATACAGAGTTTCTTGCAGTTAAGACTGCTGTTAACTCTAAAGCAGACTTAGCAAACACAAGTCAAGTAGTCACTGCTGCAACTGCAAGTGCAGGAACTAATACTAATCAAGTAGCAACAACAGCATTTGTTAAAGCTGAAATAGCTGCTACACCTGCTTACCCAGTAGGTGCAATATTTACAACAACAGTAGCTTATGCTAACTCAGCAGCAGTAGTTGCAGCAGTAGGTGGCACAACTTGGACAGCCTTTGGTTCTGGTAGAGTTTTAGTTGGTGTTGACACAGGTGACAGTAATTTTAATACTGTAGAAAAAGAAGGCGGTGCTTCAACGCATACATTAACAACAAATGAAATGCCTGCTCACACGCACAGCTATGACAAGCAGGTTACATCAACAGATGCTATTAGTATTCATGACATTGTTAGAACAACAGGTGGAAACACAGGTGCAACAACAGGCTCAACTGGTGGTGGAGCAGCACACAATAACTTACAACCATATATAACTGTATATATGTGGAAACGCACAGCATAGGAGAATAAGACATGTCAGCATGGATGCAATTAGGAGCAAGCGTATTAGGAGGTATATTCGCTAATAAGCAAGCAAAGAAAGCACAGAGTGCAGCTAATGAAGCAGCTACTTTTGCTTATGAACAAAGTAGACCACAGAACTACCAAGGTATGTTTGGTGGCTATGACACAGGCACAGGTGAATATCTTAATGAAGATATGCAAGCTATGATGCAACAATTCATGGACAGACGTGGTCAAACTGCTGCACAAATACAAGATTTAAACCCTCTTGAATTACAGCAATCATTGTACAATCAACAGCTAGGACTACTAGCACCTGAACAAGAAAGGCAATCATTAGCTCAAGAGTCTAGGTTGTTACAGCAAGGTAGATTAGGCAGTACAGGTGGTGCAGGTCAAATGCAGGCATTACAAGAAGCACAAGGACAACAAAGACTTGGACTATTATCTAATTCTTATCAGCAAGCACAGGCTACACAAGATGCTATGAGGCAAAGAGAAATGCAAGACCTTGCTGCTATTATGCAATTAGGTAGTATACCGGGACAATATGCCGGTCAGTCATTAAACTTTGCTAACCAACGAGCTGGCAATGCTTTTAATGCAGCTCAAATGAGGTCAGGTGCAGCATTAGGAAGAGCAGGAGCAACTGCTGGCATGATTGGCAGTGCTTTACAAGGATTTAATAGTCAGGAAGGTATGAACTTTGGAGGTTTGTTTGGCAATAGTGCTAGACGTAGAAGCACATATATGCCTAGCCAATCATCTTCTTCTTTTAGTCCAGCAGGAAGGGGCTATTTCCCAAAGTAGAATCCCCTATAGGTAAAATAACACCTTATGGGGGAGCAGGTTACGAAGAATTTACAATAGATGACAGTAATTTAGGTTATACTATGAGTGACATTGGTGCACCTTTTTCAAGACGTTTAAATGCAAGTAATTTAATGTTTTCACCCAATTATTAAAAAGGAATAATTATGGCAACACAAGGAATGTTTGGAAGTCAATACCAACAAGCAATTATTGATGAACAAAACCTAAGAAGGCAACAAGCTCAGACTGGTGGATTAACTGGTTGGGCAGCAATTACTAATGCCATGTCTGGTATAGGTAGTGAAATAGGTTATCAGGGTGGACAAGCCATGGGTGGTATGACACCTGCTCAAATGCAACAAGCTAATTATCAATCAATTATAGATAGTGTTCCTAACTTTGACCCTACCAATTCTGATAGTGTTCAACAAATGGCTTCTGCAATGTGGACTGGTGGTGAGTATGATATGGCAATGCAATTTTATGATAGAAGTCAAGATATGAAATCTGCTGACCTTCAAATTCAACTTGCAGAATTAAAATTACAGCCTGAATCAGAAAAATTACTAGCTTTTGAAAAGAAAATAAATGATGTTAACGAACTTAATATACCTCAAGAAGAAAAAGATGAGTTAATTAAAAAAATACTTGCAGGAGTTACTACAACTATTGATTTGGGAGCTGGTCAGAGTAAATATGCTGAAAGAGTAGGGACATTAAAAGCTGAAAAAGATACAGATTCTATTCAATTTGCAGAAATAGCACAATCAGGATTTAATAAAACTAATCAAGTATTGGCTCTTTTAGCGGAAGGTGATGAAGAAGTTATTACAGGATTTGGTGCAAATGTGTTTTTAGATATAGAAAGATTTGGAACTAAAATTGGTGCTATTAAAGGTGGTAGAGTAGCCAAGACTCAATATTTAGAAGCTCTTTTAGGTAGTGACGTGTTCCCTATGATTAAAGCATTAGGTATAGGAGCAAGAGGTTTAGATACACCTGCAGAACGTAAGTTTTTACAGAAAGTAATGACTGGTGATATAACAATGGATAGCGAAGCTATTGAAAGACTTACTAGATTAAGACAAGAAATTTATAAAGAAGCTATAGAAAAATATAACAAAAAATTAGATTCCGGCAAATTTAAATTATATGAAGAATCTTTATCAACTGATGATTTAGATTATAAATTAGAAAGGATGGAAATTCCTGATACTTATGTTGCACCTCCTAAACCTGTAATACCAGAGGGAGCCAAACTTGTTGGATATGATGGTCAGGAGCGTGAAATTTATGAGTATAGTGATGGTACTTTTCACTTAGCTGATGGAACTCAAGTAGAACTATAATAAAGGAATAAAATGGCTATTGAAAAAATAACTGGATTTACACCAATAGGTGAAACTAGCCTTGAAAAAATAGAAGGTTTTGTTCCATTAATACCTGAAGGAGAAGGAATTCCAAATTACTTAGAGCAGGTAATTCAAAATTGGGAGAAGCGTAAAGAAGAAGCTAATCAAACAATGATTGATTACCAAGAAGGAAAACTAAGTGGACAAACAGGCTTTAAACCTTTAGATTATGCTATAGGTTCTGCTCAAAGAAATATTCAAATAGGTGGTAAAGTTGTTGCAGGTACAGCAATGGACACAATTGGTGTAGGTATAGGTGCAACAATAGATGGCATAAGTTGGGCAATTCCTGATGTAGTTGAGGACCCCATTAAAGGTGCACTTAGTAGTTCTTTTTCTTGGCTTATGGAAACTAAAGCAGGTCAAAAAGCTCAAGAGGCTTTTGATGGTGGAGCTGAAGTATATGGTAAATGGAAAAATAAAAATCCACAACAAGCAAAAACATTTGAGTCTGTTGTAAATTTGGGAGTTATGTTTACTCCGTACAAAGCAAAAGTAGGTCCAGTACAAGGAGCTCCTGTAGTTGCTATTGGTCCTCAACAAATGCAACCAATAGGTTCAAAAATTATATATGGTACTAGCAGTGCAGCATTAAGAACTGGAGCAGCTAAAGCAGAAGCAACAAAGTTTACTAAGCTTGAAAGATTACTGTCTCCTAAATTAGATACTAAATCTGTAAAAGCATTAGGTCCAGAAGGACAATCTCTTCTTCAAGAGGCTACTTTATTTAGCGGTCCTACTCTTAGGGCAACAGCTTCTCAAAAAGAAGTAATAGACCATTTAGTTAAAATGAAAGACATTAACCCATCTAAAGGACCTACTTATAATAAAATAATAATAGACAAAAATCAACAAAAATTAAATTTTGAAGTAGGTAGCATATTAAAACAATATAGCACAGGACCTAAAAAAATAGAAATAACGCCTTTTACTGTTTCAAAAAATATAGACGATTCAATAGAGGAAATGCTTTCTAAACAAACAACTCTTAAAAATGATAAAGCAGTTGATGATTTAATAGAAAAATATAAAATATCTGCAAAAGAAATTTTAGATAGAGCTGACAATACTCCTGAAGGTATTCATAAAGCAAGAGTAGAATTTGATGATATGATTACTAACGAACTAAATGCAAAAGTTTTATCTCTTGAAGGAACTGGTTTTACTAGCCAAGTTGCAAAAGCAATTAGAGATGGAATGAATAACAGCATAGATGATGTAATACCTTTTACAACTTCTGTTAAGGCAAAAAGACAATTACAAAATTATAATTATAGAGCAATAGATATGCTTGCTCCAAAAATTGTAGATGAAGGTGGAAAACTTGTAAGTGTATTTAGAAACTTAAATAGGGTTAATAAGACAAGGGCATCAGCATCTTCTGCTGCGGTAATTTTAGGAACTACAGTAGCTAATCCGGCTATGTTGACTACTCTTGCAGGAATAAGTGGATTAGTAGCTGTAGGTGCAACAGGACCTTTTTTATTAAAAGGACTTGCATCTCCAAAAACAAGAAAAGCATTAGGAGTAACTCTTAGAGAAATAGACAAAGCTCTTAAAATAAGCAAAAACAATGCTATGTTAAAACAATTGAAATTAGATAGGGTGTTTATTGCAGACCTTCTTAAAACAATGTCCTCAGAAAAAAAACAAGAACAATAATAAAATAAGGAAAAGAAATGGCTAATATGTCAGGTATGATGAGCGGTGGTGATTTTTCTTGGAACTCTGATACTATCTTTGATAAGATAGGTAATCCAGAAAAAAGAGAAGAGTATTTAAACGAGCTCAGTGGTACAGGTAATAATGAAAGAGAGATGCTAGAGCAACTTCGTTCTTTGACTAAGCAAGAAATGAAGGCTGTTCTTTATGACTTGCCACCTGAAACAAGAGAAGAGTTTATAAACGACTATTATGGTATACCTACTGAAATTACAGTTACCAGTCCTGAAACTGCTCCAACCTCTGGAATGATGCCTCCATTAGAACTTAACGCTTCAGTTAACTTTTAACTATGGATTTAAAAGGACTGTTTTCTCAAGCAAAGGACACCCTACAGGAAAAACTAATAGGTCAAAGTGTTCGTGCTGTTTTAACTAAATACCCTGATGCTAAACCGGATTTAGTAAGGCATTTTATGGCATCAAAAGTATTAACTGACACTGTAGGTCCAGTCAATAGTTTACGTGTTGGTTTGTTTAAAGAGGTGTTAGATGGTGTAGGAGCCTTAATAGGTACAGGACCAACTAAAGGAAGGAAGGCAGGTTTTTCTGTTGATGATTTAGGAGCTGATTGGGCAGGTGCAGTATCTATGTCACCTGATGAAGCATACAGAAAAGGATTGTTTAATCATACTGAATCAGCACAAAACATCACAGGCTTAGGGCAAGGTAAGCCTGTAGAAGTCTTTAAAAAAATAATTAAGTAGATTTAGTAAGTAGGGTCATAAGCTTTACTAGACTAACTAGCTGTAACTTACTCGCATTATTATCCCCACCCATTACACTTTTCTTAGGAAGCTGAGGAAGGATTTCCTTTAGCTTATCAACAGGGAACACAAGGCTACAAATTAGCTCATTATCAAGAGTTAAGTTATGTACCCATAGGTCAGCCTCAGTTGCTTCTATTCCGCTCGGTTTGCCATAGCTTTGGCTCTCTATGCAGATGTTGCCAGTTTGTGTCCATCTGTCACGTTCTGTCTTTACTTCACAAGTCTTAGCACCAGAGAACATTTCATCAATGTATTTCTCCCATTGCTGTCCAAAGGACAAGTCAATGTCGAACTTCTTTAATTCTTTTATGTCTGTGCTTTTATTTAAAGGCATATTCTTTCCTTTTAAGTTTAAGTAGAATCTAGCAGTCCTGTCCAGTTGAACAAGACCACTAGAGTTGTTAGTAGGCTTACTTGCCTCCACTCGTTATATCTTTGTCGAGTAGTTTCCAAATAATACCGGCTGCGATTATTCCTGCCAGTCCTGCATTACCAAGTGTCCAAACAATATCAAGTATAGAACCGATTACGTTTCCTGTAAGGAAAGCTACCTTTTGTCCAAAGATAATCTGTAATACAATTGATAAACTGATTAGTTTAATACCAACATCTATAGCACCATCAGCACCGTTTTTAAGTTTCTCTAACATATTAACTCCTTTCTTTATTTGTAAAACAATAGGCTATACAAGCCACCCCTTTCTAAGAGCATCTAACCATATAACTATGTAGACTAGACACCCTGTAGAAATTATTCCGGCTAAAAAATAAACCGTGTACATAATTGATTCTAGTATTTTCATACTTCAAACCCTGTACAATTTATACTGTTCGCAGGAGAACACTTTAATTGTTCTTCCTTTTCTTGATGTATCTTCTCTTCAAAAGCACTACACGCTGACAATAATAATATTAACATTAGTGTCACTCCTCTATTATACCACATATTATTCTCCCAATTTAATTATTAAAAGTTGTAAAGCTAAAATAAGTAAGGCTGTTTCTATCATTCTATATCCCTCTCTTCCTCAACTAAATCAACTAATTCACATATACTACCAGTACAGGCTAAGGTTTTAGTGCTAACAGTTTGGTCAGTCAGCTCATACTCGCTAATCAAATCCCAGTTAACTTCCTTAGGCATCTTCCAAGCCAGTTCATCATGAGTTTTCTTATCACACTCTTCATAAGGTGCTTGTTGATATGAATGGTCAGAGTGAGGTAGGAAGCTAACACCTGATACTTCATCAAAGTGTTTGTATACCCATGCACCTACTTCCATCCACTCATGCTCCCTAACACTAATAGTTACACTAGGCTTGTGCTCACAGTAGTATCTTTGATACATAAGCCATAAGTCTAGCTGTTCTATAGCATTTCTCTCGTTCCTAGTAACAGCACCCTTAGGAGCTTTCATAGGAAAGGAGAATACTTTAACACTGTTAGGTTTCATCACGTCAGCCTCAGCAGGTATACCTTGGTCCTCCATTAACTGTGCTATTGGGTCCTTAGCGTCTGCTCTAACTCTACGGATATAGTAATCACTATGTCTAGTATGAATACCACTGGCACTGTCAACTAACTGACTCACTGTACCACTAGGTTTAATAGCAGTAGTTGCAGTAGCTTGTTGAATACCTAGTAGTTCTGCCCAATGCTCGTTAGTCTTAACAGTTTCTTTCTTTAAGTCAGCTAAAAAGTCAGGTAGACTACGCTTGCCATAGTAACCTCTGTCTGTGTTATTACCATTCATGAACTCATTATCCATGATGCCAGTCAATGATACACCTAGTAATGCTTCCTCTTCTGTATTGTGTACCCATTTAGGACGTAGACGTTTGATGTTAGTCAGTGAAGCTTGGAAGGTACCAAGAATACTAGCTAGTCTAACTTTACGTAGTATATCCTTTTGCTTGTCATCTGCTCTGACTACAACCTCAGTCAAGTTACAGAACTGTCCATCCCTAAGAATGATTTCACTACAAGGGTTACAACCAAACAGGTGGTCAGTGTCACGTCTACCGATAGACTCTACTTGTTTGATAGCCGCTTCTCTGTTGAAGATACCACGCTCACCTGACTTAGACTCATATAAAGAAGTCCACTCCTTCATGAAGATACCCATATCAGGCTTTTCTGTGTAGCATACACTGTTGTTACTTAGTGCCATCTCAGGGGTATCAGACCACCATTGACCGGACTTAGCATTACGCATACGCTCATCAGTTAGGTTAGACAAAGAGATAAGCGCAGACCTACGCACACCACCCACAACTACAACCTCTGCAATCTTACACATCATACGGTGACACTCATAGCTAGTTAGCTTACGACCTACTGCATCTTTAAACAGATTGGTAGAGAAGTTAAACAAGTCTAGTAATGGCTCAGGTCCTGATGCTCTACCGCCAAAGGTAGATAGTCTAGCACCCTTAGGTCTTACCTTAGAGAAATCCCACTTAGGCATCTCACCATCATACAAGTAAGTTATTAGTTTACGGAAAGCTGATTGCCATCCTTCCTTACTATCTTGTACTACGATAGTGTCCTCTACATCTACTAACTCCTCAGGTACCTCAGGTAGTTTGTTTATCTGCTGTCGCTCTACACTAAAGCCAACACCAGTACCGTGCATAAGAATGAACAGACATTCATCAAATGCTTTAGGATGGTCAACACTAAGGTAAGCACAGTTATAACCTGCGATATGATTCTTAGCTAAGGCAGGACCTGCTGTCATCAGTGCTCTCATACTAGGCATAACCTCTAGGTTAAGCACAGCATCTTCAAGAATCTTACGAGTCTTGGGTACTAACTCTTGGTTAGTGTTTTCTTTCAGGTGTACCTCCATGAAATCAAAGTAGCGTGCTACTGTTTCCTTCCATGTTTCTCTACGTTTCTTTTCAGGTAGCCATCTTGCATACCTGCTAAGAGCAATAAAGTTTTGGTAATCACTTGGTAATTTATTCATCCTCTAGTCCTTTAAATTTATGTAAGTTATCAATAAGCTTGTCCTCAAATCTTTCTATCAGTTCCTCAGGTTCTATATCAAGGAACTCACAGAGCAGACAGACGTCAAACTCTTTAGTTATTATTTCTTTTAGTTCATTTAGTAGTAGTGCCATAACTCTTTAGCTCCTTCAATGTATCTGTTGTGAACCACTTGAACCCTTCCTTGTCACACCACTGACCCATAGTAATCTTAGAACCCTTCCTAACTTTTTTGTTAGCATTGGTCAAGACAAACACTAGCTCTTGTGAATGTAATGAATCTCGAATAGCTTTATACTTTTGTGTGTCGCCTACTCTAAAGAATCCTTTACACTCAACTAAGATGTTACCCTTAGTAAAGTCAGGTATATACTTACGCTTAGTTATGTAAGGTATATGATAAGGTTCATAGTTCCAACCAGTTAGTTTCTCACCTACACCGGCTTCAAACTTGTTCCTATATTTAATGGTATTTTTTTTCATCTTCTCTTATAAAGGTAAACTCAAGTTCACCATCTCCTTCTGGTATAAAATCTCCTTCAAGTAAGAAGGGTTGTTGTAGACTTTCCAACATCAGAGCTATGTGTGTTATCAACTCGTCTGGACTGTCACCAGTTGGACATGCAGGGTCGACAGCAAAGCTACTGATAGTACCATCAGGTTCATAGAACACTTCCCTAACAGTACAAACACCATCCTTGTCCATCATTCCCCTGTATTTCCACTCCATTATTTATCCTTTTTAATAGGCTTCTTGTCTTTTAGCATAGCCTGTATAAAGCGAGAGCCATCATAAAAAGGAATGCCTTGTAGTTCCCATCCCATATCCAAAGCTCTGTTTACTTGGGGTTCAAAGCTACGCACATCTGCTACTATTAATTTATATTCTTTACTCATAATTTCTAATCTCCATTACGTTAGGTTCTTTGTTAACTACAGCTAAAAATCTTGGTCCTGTTGAGTAAGCAAAGACTCTCATTTTAGGGTAACAATGCTTTTTAAACTCACAATAGGAACATCCTATAGGTAACTTCATATTACCTGACTTGCCATCAGGTACTAGGTCATAACATGGCTCAGGGATTGTATCTAGTTCTATCATCTCTTTGACATGTTTGATTCTTTTTACTACATCTTTATCTAACAGGTCCACCTTTGTTACAGCTAGGTGTCCGTTTGATTTATCCATGGCTAGGAAGCATGCTTCATCAGCACCCTCAGCCTGACCATAGCCACTGATTTGGTCTATATATCCAAAGGGGTCATCATGTTGCAGACTGTTATCTTTGAATTTCTTGAAGCCATAGGTTGATGTAGACTTTACATCACACAATAGACCGTCAATCTTACAGTCCATTGAACCCTTGATACCTTCAAGTTCTACTCTCTTCTGTTCATCTGTTACATCATGACCAGAGAGTTTGACCAAAGCTAATATCATCTCTTCAATCAAGTGACCATAAAGAAACTTGATTAAAGTGTGAGCTCTTAACCTCTCACCTTTGTACTTATCTTTCCTGTGTTTGTACCACAGCTTTCTATCAGGGTGTCCAATGTTAGAC
>WLWG01001384.1_pt1 | contig 22016 bp, 10 predicted proteins | sample 6712871 | NCBI WGS metagenome assembly WLWG01 (sample SAMN12718693, study PRJNA515312) | sponge metagenome | isolation source: marine sponge | host: Mycale hentscheli | place: New Zealand: South Island, Marlborough, Capsize Point | collected 2003-05-01
AATATTGAAATCCCACTCGATCCGCTCCCAGGAACGGTGTGGTTTGACACTTCTAATAATTCACTTAAAGTTTATTATGTTCAGCCAAGTCGCCCTCGTGATTTGGATGAAAACGGCGATCCGGTAGATCCCAACGACGAATGGGAGGCATATACTGCTAGTTGGATTAGCGTCACCACCTCTCACTATCTGACTGAAGCAACAGCAGATTTGGTAACTGATCTTCAGGATCAGGTTGTAACACTCACATCCCAGGTTGCTCAGCTGGAGCAAATCATTAACGCAGGTTAATCATGGCTATTAATTTTCCATCCTCTCCTCTCCACGAAGAGATTTGGCCTAAGGAAGGGGATACACAAAATCTAGCAGAGACTAAAGGTACGATTTTCAAGTACGATAAGTACACAAACTCTTGGGATATCGTTGGACCGGACAACATTGCCACCACTGAATGGGTGTTGGCACAGAAGAAAGACGATACAACTAACCTGGAAAGAGCATATGATTTGGTTACTGCAACCAATGATCTCGGACTAGTTGGCTCTTATTACAGTGCAACAAACGAGACATGTGACACTGAATTTGGTGCATCTGTCAGAGGAGGTGTTCTTGCTCCACCCAATGGAGATGACAAAGAGTTAAAAGAAGTCTTACAATACAGTATTCCAGATTGGGCAGAGTGTTTGTCAGATAGTGGAATATCTCCAGGCTTTTTGTACTTTATTGGTATTGACGAAGATGGTGCAAATCCAGATGTAAATACTGATGGATCAATGACTGCGGTATCAAAAAAATATAAGGATATCGTATCTCTTGCCTTTAGCAACAAGGACAATTCTACTAAAAACCTAGACTGGTTTAATACTGTATCTGTCGATGATACTTTAGAACTTTCATATGAGGGTTCATTAGGTAATGTACAGTATGGTATCTACACCATCTCTGGCATTCAGGAGGTTGGAGATTATAATATTGTTATCTCTCTGACTTATGTTGGATCATCTCACCCAGATGAAAACTTTCAAAATTCTGGCAATAGTGGATCCACATATTATTTGCTAAGAGTTTACAAGAAATCTGTTACGACTGCTGGTGCTACATTTGACGGAGCTCTTAGAGTCAAGTACACTGACGACGAAGCACTTAGTGCCAGACCGAAAGATAATACTACTCGGACATTCAATGTCAATACAACGACGAAAAGAGTTGATGCCAGTGTAGAATATGATTCACTCCTAGGTACTCCTGGGTTCAATGATAAAAACTGTCTGGTAACCTTCGGACACCTCACTATGAGAGTTGGCGAGGACAAAGATGGAAATAGAGGACCTTTCTTGCCATTAGTAGGTGGCATAGCAATTAATACTTTTGGTACTATATTCAAACAGTCGCTCAGCGACAGAGCTACTTTTACTATTAGGGGTACTGGTAATAAAGACTTGTTTTTTACAAATACATATGGCAGTCAAGACTACATCGCTTGTGAACATAATGTAACTAATCAAAACGACGCTGTACTTAATAAAGGTCAGATTCAAGCCTTGATTGATGGAGGAGCAGACACGACTCCATATCTGCCTATTTCGGGTGGCACGATGACTGGTAAGATTAAAGGAATCACAAGCAGTCCCAGTCTAGCTGATGAAGCAGCTTCCAAAGCGTATGCAGACACCAAGGAGTATGTCCATAATGGACATACCGCCGAAAAGGGTAGAATCTGGACTAATGGCAACTCTCTGTACTTTAATCCATACTAATCATGGCTAACGAAGTAAGATATAGTTACGTAGATCCCCTTTTTCCAGAAAGTACACCCCCCTCTGGAAAAACCATGGGCGATATGTGGATTCCATTTACCCCTTATATATCGGCTTACGGTAAAAATAAGTCTTGGAGGCAAAAAAGTGCATATGGAGGGCACACTCTTGCTTTAAATAAGGACCAAGATGCTTATGCATATGGGCATTGGACTAAAGACGACAAAGTACCTACCGACAGAGCAAGGAACGAGTACAATATTTTTGGATCAGATAAGACTGGTACCGGACCATCTTTCAGAGAGATAGATGAATCAAAGTTGTTCGCTTCTTATCCTGCTTTCGGTTGTAGTGTTTATTTTGGGAAAGGTTCTAGTGATGGCGGTAGAGGAGCTGCATGGAGCGTCATTTCTAAATGGGATGGATGCCTGACGGATGTAGCCGGTATAAAAATTGATGTTAGTCCTTGTGCTGGTAACAAAACAATAAATGAGGATGGCAATGAAACTAGCACAGGTGGTGACAGTGGGACTCATGGGTTAGATTGGCAATTTAATCAATTCCACGCAATCTATAGAGACAAGACAGGCAATTACACGAGCATCTTGATGCTCCCACAAGGAGATAACTACGATAACGATAAAGACAAGTGTGATCCAGCAAAGGGACAATATGTTTTTAGGAATAGCACAGATGATGATGATAGCGATTCAGTGGGTTGCACTAGGGTGGGAACAGACAGTCATTGGTATAGAGGTGATTATCTAGCCACCACCAAGCATATTACATTGTATCTGCTGATAGATAAAAACACTGCTGTGCCATTGAATTCTTTGTTTGTGGGATTTGAGTTCTCGATTTGGATAGGAACTTACTCAGGTAAGAACAGACAACATAACTTCCAGATGAATAACTGTTCTGTTATTCCATCATACATCGCGGAACAAATTAGAGGAAAGACTCCATATAATTACAGCTATCCGGATCGTAGTAGAAAGGTAATCATTCCGGAACTTACAGATAAGAACGATTTCGAGGGTGATCGAAAAATAACACTTAAAAAATACAGGGAAAATGATTTTGGAAGACGCAAGTTGTATTAGAGTGCTTCGATTCGGTTATAAATAACTAAAAAAATAAGCAGATGGCAACAGTATTTCCAGCTTCACCTGTATTGAATCAACATTTCGTTGATGGCAATAGACTATGGGTATGGGACGGCCAAACTTGGAACCTTTGGGGTAACCTTCAGTATGTACCTGTACCGGGTTCAGAAGGTCCACAAGGTGCTGCAGGTAAAGACGGTGCCGGGGGATTGCCTGGTCCTAGGGGTCCTCAGGGATTTAAGGGTGATACTGGGGACCCAGGCGCCACAGGTCCAGGAGGAGCTCCTGGTACTGGATTGCTAATCACTGTGGTTGCTCCTACTTCAAGGGAATTGATAGCTCAGATTACAAGATCTGGTGTTGTTGGTCCTAATGGTCAAGTACCACCACCTTCAAATAATTGGGCAAGAAAATATTGGGATGTTGATTATATACCAGCACTAGGGCACAATGCTAGTGTAATAGACGCGGATGATGATTATGATGCGTCATCCATTTTTGCGTGGGACGTAGCAGAGCAGTGGGGTTACGTTGGAACACTCAAGGGTAGTCCAGGACCCGATGGTCCTATCGGACTTCCGGGTGAAGACGGATCAAATGGAGAAGCTGGTGCAAATGGTGTAGATGGACTTAATGGTGCCCATGGAGCATCATTTGCTAAACAAATTAATGCTATTCCTATTGCAGGACAAGTTGGTAGACTTTATCTCTACACAGAAGACATGACTCTTTACGTAACCACCAGAGAATAATATGACATACAGCAATTCATCCTATGGTTCGTCAGACGACACTACGAGCTCGTCTGACAGCTCTAATAGTCAGTCTAGTTCTTCTTATAATCTAAGTGACACTATTGGAACAAACGGTTCAGATTTTTTTGAGAATAAAAGAGTAAAGTACGCCCCAATCGTACGCACAGAAGATCAGCATAATAGATTTTATATTAGTACAACTGTAAATGATGTATATGAGAACGTAGCATCTATTCCCAGATCTAATGAGTATGGTCTTGCTTATAATGCAGAGGAAGCAGACGATCTTGATGATTTGCTCGAAGAGATCCCTCCCGAACTCATCGAAAAGTATGAGCATATCAAGGAATGTACCGGGCAAGATAGGATTCAACTAAAGGAAGGCAAAAAGGAATACCATATAGAGGAGCTCAACCAAGATGAGCAAGGTGAATTGCTGCCTCAGTTTGAGAATTGCCCAGACGAAGAACCTTTTGCTTACTCATCTGGTTGGCAGTGGGAAGATGCTAGAACTGGATCTTACACTGGTGCAGTACCAGGTGGTGTTCTAGCATGGCGTGCATCGGATATTGGTCCTCCTTTGAAAAAGGGTACGACTGAAACGCATGCACCAGGGCGAGTAATGAACTTGCCTAATAATGCTGTCACTATGATTCATACTGAACCCGTTACAATTATTTGGGTTCACCCTTATCTCGAAAGAGGCGAAGCAGGAACTAAGGAAGGAGATAAAGACGCCGGTCCCGAACGCAACGAACTTAATTTGGGATTTAGTCTTTATGACTCCAAGTGGACATGGCAGAGCGGTCCAACCTCCAACTCCCCAACAAACAGTGATTCATTAATGAATGCTGGCATGTGGTCACAGGCTGGTGGACTTAATAGCAATGGCAATCAAGACGAAGCCAAAATGTATTATCGTCGTTCTTTCCAAGGACACGAATCATCTTGCTTCAGAATGGGGTACAGTAGAGGAAACGATACAATTTTGTATGGCAACTCTACTACAGAAGGATTGGAGTACGGCGTTGTAGGTATGAGCGGATTCGTTTCCGCACTTCCTAACTTGTCATTCGGCGACGAGTATAATAGTGGAATTATGCATGCATATACTATTAATAGAATATGCACGAACGGCGATGAGTTGAAGGCAAATATTCAGAAATTTGTTGCCTGGTTACAAGATTTTATTGAATTCATTCAAGACAATGATGGCGGAGATCTGCTGCCAGATGGATTCCCTGGAACTGGTGGAGGACAGGGAGATTCTTTCTCTGTAAGTGCAAGTAGAATATTAGATTCGGTTGGTATCGATCCAAATATCGGCGAGATGTCCGAATCCGATCGCAAGAAAGTTACAGACTTAAGTAGTATGGTTGGCAAGTGGGCTGACTATGCAAGGGAGAGGGATTCAGAAGAGAATCCAACACACACCCCGTATGTCAGTTGTGCAGATCTTATAGAGAGTGGTTTCGTTGAAAGGATGAAGCAACCGTGGACTCCTGATGCAGCAGACGAAGCAATTCTGTCACTGTTCTTTGAGTTTGCTGGGAGAACCGGTCCCGAGAATGCGGGCGTCAAAGAATCGGCAATGAAATTCAGAGTCAACCCTGATCAAATTTTTGAAAGGGCAGCGAGAGGGGAACCTCTCACTAAGTTAGATGTTTTTAGAAGTTTCTTTACTAGATGTGTCCTGAGAGACGAAAGACTTGCCACACAGTTTGGTGACTTTGATATTGAAAAGTTCGGACTGGCTTCGCTAGGCAGGATAGACAGAAAAGAAATTAGAAACGAGAGGTTCTTCTTATATCTTATCAGCATAGATAAGGATGAGATTGGTGACTTCGAGTACGAGAATGGAGTCCTGGTAGCAAAGTATAAATCTGGATTTATTTGGAACGCAGAAGACTTTGAGTTAGATGCTAGAGGATTCATTCGGGCAGCAGAAAGACTTAATTGCCACATCTATTCTCAGGGTTCAGATATTGTTGTAGCATTGCCCGATAAAAACGGGATGATTGGACCGACTATTGCTACCTTTGATGACTCTTTTGAAGAGTATTTCGCTAGCAGTATCAGCAACGCATTTTATGGTGCAGAGGTATCAAGCAATAGTACTTTCGCACAGAGTTCGAACAATGAGTATGGTGGAGATCCACAGACTAATCAAAGACTACTGTGGAATGAAACTACCGCTGGTGGCAAGAAGAGATACTCCCATAAAGGAGACAAAATTGATCATGTAAAAGTCGATCAAGCTGGCAAAACTCCTGATGGTAAACCATTCCCTCCCGACGATAAAGAATACGATTATCAAAGATGGACAGGTGGTTATTGTTATCCAGTCTCTGGGGGATCCGCAGCTGCTCGTCCTGATTGGGATACGCTGATTAACACTCAGGAAAAGGGCACAGCGGGCAATCACTCGTGGGATTGTTCAGCGGGAGATGCCAAAGAAAATGTCTGGTATGTTCATACCTATGGACCTTTCAAAGAAAGGGAGATGAAGAGATATTATTATTTCATGATTCCTCTGAGAAGAAGTGAAGCTTCGGGTCGTATGGACTACGGCATTGCATGGTGGTGGGCTGACGATCCTAAGGCTCCTAACAAAAACTGGAGTATGATGGGTAGTGGTTGTAAGAACCCACTGGATGCGTACGATCCAAGAATGACGCCTGAAACTCCATGGGAGACTAAGGCAAAAAGTAAGTACTCAACTAAGTGCTTCTATCAGATGATTCCCAAGAAAAAATATTTTAGGTTATCATTCTACCAATGGTTGATTCCAAAATCGGAAATCCAGGGAGGTATTTTCGGTGGACATGCTGGAAGTGGCACCCTTAAAGGTCCGAAAGTTAAGTCTACTTTGTTCCCGCCAATGCAGTGCGGTAAGAAAAACCCAGGTACTGAAGATGGCAACCATCCTCACGGTGTGTGGTTTGACTTTGCTGTGTTCGTGAAGCAAGGCGACAATCCTTGGGAAGATCAGACGCCCAGCTCCAATGAATTAACGGGTCCGGTGTACTGGACAGATGAAGAATGGAAGGTGGCAGAACTAGCTAATGAACACTACCAGCAACCTGTTAATATTTTAGAACCGTTCCCCAATGGAAGTGGTATTTACAGATTTACTCCTGTCGAGAGAATCGAACATGTAGATGTAGAAGGCGAAACAACACCAATGATGTCTGTTCATATGTCACCAGATGGCATGGAGAAAGGCAGAGATCCCGTTGGCAACCCTGGATATAGAAATAGATATGGTCCTCATATGACGACTATTCGGGAGATGCCAGTCCAACTTATGATTAATACCTCGATGGTATATTCTATTGCAGGTTGGTATCCAGAGGAAGAGCATGGCGGGGCACACCCTCCTCTCGAAGGTGGAGCACGAAGATCAGTTGAGCAGTGGAGTATCAACGGAGAACCTTGGATTAAGATTGAACCAGTATCTCTTGAAGACGGAGCGAATGGACCTGGATATTGGGGTAATCTCAGTTCTAGCAATAGCAGACCACTGTTCCATAACATATATTACCAGACACCACTGCATTACTTTGGACAAAAATTCCATACTTATCATGAGCCCAAGGACAACCAACTGCCAGTTGTTGGCAGAAGAATGCATATCGAGTCCCTTGCCAAAGGAAGGAGATATGAAAACCCACTCACAGGTGAATATGAAGATTGGGACACCAAGGAAGACTACGATGTCTACTTTGTTATGCGGGACGAAGCTCTTGACATTGGATACAATAGGTTCGAGCACTTAGACGTAAGAGTTAAGTTTAAGTATGCCTTCACTCTACCCAAGGGTGGTAGTGGACTAAAGGATCAATATGTAACTTGTCCCACAGACAAGATGATATTCGCTGCTGTAAATACGCAGAGTGAGTTCGGTCCTAAATTAATCACTGAATGGAATTGTGATGGGGAGAGAGTAAATCTTAGATCGAAATATCATACAGGCGTAAGAGATCACCTCAAAGGATGTGCCTATTGGACTGATTCAGGCTCAACACTCACTACCAGTACTCGAGTTGGTGTGAATGGATATGTTGACTTCCATGACTTGTACTGGAAGAACCTTCTCACTCAGTATAATGATGCTGTCGCTGATGGTAATGATGAAATTATTGCAGGACAAGAGTATGAAATTACATATGAGTTTGGAAAGGATGATGTTCCAACCAATCAGGGTGGTAATGCCAATAGCAGACTAAGAATTATCTTTGGTAAGATAGAAGAGAGTTTAAATCCTGCCTTCCAGTACGACCCTGGATTCGAGAAAACAGTTCCATCCTCATTGTCACCAAAAACAATTAAAGATGAACGGTTGTATACCTACACCGATATCGTATTAGAGCCAGGCAAGAAAACAAAATTCACTGCCGATTCTGACATCATGTTCTTCGGTGTGTTTAACACCGGTGTTACCAGCCCCCATGTTATGGGGAACAAAGTCAACTGGTCTATTAATGGACAAAGTGTAAATGTAGTATGTAAAAAGGTTCAGAAGAGACCTGGATGTTCACTGTTTGTATCAGCGGAGACTGTCAACCCAGTTCCAAACAACGACAGAAGAACTATTAGTCAGTTCGATAAGTATAAACTTCCTTACATGCACCTCACTAAAGAGATTGCACATTATAGGAACCATACTGATCCCACCATTCCTGGAAAGGCTTATGACGGTGGTAGATTACCACTTACTGCGGGAAGGAAGTATAGACTTACTACTACTCCGTTCACTCCAATCGGACATGAATATAGACTGTACTTTGTTGATGAAGAGAGGTCTCTGAATAAACAGCAACTCACCAGCTCTCATGTGACAGAGGATAGTGACACCCTGCCTAAACTTATCCTCAAGAAAGTCAAAGGATCGACGGAGGAATCCTACATCGAATTCACGGCTCTAACTCCATTCGTTATGTTGGAGTCATGGCATTCTCAGCTTGATGAGATTAACCCAGATCCTAACTTCGATTATAAGAGAACATACGAAGATTGGAACGAGGAGGGCGAACCTGCCTTCCTGAAGCTCTCTTATGCAGAAGACGGTATCATTGAAGGTGTTCAGTACTGGACTGATGCACCAGGCAACGAAGGCGAAAAGGCGTCACAACTGAAGAGCCTACATTGGCTCAGCCCGATGCATCCTCTGAAGCCGCTTGGTGTAGAAAATCCCAATAATCCGGGAGTCAAAACCTATATCGAGACTAAACCAGACACTAGGTACGAAATCGAGGTTCTCGATCGAGAAGACAACCCAGATTATCTTCATAAGATTTACTTAGGTCCCAAACCAGATGCATACAGGCCCGGAGAGTTCTGCCAATATAAGATGGCTGCAAGCCTGAGAAAGGGGCAGACAAAAACATTTGATACTGGTCTGCAGAACTTCATCATCATGATTGGTGCTGATGATACTAAGAGGCAATTAACGGATTGGAATCGTGATGGAGAACCCATCTTCGTTAAACTAAAAGAAGTTTACAAAGATCCCATCGTTGGTCCGGTATACCCAGGCGATCATCTCGATAAAGATGAGTTTGACTGGAACGAGTGGACTCACATTGCAGTCAACAAGTATGGCGAGAGCCAAATGTTTGCAAACCCAGTACTTGATATTAAAACTGAGGATCAGATTGATGACGAAATTCAACTAACTGAGGAGAACAAGTACTTTACGAAGGTACACAGTGCTGGTGAAGCCAACACCGATAAGACTCCTAGACCTGTAACAGGTCGTAGATATAGAATCAGCCCACAATCTGCTCAGAATGAATTAGTACCTGAGGATTACAAGGCAGATCTGCCTTATGCACTCAGAGTTTGGAACTATAGAAATGATTCGGATGTCAATCCGCTTACTTTCAGCCCCAACAAACTCAAGGGCAACAGAGTGTTCTTCCCTCAGCTAAAAATGGATGGAACACCTTACGAAACCTATTGCGACTTTGTCGCAGAGGACAGTAATGTCATCTTTGGTGCTGCTGGTATTAAAGGTAGAGACATCTTTACCTGGAGTAGAAAGGGAGAACCTACCAATGTGAAAATTGAGGCTCTGCCTGTCGTTCCAACCAGTGGACCAGCATATTGGGCAAGCTATGCTACCAAGGATAGACCTCCTATGGTAGAAGACAAGCACTTCCTGAAGCCACTTAACATCTTTAGAAATTTTGTATCTGGAAATGAATACCAGGCAAAGGCTATTGTAGATCAGTTGAACAGTACAACCAGAATCTGGTGGGTACTTGACATGACAGATCCTACCATAGAAGAAGAGTACAACAGAAAATCCACTAATGAAGCAAGGCAACTCACTAACTGTCCGCTGAAGTGGGATCCTGCTCACCCAGAAGACTTGGTGTGTGAAGACTTCTCATCATTGTCTGATGCAGTAGAGTTCCAATGGCAAGGTGTTTACCAGGCAGGACCTATCCTAACTCAGAGAGCTGGATATGAGTACGAGTACTTTAAGGTACCCCCCAAGGTTGTGGGAGCAATCTTCGCTGTCTACAAGGAGCCTGGACAGGGAGGTGGGGCAAGTCGTGCTGCGAACGATGCCACTGACAATATCACCGACTGGAACATGGACGGGCAGCCGCTCCAGTGGGGATTCGAACCTAGAGAAAAAGACACCAGAACTGGACCTGTCTATTGGGGTAACAACACAGCTGTCAATGGCCAAGTCCCCCACTCCTTTAATGATCCACACTTTACTGAACTCAATAAAATCTCTGTTGTTCCTGGACAGGAATACCTAGTTGAGCAAAAAGGTGATACGGATGATTGGAAAGACTACACCACTGTCGATCTTTATGCTTACAGTTCTCGTGTAGTCAATGAAAAAGATCCAAAGTCCAATGAGAAAAACTACTTCACTAAAGTAGGAACATTCACTAAGGACGACACTTCTATCACTATTGAAGCAGCCACAGGAATGTATTCCGATGACTCCTTGATTGCTAGTGCGAGGTCAATGACAACCACCAATCGTTCACTCAACAATTGGAGTCCTAATGGTGAAAAAGAACCCTTTAAACTCAAGAAGAAACCTGAGGTTAGAGGTCCTGTTTACTGGGGTGATAATATTAATGGTACTAACCCAAACCATACTTGGGGAGACGAAAAGCCCAACTTTGGTAACGATAAGTGGAAAGAAATCAACTTTATGCTGCTTGAAAAAGGTGCTGATTACAACCTGAAGGTGATTGCCAACGGTGTTCATATTGGTCATGATTACTCACTATGGATATCCGATGAAGCCGCTGCTGTAACTCCAAATAAAGCGAAATCTAATATGTGGCATAGGTGCGAAGATTTAGGCACCTTGAAGAGAGCTAATAAAGATCTTGTTATTGGTACTGAGCATAATTTCCAAGCAACTGGAAAGTATCTCTGCTTTGGTGCAATCAACACCACAGGTGATACTGGTACAGAATATTCATTCGAGAATTGGAGTAGAAAAGGAGAACCATCTCCATTCAGGATACAAAAGCAACCCTTCCCTAGGGGACCTGCCTATCCAGCGATGGATAAGAAAGGGCAGCCTGGCAACCGCTGGCAGTGTGATTTGGAGCACAAGCGTTGGAATAAAGACAGTATTACTATCCTTCCAGATCCCATCGTACCTAGATGGAACTTCGGAATGGGAGATGCTTTCCGACTTGGACTTACCTATAAACTTAAGGTTAAGGAGACTACTCTGGGACAGTATCATTATAATTTCTTCTGGATTAAATGGGCATCGATCGATGGAGAGAATCCAAGCAAAATTGTATCTGTATGGGATAAAAAAATCAACTTGCCAACTACCAGCTGGTCATCAAGAGCTAGTGGTTCTGCTGCTTATGTTTCTTTCTTTAGCAAGACTGGACAGACTCAACAACAGGTGCTACCTAAACCACAAACTGCCTCCATGTCTGCATGGAGTCCAGATGGACACCCCTTCAAGTTCAAGGCTACTATAGACTGGATGGAACTCATTCCGCCCAACTGGTGGAAGTGGTTGTTCCTTCTCGCTGCGTTGTTAGCAGCTTTGATTGCTGTGTACGCTTATCTTACCCTGACTGCACCTGTTGATGTGCTTCTTCAAATGGTAGAAGATCACGAGGAAACAGAGTACTCAATCAAGAGATATAAGGGAATCTATGACGACGAAGGAAGGGAAATAGGTTTTGGTTATCCTAACGAGCCAGGTTTCCCAATGTGGGGATACGGTCCAGAGACACTTTATCCTAGAAAAGACTATGACGACAGGGAGGAAAGCATTCCTTACAATATGCAATGGACTACTCAACCCAAGTTCTTTAACTGGACAGCAGATTACATGACTCGTGCATGGGCTAGAATCATGAAGCTTAGGCATAATGGTTACATGTTCCACATGTCTAGAAACTACAATAGAGCAAAATATGACACTATCATCAAGGATAGTTACACTGCTGAGCATGCTCTCACCCTCGCCAATATGTCTCAGACATTTGGCATTGGGTATAGTAAATTGACTTTGGATTCTGCCAACAAGTACAAGAAAATCTTTAGATACTACACAGAATATGGCGATGATGGCAAGGGTGATTTTAATGTCGACAGGTTCAACCCTTACGACTACTCTGGTGTCAAGGTTCTTAAAGTGGACACACAAACTAATCCACTTAAGCAAAGACCCGAATGGCACAACGACTTGCAGTGGTTTGATGCTGATTACTCCTTCATGCACTTCTGTAGACAAGATACGATTGTCGAGTCTAGAGGCGGAGCAAGATATAAGAGTGCCATCTCGCTCTCGGATACTTATACTAAGTATCTGAAGCCCGAAGGTCCTGCTTACGGACCCAAGGCAATGTTCACCAGTCTTGGTTGGGGCGTCTCGACTGATCACTACTTCGACACACAGACATCATCCCACGCATATGTCTGGGAGGTGCTGAATTGTGGAGATAGCAGTGCGATTGATGATTGGCCGGGTGTTGTATCACAGATTCCGGGCGAAGAGGAAGGTACTATCTACTCTCATTATCTCCCAGTCATAGAATTTGACATGGATATAATTGACGGCAACACTCAACTTAACCAAGTACATGTCAACTACGAGACTTACTTCTTTGGTGAAGCATCAGAGAAGATGGCACGGAAGATGGCTGTAGATGGTGGGAGTTATGTGATGAGAGATAGCTTCGAGAACTCCCATAGCAGGGACAACTTTACCCAAGGAAGTCAAAAGAAACTAAGACTTAAGGCTACCGAACCAGTTGATATGTATAAATGGAAATTGGCTTCTATCAGTTTCTGTTTCTGGATTGGAACTGGTAAAGGTAAGAAGGGTATGGTTGTCAAAAATCTCAAAGCAGAATCTATTATGCTTAAACCGTCTGATATCTAATTCACTTATAAATAATACTAAACAACTGGGATTATGGCACTAGAGTTCCCGAAGGATCCAAATATACTTGACAACAATATGTCAGTCAATGGCATTGAGATTGCCAGGGTTTGGGAGTATAACAGAATGAAAAATAGATGGGAGCTGCAGTCAGACACTAGTCTGTCATTTAATGCAGAACTTCCTGTCACTGTCTCTAATGACAAGGGCGCAGTCACACATGACTTCGATGTTCAGGATTTACCCAACGCAGTATAAACAGAAAAAACAATGGCATTACAACCCTCGGATCAGTTTTATCTGCAAAGGCCCAATCAAGGCTCGAAGGATTATGAAAAGATCAAGACAACTGTCAAGGATATTGACGAGTACATTTCTACCGGAATTACAACCGACTATGACAACCTATCAGATAGGTTAGATCAAGAAATCATCGATAGAATTGATGGTGATGAGCATCTGTCTGGACAACTCGAGGGTTTGTCCGACAGACTAGCATCAATTGGTAAAGAAATTTATAATGTAACTGCTTCTGGTAAGTTTGAATACAGAATCTCTCAAGGCTGTAAGAATTCTTATACGCTCTTGGATAATCTTTGTGATGACGGAAGTCCCGACCATATTGTTGCGGAGTGTAAGTCAAATGCCCGACAGGCGTACTTGGAATGTATTGCCTCCGATGTAGCGACGGATGATTCTCGTGGTAAATTTTACCTAGAAACACCAAATTTTGAGTTCGATCAAGCTGGAAGTATCTTCTCTAGCACTGTTGACATTGACGGATTCAATGTAACATATGAAGACTTACTTCCTGGTGACTTCGTAGAAATCCTGGGAATCACCGTCCTATCTGACGGTACTGAAGTCGTAGATAATTTCAACTACGCTCTTTATGAGATAACTGGTTCTGAGTTCCAACCTGCAACAGAAGACTTCATAGGTAGCGTAGAGTCATTGTATAGGTTCGATATTTCTTACCTGACTAGTACAGGTAAGCCTAAGGTAGGACAAAAATATGTTCTCAACTACATGGTTAACATGGAGAGAGAACTGGGCAAGGCATATGTGCAGAGAAAGGGCGATACCATGTATGGTACGCTCAATGTTGCAATCGAAGGTGAGAACCCCATCACTGCAACCCTGGAGACAGGCATTAACTCTAGAAATAGTATCAATGCTCTTGCATTGAATGTTACCGGTACAGGCTCCAGAGGATATAGTAACCTCTTGCCTGACATGGTGTTCACCAGTGTGGACAATGTCAACATCAACTTCTTGACAGAGCAAACTGTTACCTACAACTATGCAGAAGACTCCAGCATCGTTTACAAACGAGGTAACTATGAGTACATGTCTTCCCACGGTGAGGAAACTCTGATTATTGATGGTGAATCAGTAACCAACCCTGCATATGTTGCCATTAGAGACAAGGTGTTCTTCAATGGGATTGCAGAGTACATCTCATTCCCGAACCTACTGACGCCAGTTTACAATAAGCCAGAGACAGTAACACCTAAAGGATATGTTGATGTACAGGATGCTGCACTAGACGCAAAGATATCTGACATCAACAATCGTATCGACACACTAGCCAATGCTAGTGACACATTCAGATACGATATGATTATCGACACCCTTATCACTGATTGTGATACGGCCTTGGGTGATCCACAGTCTACTGACTATGATGATGGTAAAGCCTGGGGTCTTTGTGTTGCAGGAAAAATCCAAGAGCAGGCTAGTATTGGGGCAGGTACTAGGCTATTTTCTGTACAAGGACCTTTCACACAACCATACACCAATGAGGATGGAGACGCAGACACAAGAGATGTCGACATCATCGTACTTGATCACTTTACTCATATTTACAGTGATCCAGATGAAAACATAGTTGACATCGATTGGAGTGAGTTTATTAATGTCGGTGACTACTTTGAAATCTCGACGACTGACTTAAGAAACACTGCTTATGGTGTGTGGCGTTGTACTAATAAAATTCTACACACGTCTGGAAACGTTGTCATTACAGGTGTCTCGCTGTTTAAGTCACAAGAAAATATCATCCAGGGTTACATCTACAAGTTCAAGAAATATGATAAGACAAGCGGGCTGACAATGGACGATGTCCTTGACAGATTCGTTAATGTCATTGGTGACACAATGACTGGAGCACTCAACTTTGAAGTTAATACTTATGTCGCTACCAATATCATTAAGATTCACGATGAGGTAGACACAGACAGAGTGAAATTCAAGGTGACAACTGAGGGTTATACTTATGCCCCCAGGTTCGCTCTGATGGATACAGAGGGAGGGGCAAATGATGGAATGGAAGATGGATATTGGATTCATAATCAGTTACATGTGAAACCAAGAAATCCTAATGAAATATTCACATTCTATAATGAAACGCTTACCGGATTCAAATTCATTAATGGCGTTGGTTCGGGAGATGATCTATTATATTTTGGTAATAATCATGTCAATGTGTATGATAAGAGAATAATCAATGTCAAGGATGCTACTCAAGAAAATGATGCGGTGACATGGAGTTGGATGCACACAAATTTAGTAAAACGGGGTGATAAGCAAATAATCGAATATGACAAAACAAATGGAGGTATGAAATGGTCGATTGATAGTTATCAACTCAGTGATATGACTGATGTAAAATGGACTACTACACCACAGTCATCGTGGAAAAATAATCTTGTGCTGGTATGGGATAAAACCAAACAAAAGTGGAAGGAGTCCGAGCAACCTTATGAGGTTTTCCGACCTGGTAATAAAGTAGCCACCACTAACTCAAAAGATTCTAACCTACAGCAATATGGATTTTATTACAACGCTAACACCGATCAGTTGTTCTTAAAGGTATAAAAAAATGGTAAATAGGGCATTTAGGAACGGTGCAGTACCGAATTATCCAGCAAGTAGTAATGATGTCAAGAATGTAATTCCCGAGGAAGGATACGGACCCTGGAAAGGAAACCATCATTGGAGTTACTATCACGATGGTTCCGTCAAAAGTGGCTCTAAGATTAATGGCGGGAATAATGATAATGAGGAAGGGACTTGGTACAAGAATTGGAGTCTTACATATATTATGGGGACAAGTGAGATTGATCCAACGATGGATCGTTTTGGAAGAGGTGTAGGTATGTGCCAAAATGGTGCAGATAATAGTACTGCTAGTGACGCTAATCCCCATGGATTTAAGCATTTCTTTAATGGAACTAGCCCTAGAGAGTGCTGCGTCATTACCAAACCACTCGGACAAGCATATAAATCTTGGGTAACTTATATCGGTAATGATATTTTTATTGATAGTAACGCTGATGTAGGTGATGGAAGATATGACGACGATGAAGCGGTACAGATAAACCCAATGGGGTTCACTTTTGAATATATAGTCGAACACGAATGCGGTAGCGGGTTGGCAGATGGATATGCATACCTCTCTTTAACTGCTTTATTAATCTTGTTGTATAACGAGAAGTCTAAACAATATAGACTAGCGGAGTTGGCTTCACCAAATAAAGAAAAGATGACGCAGGATCCCGGCATGCAAGATACTAAGGTGGGTACTTTGGGCGGAACGAAATTTCCAGGGTATCACGAAAAAGTAGGCGGAGTAGGTTCCTTGCACAGTTACTCATATCCAAACCCCTCGAGCCGCAGCGCTGCGGAAGGCGGCAGCAGGGCGATAGATCCCCCGCAACCACTACCACCTGGACAAGAAACTTACAGAATTAGAGAGTATATAGATCCTGTTACTAAAAAGTTCAAACAAGTTCGCACCACGATGGTTAACGGAGCTTACGGAATGGAATACTATGAGTTTTCTGAAGCTGTTAAGGATAAAATTGTAAAAGAAGATTGGCGTCCAATAGGAGTGTTTTTTAAATGGGCTGGGTATTCTCCAGATGCCATTTATGGTAACTCTACGTGTAAAGTCTCTTTGTATAATGCAAATTATATTGCCTACAGTCCATATAGTTGGAAGGATGGATATAAATTTATGAGAATCAATAATGATAGAAAACACCAGTGGGATCCGAAAGCAGATTTTAAAACTCAAGACGGCCATAAGTTTCAAGAGTTCTAATTATAAATAATAAGAAAAGCAGTGAGATGTCTTATCTACCAATTGGCTTGCCTGCATCGGAAGGTGCAGTCCTTCTATCTGAAAATAATCTTAAACAATGGGTGTATGTCGAGAGTGAGTACCCCAAAGATAACGCTGTTGGGAGGTGGGTCTTGACTCGTTCTACTCCAGATCCCAATCAACCTGGTGCAGACTCAGGTAGAATGGTATTTAAACCAGGCGATGTCATTTCGCCGGACCAACCGCGTTTTATTATCGACGGCGGACAAGCTAAGACTGAAATTGTTCATAATCTTGACTTTAACATTATTGGCACTGTAGAATAAAAAAACATGGCACTACAAGACACCGATAAGTTCGTAGTACAGAGAGGTACTGGATACCTAACCGTCCAATATGATACTCTGGCTGATAGCATCGTCCCCGACTTGGCTATCCAGTCCACAGATGTTGTTAGAGGAACTCCTGGAATTATGTTCCCAGGAAATACTTTAAGATATGAAAATGGCGAACTAAATGTAGACTTTCCTACATCTTTGCGTTTCATTGATATAATTACAGAAGATAATCAGAAACCACGCGATCTCTCATATTCGACTGGTGATTTTTACCTGGTATCGATTCCAGAAGACGAGACTGTCCAAATAGATTCTGCGGACTGGCCTGGTATTGATGGAAAGGAGTACACCTCAGTACAACTTACTGGCACTAATGGCACTGGATATAAAGCAGATAGTGGTGCATATCATTCACTGAATGGACCTAATGATACTGGAACCATTTATGAGAACCTAACATCAAGTAAAGCCTTTGGTGTTATTCTTGATGTAGCAATTGAATTTGGTAGAATTAGAATTGACACGATTGAAATAAAGAGTGGTGGAACTAATTATGAAGTAGGTGACATCTTCAGTATATCAACAGTTTACTCTGGTGGTGCACCAGCAGTTTTTGAGGTAGACGAAGTATCTGATGATGGAAAAGGAGCAATTGAAAAGATTAGTCCAGTCGATGCAGATGCTCCAACTGGAATTGAGTATATCGGTTTTGGATTCCTGCTCCCAGAAGAATATCCAGGCGGGACTTTATCGAGAGCCAGAACCTTTACTCACACAGGTAATGGCACTGGACTGCTTGTAGACGCACAAGTACAAAATGGTTCGCTTACTGGAGTGTCTATCTCTCCATTCTCCTCGCATAATAATTACAAGTCAGGCGATGTTGTATATGTTGCTGACTCTTTTGGTTCTAGAGGTGACGCACGAATTGAAGTTAAAGTCGACACCGATTCCTCTGACTACATCATAGGATACAATGGCGACAAGATTATCTATCGTAGTGCAGATGTTACAGATAATGTAACTGCATCTTGGTTGCTTGTTGAGTCAGGCAAGTCTGACATCTCTTTGCTCCAAGTGGCAAACCTTTCCAAGGGAGTCAAACCTACAGCAGCAGGAGAAGAGTACTTCAATCCAGAAGCAGCCATCATCATAGAGAATGATAAAAGTACTCGCACTGCTAGATTTACAATTAAGAACGCGAAGGCGGAAGTTTATCCAACGGGATATCTTGATAATGATAAATCATACTCTGGATTATTCCACCCAGCAGAAAAGATTAAGCTTCAGGACATTGAAGAGGAAGCCACGAGAGGTTCTCTTGATTCTATAGTTAGTGATGTAAGAACAGACATCTACACTGGCAGAAATTATTATTCCCTTGATGTAAAAACCTTTAGTGATCCTGTGGCAAATTACAGAGGACATGAGGTTTCTATTAATGTTATCTCAGCATCCTATGGATTGCAGGGTGTTATGTCAGTTATTCCTAATCAAGTGGTTACTGACACTATCTTGGATAGGGCTTCTGCAAATAACTCTAATGTGATAAATGAATCGATTAATGCAACTATGAATGCCGGACAAATCTCAGAATACTTTGCTCCTAAAAACTTCTACACGCTGAGAAAACTTTACTAAATAACGAAAAAGGGTTACCGATGTCGATTTTAAGAGATCAAGACGCGCTAGTTGTATATCGTCAGGAACTGGGTGCTCCTGTTGCACTAACTTCTGTTACTGTCGACAGGGACGCCAATATAAATTTTACTAGTGGAGAAACATATACTGTTGATACTGAAAATACAGGTACGGATGTCAATGGGGAAGCTGCTGAATCAACAGGAACTGGATTAACACTAGATATTTTATTGGTAGATGGAAGTATTACTGATACAAGAATTGTCGATGCAGGCACAGGTTATAAAAAAAATGATGTCCTGACTGTAGTTGGTGGTACAGGAAAAGTCTATGCTGCTGACGTCGGGTTTGATGGAGAGGTAACACTGGTTTACACTCAGGATGCAGGAAGTGGATACTCGGTTTCGAAAGGTTTCCTAAATCCTGTCGAAGCACAAGGCGGTACTGGCTCAGGGCTTATCGTACTTCCTGTGATTACAGGAGGGGAGCTTGCAACGTTCACACCTGTAGGAACAGTTTTCCAGCCTATCCAAAGTGATGGGGATGCTGTAGACTACACTGTTGGAGACGAGATTAGGTTTGAGACGGCACCTGGTGATGTTTATGCAACAGCTACTGTTGCATATGTTAATATTACAGGACAAAGTCAATCCTCTGGCGGGGCTTTCCGTTACGATGGGGAGCAATTGTTTGATGATGTAGATGAAAGGATTAACCATAAATTTGATACGACTCCTGCTGACATAAGAGTCGAGACAGTTGATTTCGATCGTACTGATGACACACACAAATTTGAAGGAGACTTGACTCTCCAACAAGAAGCAGATCCTTCAGTTACCTCAGTCATTACGTTCCAGAGATCTGGTGCTGTCGATTATGTTGTGGATGACTATGGATATAATTTCAAAGTTGACTCCAACGAATATGATACCAGTAAAACTGTAGACACACAGGCAGAATTTAACAAGAAAATTTACCAGAAAGTACAGTTTATTGAAGATAACATTTATTTCCCAAGGTCGGAGAACGACACTGAGTTAAACAACGAGTCACCAAGATTACATGTTGATACACAAGTAAAAACACTCGGCACTTATAATAACGTCGCGAATGATGATTACGACAAAATTCCGTCATACAAAGATGTCACGAAAGTTAAAGAAATCGCAGATGGTAACGTAATTGACATTGCTGAACTGCGAAACGATCTTACAAACTTTGAAACTGGTGGACTAATCTTCAAGGGTAATGTTAATGCTCTCAATCAAGTGCCTCTCCTTGCTGATACAAGCGTTGGTTGGTTCTGGGTTGCTAGTGAGGATTACACAGATGCCGAACTGGGCGACATTGAAGAGGGCGTAACGATTGCTGTTAGAGAGGATGGCGATGACGACAAAGCATTCCAATACATTTATCGAACATCATATGATGGCATTTTTCTTGCCTTAAATAATGAGACTGATATACCACAAGTAGTGAAGGGTACTGTTGAGTTTGACATAGCAGGTGCAAAAGAATTCTCTATTACTGATAATGGAATACCCATTTTCAACCTCGACGCAAGTGGTGGCAACTTTACGCAGCAAATTAGATTTGATGCCCGCACTGAACATATCTCAGTGTACTTCCACGAAGATGGAAATAGTGTAGGTAGCATTGTCCCCGACTACAATAACCATTTGCTATACTATAAGCTTTCAAACGAGACTTTAGTTGGGCACCAATTCTACAGTGGAGTTAAAATTAGTCCCGATTCTACCTCGAATACTAATCCTGGTATTCTGGAGATAACTGGCAAATCACCCAGCGACGATGTTGCAACTGCGTATATCAAATTAGGGTATTCCAATTCTTCGGATTCTTATATTAGGTATTACAGGACTAATACAGTAGAGCTAGAGACTGGAACATTTCAAACTGAGGCAAGTCTCAAACTTAATGCGGGCAGCGGTGACTCATATTTGTCATCAAACGTTGACTCTGCTGCAGCAGACTGCAGTGTATCATATGCTGGACTCATTAGTGAAGACTCACACATCACGAATAAAAAATATGTAGATGATGAAATCACTGCAAAAATTGATGAAACTATAGACTATATCGATGAGAAAGCAGATTTAAGCCTTGGTGAACTTAATGATGTAACCCTTTCTAATCCCAGCTCTGGACAAGTTTTAACTTTCCATGATGACGGCACTGATCAGTTTTGGGGAACTAGTAAAGCGTTGACATTAAATGTCGCTGACGACACCAACACGTTAACAAGTGATACTTGGGTTCGAACTCAAGGCAATAAATTCTTCATTGCAAATGATGTTGCGAATACAGACACATTTATAGTACTCTCGAAAGGAGGTACTGGTACTCTAATTGTTACGAGTGAGGGAGAGGTTACCCTTGCTGGCAATGGCGAACAGAATGGGTTTATTGCAACAAACCCAAAACATGCTGTGACTAAATATGTCCTGGACACTGAGTTGGATAGTCGCGAAACGACGATTAAAGAGCACGTTGCTGATGGATACGTTTCGAAGTCAGGCGACGTCGTGAAAGGTAAGCTATACATCAATTTAGAACAGCCGCAAGATAGTGCGACAAATGGCTTCAGGATCAATGGAAGGATTAGAAATAGCGACGGCGACGTCGTTACTGATATCCTCCTCAAGGACTACAGGCGTACAGCTTCATCACAGAGTCCCGATTACATTGCATATTACGGCGAAGGTGGTGGCAGTCAAGAGATTATCAACCGCAAGACGATGGAAAAATACGTCAACGACAGCGTTGCCGCCGGCAGCAATGTACAAGTAGTCGCTGGAACTCCTTCAAATATCCCGTTGGGCAAGATGTGGTTTGATACCACGAAAAACGCTCTTTTCCTGAAGACTTCAAACTGATGGCTAGTACTTAT
>WLWG01001385.1_pt1 | contig 22013 bp, 33 predicted proteins | sample 6712871 | NCBI WGS metagenome assembly WLWG01 (sample SAMN12718693, study PRJNA515312) | sponge metagenome | isolation source: marine sponge | host: Mycale hentscheli | place: New Zealand: South Island, Marlborough, Capsize Point | collected 2003-05-01
TAGAGTGCGTTGTGAGTGATGTAAAAAACATTCCGATAACCGATATAGCAGAATTTGATTCTGTTGATGTAATTGATGTACTAGTTAAAGTAGGTGATGAGGTGGCTATTGATCAGCCTCTAGTCACCATCGAAAGTGAGAAAGCGATGATGGATTATCCGTCGCCACTCGCGGGGGTAGTAGATGAAGTGATTGTGGTGAATGGTGGGAAGATTAAAGAAGGGGATATCTTAATTACCTTAAAGTTAGCCTCGCAAGCGGATTCACAAGCAGGCCCAGGTGTTTCCAAGCAACACGCAGCTGAACCACAGACTGATAGTAAAGCTAACCCTAATTCATCGATGCGCGATGAGCCTATAGATAAAACTACAGCTGTAATTGAAGAAGTCAAAACCATCTCGATCACCGATATAGCAGAATTTGATTCTGTTGATGTAATTGAGATATTAGTTAAAGTAGGTGATGAGGTAACTATTGATCAGCCTCTAGTCACCATCGAAAGTGAGAAAGCGATGATGGATTATCCATCGCCACTCGCGGGGGTAGTTGAAGAAGTAATCGTGCAGGCTGGTGGTAAAATTAAAGAAGGAGACGCTTTAATCAACCTCAAGATTACTTTACACACTGTAGAACCACAAGCAGAAAACCAATCGAATTCAGCACCAGCAAGAAGCGGTCATGCAGTTCAACCTATGGCAAATCAAGTTTCTAATAGCCAAGCCTCTTCGAGTAGAATTTCAAGCCATGCTTCCGGTCAAGCTTCTGGTTCAACAGCCTATACCAGTCCCGGCACCAATAAATATGCTCGTGAGCTGGGTGTAAATTTAGAGAACGTGCAGGGTACTGGACGAAAGCAGAGAATAGTAAAAGAGGATATTCAGCATCACGTACGTGAACATCTGCAAGTCAAGCATGTAGGGGGCGGCAAATCTGCTAAAGCATTGGATTTTTCAAAATATGGAGATTCCTCAGCGAAAGAATTAACCAAAATTCAGAAAATAACAGCAGATAATATGTTGAATGCATGGCAAAGCATTCCTCATGTTACGCATTTTGATCAGGCAGACGTTACCCAGCTTGAAATACACCGCAAGCAATTAGCTAATGAATTGGCAGCCAAACAAATTAAACTCACACCGCTTGTGTTCGTTGTGAAAGCACTGGTTGCCACCTTAAAGAAATTTCCACAATTTAACACCTCTCTAGATACCGTTTCTGAAACACTTATCTATAAAGATTTTTACCATATTGGTATAGCGGTGGATACCGAATTTGGTTTATTTGTTCCGGTGTTACGAGATGTAGATAAAAAATCTATTGAACAACTCGCAGTAGAGCTTGTTGAGATTAGCAACCTTGCAAAACAAAGAAAACTAACGCCTAAGCATATGGGTGGAGCGAGTATGACAATCTCCAGTTTAGGCAATCTTGGTGGGCGTGCCTTTACTCCCATTATAAATCCCCCCGAGGTGGCAATTTTAGGTTTGTCGAAAATGATTACCAATGAATTAATACTGGAGTCAAGCGAAGAACAACAAAAGTTATTACCTCTTTCTTTGTCTTACGATCATCGTGTTGTTAACGGGGCTGATGCAGCTCGTTTTTGCTCACATTTAAAAATGGTACTTGAGGATGTTTGGAAACTTATTCTATAACCACAGCTTTCTTATAAAATGAGAATTGGTGTCCCTAAAGAAATTAAGGCGGATGAATATCGTGTTGCTTTGCTGCCTGTCGGCGCTCATCTATTAGTCGAAGACGGGCACGATGTCTTGATAGAAGCACAGGCCGGACTTGGCAGTGGTTATCATGATGATGAATACCTATCGGCTGGAGCAAAAATTGTAGATTCACCGAACAGTCTATTTAATGAGGCAGAGCTAATAATAAAGGTTAAAGAGCCTCAAGCAATTGAGCTAGAAACGTACACTGTGTCACAAATAGTATTTGGATATTTTCATTTTGCTAGTTCCGAGCACTTAACGGAAATGTGTCTGCAAAAAAATATTACTGCATTAGCATACGAAACATTGACTGACTCACAAGGACAATTGCCGCTTTTAAAACCCATGAGTGAAGTTGCAGGTAAAATGTCTATTCAAGAAGGCGCAAAATGTTTAGAAAAACCAATGATGGGACGTGGGATATTGTTGGGTGGAGTGGCCGGAGTGGCCCCTGCTAATGTACTCATTCTAGGTGCAGGTGTAGTAGGTTCCAATGCGGCACGTATCGCCGCAGGTTTAGGTGCGAATGTTATTATTATGGATATTGATATTGAGAAGCTTAGATATATCGATGAAATTATGCCTGATAATGTTACTACAATATATTCTGACCCCCATGCAATTCAGCAATGTGCACTAGATGCAGATTTAATAATCGGTGCATTGCTGATTCCTGGAGCACGTGCACCAAGACTGATTAACCGAGAATTGCTAAAACAAATGAAAAGCGGAGCCGTTTTGGTAGATGTTGCCATTGATCAAGGCGGATGTTTTGAAACCAGTAAGCCAACTACCCATCATGATCCAGTGTATGTAGTAGATGATATTGTGCATTATTGTGTGACCAATATTCCAGGAGCTGTTGCGCGTACCAGCAGTCAGGCCTTGTGTAATGCCACGTTTCCTTATATTCGTAAACTTAGTAATTTGGGCTTAGATGCATTTTTGAATGAAAGCAAAGGTATCCGTAGTGCGTTAAATATTCATGCAGGAAAAATAAAACACTTGGCGGTTGCAAACGCTTTTCCAAGCTTACCAAATAGTTTTTAAATATTAATGGTCGATAAATATTTTCGTGACCCAGATGATTTTCCAGCCACACGACAATCTAATAATACTGAATTCCAGACAATTCTTAACAAACGTCTCAGTAAACGCAAGCTACTGGAAAATACGGCACTCACAGCGCTCGCATTACCATTGTCTGCGTTGGCCAAAGATTCTCATGATATAAATGGACAAGCTTCACTATCATTCGATGAGATCTTACATGGCTTAGACGAGCACTTACATATTGCAAAAAATTACTCTGCACAAGTTTTATTAAGATGGGGGGATCGATTATTTTCAGATGCAGATAAATTTCATCCTGATAAGCAGAGTCCTGCATCGCAAATTAAGCAATTTGGATATAACAATGACTTTGTTGCGTATCTTCCATTCCCAGAGAAAAATAAATCATCCACTCATGGCGTGCTTGCGGTTAACCATGAGTATGTAAATAGCTCAATGATGCATCCTGGTTCACCACATGCGTTCGATTTAAACCGAGAGCGGGTGGATACAGAGATAGCTGCACATGGGTTAAGTATTGTTGAAATACATAAACAGGCAGGTCTGTGGAATATTAAACTCGATTCAAAACTCAACCGACGCATTACCCCCTTAACTTCAATGAAATTTTCTGGTCCTGCACGTGGACACGAAAGGGTGACAACTAAATTTTCGCCTGAAGGCAATAATTGTATGGGGACCTTTGGAAATTGTGCAGGTGGCGTTACTCCTTGGGGAACAATATTAACTGCAGAAGAAAATATACAAGCTTATTTTTCGGGTAATGCACATAACACGAATGAGTATAAAAGCTATAAAAGATTTGGCTTGTTGGGAGATAAAACAGCATTTTCTGCTTGGGGCAAATATCATGATCATTGGAATATTGATATACACCCTCAAGCCGCCATGCATGCTGGTTGGGTGGTAGAGATAGATCCTTATGATACATCCTTTGTGCCGATTAAACGAACCGCATTAGGACGATGTAAGCATGAAGGCTGTGATGTGCATGTTAATAAAGATGGAAGAGTGGTTGTGTATATGGGGGATGACCAAATATTTGAATATGTTTATCGATTTGTGAGTAAAAACAAATACCACAGCGGTGATCGCAAACACAATATGTCTTTACTCGATGAGGGTGAACTATCTGTTGCCGAGTTTACAGATCAAAACACTGTAATTTGGCATTCTCTGCAGTGGGGCCGCGAGCCGCACACTAAGTCTAACGGCTTGAATAGAGAGGCAGATGTAGTTTTGGATATGCGTAAAGCGGCAGATTTGGTGGGTGCAACTGCAATGGATAGACCAGAAGAAATTAAGGTTAATCCAATTTCAGGGAATGTGTTTGCGGTGTTTACTAATAATGCAAGACGTAATCCTCTAAACACTGATGCAGCTAATCCACGACCAGTTAATCGACATGGGCATATTCTTGAATTAATCCCGCCACAACAAGACCATAGTGCACGAGAATATAAATGGGAAGTTTTTGTGTTAGCGGGTAACCCAAATAACAAAATTGATAGTGCTTATTTCCATACAGCTATATCTGACAATGGCTGGTTTTCCAGTCCAGACAATTGTTCGTTTGATGAAAATGGAAATATATGGATTGCAACCGATGGGTTTAATCGATCTGGAAAAGCCGACGGCATTTGGGTGAGTACAACAAGCGGTAAAGATAAGGCGCTTACAAAACAGTTTTTACGCGCGCCCATAGGTGCGGAGATATGTAGCCCTTGTTTTACACCAGATTCCAAAACCATGTTTTGTTCTGTGCAACACCCTGGTAATGGCTCTAGTTTTGATCAGCCTTCTACTCGTTGGCCAGACTTTGATGAAAACATACCGCCTCGCCCTAGCGTGATTGCTATCACGCAGGACAATGACGAAATAATAGGGACTTAAAAACTATTGGTCTGCAGGATGTACATTTTCACCTACCCAAGGAGAGAGTTGCAAAAATTCCATAAATTCTAGGCGATTAATTAAGCCATTTGAGTTTTCATCAAAACGTGCAAAAATTTCAGGTTCGCTTAAGTTATGTACAGCCTTGGCTTCATCTCGATCGAGTCGTTGATTTTTATTTTGATCTGCATAAAAAAACAAACCTTCTTCATAGCTTAAGCCGCCACCGCCACGCCCAGCCATTGATGAGACTGGAAGCAAAACGAATATTATGGCTAAAAGTATCAATATATATTTCATTATTTTTTCCTTCTTAAAGTATCTGAATAATAGTAGACCTAAAAGTTAGTGTTGATCTTACAAACAATAGTTCATATTTGTAACTAAAAAATTATTTATAGTTCTTAATTATCATTAGTTCGAAATATTCAATATAGCTTGAAGTATAATTTATCTGGCTAATAACATAACCTTATTTGAATACTCATTCATTATAAAATTATGCGCGAATAAATAATAACCTTTCAAAAATTTTGCACCATTTGTCCAGTACTTTTGACCAAATAATGTATACAGACTAAAAATGTACCGACATATTCATACAATGGTAAGTATTAATTACAGTACAAGGCGTGAGGTTATGTGGGGGTTGAAGAAATTAACTAAGAGGAACCATGAAGGGTTTCCTACAATAGCGAATGTGACAAATCGCAGGGGTGTGCGTGAGGATAGACGTAGGTTTGGGCTGCCGACTAAATTTCCATTTTTTGATAGTTTGGGGAAATTAGTAAAATTTGATCGAAGAACGATGCCAGATAGAAGAATTGCAAATATTCAAGTCAAAGAAGATCACCTTACTTTTGATTCAAACAAATTCAAGAAGTAATAGTCAACAAATATTACTTCTCTTAGATTTGCGTTTGTAGTTTTTTCGAAAGCTATGCAGTAATACTAAGCTTGTTAATTATATTGAGTAAAATGTCTTCGTCGTAAGGTTTTGTCATATATTCTGTAACACCGATGCGATGAGCTTCTTTCTTATGTTTATCCGTTGCACGTGGTGTAATCATAATGATTGGTGTATTTTCTGTTTCTTTATTAGAGCGCAAGTGATCTGTTAATTCTAATCCATTCATGCGCGGCATCTCTAAATCAGTAAGTATGATGGAAGGCAGTTGTTTTTGAATAATATCAATCGCCTCTACGCCATCTTTAGCCGTTGCAACATTAAAACCAAGATCTGTCATAAACTGCGCAAGTGATTTACGAGTACTGATTGCATCTTCGACTATAAGTGCATGTATATTATTAACATGTTCAGACTGTTTTTTCTTAATGTTTCGCGACCTTAAAATACTAGGGTCTGCAATATTTACGATGTCTAATAAATCTAGTACAGAAATTACACTTCCGTCACCAATAATGGTTGAGCCCAGCAAACCCGACATTTTTGGTATAAAGCGGCTAAATGGTTTAACTACAATTTCTCGAGAGTCTAGAATTTTATCTATTAAAATGGCGTGACTATTATCAAACTCATCTTTGATGATTAGTACAGCTTGACTTGGGTCATCTGATTCAATTTTATGTTCATTGAATAGTACATTCTGTAAGTTAAATATTGGATAATGTTTTTGTTTATACGCAAAAAATGGCATGTTCTGTTTAGAAATAATGCTACCCGCACCAGGGTGTAAAATTTCTTCTACACCTCTGTTTGAAAGTGCTAGCGTGTTGTTAGCACAAGAAACCAATAATGCTTGAGTAGAATGGAAGGTCATAGGGATACTAAGTTCAATTTTTGTGCCAACACCATAATAGGTATTCATGGACACAGAGCCTTTTAAATCTCTTACATCTGCAAATACCACATCTAGTCCAACTCCTCGTCCGGATAGTTGGGATATTTCTTCTTTAGTTGAAAAGCCATGCTGTAAAATTAGTTTTAAGGCATCTTCTTTTTCAAATGCAATATCTTCATGCAGAAGCCCCATTTCGAGTGCTTTTGATTTGATTCGATCAATGTCTAATCCGCGTCCATCATCTTCGCAGCTGATATATATTTGTTTTCCCTTCTTATGAAAGCGTAAATTTACAGAGCCACCTTCAGTCTTTCCTTGCTGTTTTCGAGATTCTGCGGGTTCAATACCATGATCTATAGCGTTTCGAAGAATATGCATCAATGGATCGACAAGTTGATTGAGGATGTCGCTATCAATAAGGATATTTTCACCTACAATTTTAAGTTGTGCAGATTTATTTGATAGTTTATTGGCTTGTTTAACGCAGCGTTTCAATCTTTGGGTGATTGATTTAATGGGTACCATTCTTGTGCGCAACACTGCTTCTTGATTTTCTAATAATATGCGTCTTTGTACGGTAGAAAGATTTTCTAATTTTAATAGTGATGCCTCAATACTCATGGCAAATTCGTTTGAATCAGCTGCAGCTTCAATAAGTAAATTGGAATAAGTATTGAGTTCATTAAATTTATCCATTTCTAATGGGTCAAACTTATCCTGTTTATTTTTTGGTGAAAACTGCGATGAAAATCCACGAACTTCGATTAAGTGTTCTAACTCATTAACCAAATTTTTAATTTTATGGTTGTTGCTGCGCAGCTGTTTTGCGAATGTTTTAGAACGTAAGATATATTCTTGCATTTGGGCATTTGAGATTATGTTTTCATCAGCACGCTTGAGTAAATCATCTACTAAGCTAGTAGCAATTCGTAGTGATTGCTCCACTTGAGATTCTTTCTCTTTCTCGTCGTCTTCAATTTTTGAAGTTATATTTATTGGTGTTTCACTATTCTCTATTTTGTTGGCCGTAGATTCGTGATTATAATTAAAAGAGTCATTTTCTGCTGGGATTCCATGCTCATCAATGTGGTTTGCCCAATTTAATACTTCTTGTAATATCTGTAATGTCTCTTCAGGCGCTTGTCCCATTCCATGAAGATGCTCTGACATCTCTTCTAAACAGTCGGCAGCATTCTCAAGCACACTATGTAATTTATGGGATGGTTTTTCATTTTCCTTGAGTAAAGCGTCCAGTATGTCTTCCAAGTGATGGGTTAAATTAGCAAGTCCTTGTATGCCAACTGTATTACCTGCACCTTTTAAGGTATGCGCAATTCTCTTAGAGATTTCTAATTGCTTAAGGTAATCATGGCCTCTTAAGTGTTGAACAGCGAGTGAAAATTCTGCGGTTTGATCAGGTAAATCTTGTAATAAACTATCAAAAAGTTCTTCCGGAACATCTTCTGGTTTATTTAGGTTAATATTTTCAAGGGTTGCATCACGAATACGTGAGAGAGTTTGACTTGTGTCGCCCTCAATTTTTGAAGAATAGAAAGCATCTTCAAAATCCTTTTGCTCGACAGGTGTTAACTGTATTGGCCAGCAATCTAGGTTTAAGTAATCTAGTGCAGCTAGAATATAGTCAGAATCTTCGGGTGCAAATAAATATGCCTGTATAATATCGGGCCAATCGAGTAATGGTTCTATTAGAGTAGTAAGTTGATTTATGTCGCTATCGCGCACATGACTTAAAAATTTATGAATTTGCTTACAAAACTTTTTTAATCCTCGTAAGCCCACCATTTCCGAAGCTGATCCGATGCGTTCAAGTTGGTCTATTTGAGTATCAAGTTCGTCTTGTAGATCAGACTCTTTTCTCTCTGATGACTCAATTAATGTAGTAAGTCTTTCTGTATGGGATGCTTGAATATCAACTATTTCGGCATTGATTAAATTTAAAAATTCTTGTTGTTCAGCACTTAAATTTGTTGATTCTTCTGGAGGGCGCTCAATCTTTGATTCTGGTTCAACTAGACTTTCAGGTATTTCTGTTTGCAGAACTAGAGTATCGGCGTTTGATTGTGTTGTATGGTTATGTTCGGAGCTATAGGCATAAGGCCAATCTGGATCGCATAGAAATTCTATAAGCCCCACAATGGTTTCTTCATCTTGGCGGTTTGAAATAAATTCACTGAAGTAAACTGGCCAAGCGCAAATTAATTCAATTTGTTTTTCTGATGCAACTGATTCATAAAAAACGATCAGATTATTCTGAAATTGAGTGTAGAGATCTTCTAGTTCAATATCATTATTTTTATTTGCATGATCTTTTAGTTGGTTAATTACTAAATCAAACTCAAGTAGAAGTTCACTTAGTTTATCAGGCTCTTGGTTTTCATTATCCGACCAATTTTGGCTTAGATTGTTAAGACGCTCCAAATGTTCTAAGCAAAAATTAATATTTATTTCCATGAGCTTATTCTAGTTTATTAATATACTTAACTATTTGATTATGCGCTTGCCGATTTAATAGTAGTGCTTTTTTTGCTATCTTCCTGATTACTCAGAACACTCTCAATTTCAGGCACCTCAATATTTTTAATTGAGTTAGTCTGTTGCATTGATTTACTTTCTGGAAGTTTGAAAGACTGAATAGTTGTTAATAGACGTTTAGAATAGGCTACAAGGTTGTTAGTACTTGTTACTTGGGTTTTTAAATATTTATCTGTTTTTCTAGTGCTTAAAACGATACCCTTAGACTGCTCAACTAGTTCTAAGCTTACGTTCGCTTGATCTTTAGAACTTTGAGTAATTCTTTCAACTGCCTGTACTAGATCTTCCGTTGATTTTTCAGTCAATTTCATTGCAGAGCCTGCTTGTTCGGCAAGTTGAGTACCATTGGCTACTTGGCTAATAGCTTTACTCATGGCAGTTACTGTATCGTTAGTTTCTGTACGAATATTACTCACTAATGAACCAATTTCTGTTGTAGCTTCGCGCGCACTTTCGGCGAGCCGTTGTACTTCGTCAGCGACCACTGCAAAACCACGCCCTGCTTCACCTGCTGATGCGGCGTGCATGCTGGCATTTAGTGCGAGGATATGGGTTCGTTCAGCAATACTGTTGATTAAATTTACAATTCCCGTAATTTCTTGCGATCGTTCGCCTAGCCGCTTAATTCTTTTTTCAGTTTCACGAATAGTGTCACGAATACTATTAATGCCTTCTACTGATTTATTTACTGCATTTAAGGCGTATTGAGTATTTTGAAGAGCATTATCAGCTCTAGTGTTCGCATCGATAGCATCCGTGGAGATTTTGTTCATCGCAGTTGATGATTTGTTCAGTTCATTTACTGTTTTTTGAACTTGCTGTCGTTCATGCTCAGCAACTGAGATAACTAAGTTTGATTGTTTTTGAACCAGCCTGGAAACTCCCGCTACATAAGTCGATATGCTTTTTACATCATTAAGGGCTCCTGCAGTTTCTTTTGTTAATAAATTTAGTGAATCACCCACTGCTCCGGTTACATCTTCAAATACAGGGACCTTAACAGTGAAATCTTTCCTTCCTAATTGAGCCACAGCTTTAATTAACTCAATTACTGATTCATTGAGTTGTTCGTTTTCTTTTTCTGATTCGGAGAGTTGCGCAACTTTCTCATCTAATAATTTATCAAATGAGGAGGATAATTCACCTAATTCGTCTTTTCGTTGTGTATGTACTCGGGCTGATAGATCTCCCTGATTTACTGCATGTATCGTATCTAATAGTTTGTTAATTGGTTTTCTGATTGAATCACCAAAGAAATAAAGTAATGAGGAGATCAAGGCCGCAATTGCAAGCAATAAGGTAGAAACCACTATTGTTGTAAAAATTGTACTTTTCTCTAGTACAGCCTGGTTTTGAGTAATGCTCAATTTAGATGATTGGCCCATTTCGTCAAACATTGGGCCGAGCATGAAATCGTAAAGCTCTGTATATTCATTTGCATTACGTTTATTAGTTACTATTTCATCTACAATATGAATGTAATTGCTAATTTTATTAGTTAAGTAAAGTCTATCTTTTGTATTTAGAGAAGTTGCTTTTAATTCTAAGTTGAATATTTTAGCCTCGAGTTTTAAATCTTCAAATGATTCAGTTAAATCTATAGATTGTAAAATATGTTTTTCATGCGAGCGTAATTTTGCAATAGAGGTGAATAATTTTGGATTTGTTGAAGATTTAGTATTAGTTTCAATTGAGTTAATTGAATCATTAGCCTTCAGTCGTAGTCCCTCTGAGTTGGTGAATCCAACTAGTTGATTGAATTTTACAATATCAGAAAATGATATTTTATAATTTTCAACAACTGTTGACGCTTGCGTGATCAGCTGAGATATATAATCAGTAGGCATTTCTACCTCATTAATGACTATTTCTTTGGAATTAGATGCATCAATGGTGCTGCCTAATGACCGTAGCCCTTCCATATTCTTTTCTAACAGCTGTACATGTTTAGCATGTTCATCAAGAGGGGCATTGTTATAAGTTTGGCCTGTTGATGCAGAAATACTTAATAAAAAATCTTTTTCAAAACGTCTAACTTTAAAATAATTTTTTTGAGCCTCACTAATTAATTGCCCATATTCAATAAATAAATTAGTTCGTTCTGTAGAGGCACGAGCATTATTAACTATAAACCAATAAGTTGCAGTGGTTGCAATAAAACCAATTGCAACAGTAATAAATAATATTGTTAATTTTTTATTTATCGATATATTTGAAATTAAATTTGAATTGACCATAGTAATGTCCTATTGAGACGCCTGATGTATAAAAAAGAGTTAAGTTTTTAAAGATTGAATGAATAAAGGAAAATTTATACATACCCATTTTTGATCATCATGTGTATAAGCATATTCCACGTACTCTTGTATTATTTTAGGTAAGTTAGAGTAATCATTTAGTTTTGCATCATCGGCGACACTAATAAGCATTGGTAGCTGATCTAGTAGTAATCCAATGGCATCTTCACCTTTGCCAATAATCATAATGTTATTACTATTGGCATTAATATTTTTGGTTTCACCTAATACAGTTTTTTCTATATCAATTATCGGGATAATATCCCCTCGAATGTTAGCAACTCCTATAATCCAATCGGCAGCTAAAGGAATAGGGAATACACTGTTATCTTCGAGTAATTCGCTAGGGGTATTTTTGTCAATCAAAATATGTAAAGTATTGAATTTAATTCCATATAGCTGGTTACTTTGATTAGTAGAATTCTTTTCTGGCGTAGACTTGTAAGCAGCTTCAAGTTTTTCAATTAGCTTTAATTCATCTGCTTTTTTAGGTCTACCTGCAAAGCCTTTTGTCGAATGTCCTCCATTGTTTTTTCTATTATCCACAATTAATAAAATATTAATTAATTAATTCTATATATCTATATAACGTAATTTTTAACTTATTTTATTCAGTACCTGAAATGATGTCTTTTTTTGGTCTGTCTTGTAATAAGCTAAAGCCTAATAATAAATAGTTAATAGCATCTGCATATCTTGTTTCTAATGGTTCTGCTTGATGCATAGTAGGGTCTCCTGCGTGTGCAAGTATTGATTGTATATGCTTATTAAAAAATACTGCCCATACTTCCATTGGCTCTATGCCTATAAACTTTGCAGAACATTTAAAATTGTGTAGTATGTCTAAATTCTTTTGTGTGTATTCAGGTTGTTTGACATCCATTATTTCTTGACAGATGTCTAATAGATATTTTTTTGTTTCTTCAAATTCTTGTTTAGTCATAATTCTGTATTGCTTTTTTTATGTATTCGTATATATCTAATTGATTAATAGCATTGTTAAATTGTAATTCTACTATTTCAAATTCAATATCATTATCTTTTTCAATGTCATCTTCTAATTCTTTAATCAATCTTTTTTGTTCCCAAATTTTAGATTGAATTTTTAATAAGGCTTGTTCTTTTAGTTTATTCCCCTGCATAAGCTGTTGTGCTATCTCTATATTGCCATTGCCACCCCTTTAACATTAATTCCATTCTTGTAATAAATTCTCCTTCTCTTGCTTTAGGCACTTGGTTTATTAAATCTATTATTTTAGATTCGTTTGGTTTTTTATTTAGTCTTTCTATTTCTGCTTCAAGTTCTTTACATTTTAGCTCTAAATAAGTTTCCCTGTTTATTCCTTTTATGTTCATAGAAGTTTTAAGTATAATCATTTCTTCTATTTCTTGTATTCTTTTATTTGTAGACTTATACAGTTCATAGTTTTTTAATGCCCATATAATAGTAGCGTGGTTTATACTTGAAGCACTATCTTCAAAGTATCTTGACATTTCTGTCAATCCCATATCTAATTTGTTTTTTAATATGTAGAAGAATAACGATCTCATTTCTACTATTTCTCTTTTTCTTGATCTTTCAAATATATTAATGCCTGATAGCTCTATTACTTTTTCTGCTATCTCATTTTGAACAAACCATTTGTTTTCTTTAATCATTTCTTAATTTTATTTATAATTTGTACAAATATACTTTAATTGTATATTATTTAAGTTAAACCATTCCCCTCTAATTCTTTGTTTTATATATTTATTATGTAAATCTTTTTCTATATTTTTTTTAAATGTTTTAATTAAAGTATAAGTAGGTTTTTCAGACTGTAAAGTTTTTTCTCTATTTAAAGGATTATTTGATTTTCCTATTTTATAATATCCAGTATTATTATCTTTTAATATATATGTTTTTTGTTTTTTTGATTTCGTCTTTATTTTTTTTTGGTTAAAATCTTGTATGTTTTTTTTATTGTTAATATTTTTTAAATATATAATATACTCATCTTTTAACATTTCATTTATCCATTTTTCTGTATATATAGTAAATTGTTTGTCAATGTAATCTTCTGAAATTTCATAAATAATCTCATCACAACAATAATAAAGATCAAGTTTAACATCATAAAAATCCCTGACAAATTTTATTTTTTCTTTAAATGTATCTAACATATAAAAAATGTCTGAATCTATATCACTATCTTTTACTTCATAAATACAAGAATAAGGTGTATGATATTTATATATATTAACAAAAAAATCCCTCATAAAATCCTCTTTAGATAAAATATGTTCAATGTGTAAATAACAATAAGCCTCATCAGAATATTCAAAACTTTCTTTTACTCTTTTTCTAAAATTTTCTATGTTTTTTTTATATTTTAATCCTTTATCTGATTTAAAATCAATTTTTTCATAATCAATTCTTAACTTTAAATCTGGTGTAATATGTATATTATCCATAATTAATTTGCCCTTAATTTTAATAGGTTATAACATTCTGCGTATTTCTGTCTTGCCTTACCTTTGTATTGTTCTTTAAATAGTTCGTATAGTCTTTTGGTGTATTGATATTTACTTTTGCAATCTTTAAAATATTTTTCTGCAAACTTTTTACCTTTACCTTTAAAGTAGTTTACATTGTCTGCTGTATCTCCTACTATACATTGTTCGTAGAAGTTATACAATGCTTCTTGTTCGCTTATGTCTAATACCTTTCTTGTTTTATAGTGATAATTATACATTAAGCAAGGGAATTGTTTATAGTCTTTATCTATGCTTACAATCATTACATTATCCCTTCCAAATTCATTTGATAATGTTTGCCAGTATTTAGCTACAAGGTCATCAGTTTCTAATCCATATACAAATTTACTGTCGTATGTATCTTTAACGTATTGGTGCATATCGTGTAGTAATGGAGGTAACTCTTGTTTTTTTCTGTTTGCCTTATATACTGGTGTTAGTATTTTTCTAAAGTTTCCTTTGCTTCCATTAAATGTAATGACTTTGTCTATTTCGTATTGTTCTTCCAGATCATTGACAATCTTCATAAATTGTTCATCAAACTTTGCAATAGAATCTTCTATGTCTCTATAGTAAGGGTCTTGGTTTTCTTCGTCTCTTGTTCTGTAACAACTTGCGAAGATTAAGCTGTCTGCGTCTATTAACAATATCATTTAATAAAAATAGTTAATTAAACGATATAAACAAAATATTTAATAAGGTTCGTTAAGATTAATTCTTGTGGCTTGATTTTCCTTGAGTAAGTAAACAGGTTTAAGCAATCTTTTTTTAGTCCATAGTGTAGTATCAGGACAATACATATCTTTTGGTTCTGGAAGTTCTAATGCGTTTAACCAATATAGATAGTTTCCTTTAGGGTCACTTACGAAATAAAGTTTAACCACATCTTTATCCATTTTCATTAAAGCATCATATTTATATTTTTCTAACATTTTTTCTTCATAGTATTTGTTTCTAAATTTCATTTCTATAACACAAGGATTTCCTTTTGGTGTAAATCCACAAGCATCATAATGCTTAAAACCATCTCCTGTCCATTCTAAATCCCAGCCATCCATATTTAAAAAAGCTACTAATACTTTTTCAAACTTCTTTATTGTTTCAATTCCCATTGTTCCAAACAATATTAAGTTCGCTAATCCATTTATTAATTAGTTTGGGATTACAAGTACAAGGTTCGAAGTATTTATGATCGTAATAGTTTGCGTGGAGCTGACATACCATTTTAAATTCTTCACGACTAATGGTTGATTTTTTTGAAAGCCTAAATGTTTCCCAGTCTTTGAAATCATATTTATTAAATTTTACCATCTTTTTATTTTTATTTCATTCCAGTCTTTACGTCTTTTGTCGCAATTACATTCAGTTCCCATATAGTTGTGATATTTGTCTACAAGCCATTTAATGCCTGTATATTTAGTAATGTAAAATATTAAGTCTCCTAATTTCATAATTTTATTAATTCTAAATGTTTTATATGATTGTATTTAACTTTTATAATTTCATCTTTTTTTCCCCATTTTTCTCTTGTATAAAGTTTTAAATAATCTTTTTTATTATTGGTTTTTTGTTTTGTATTTTCTTTTATATAATTTAATAAATCAATTCTTTTATAAATACTAAAACAATTTAATTCTACAATAAACATAGCAATATAAAATGCTTTACCTCTTAACCAGCCATTGTTCCCATTAACATTAGTATATTCTAACCAAATAGTTTCTAAATGTCTATTGCCTTTTATGTCTATACCATAACCATTAACATAACAATCTATGTGCATATACCAATCTTCTTCATTTGTAGATTTTCTATAATCAAAACCTTTTTCAATTACTTTTTTATAAAATAATTCTTCATAAAAATTACCAGAATTAGCACAATAATCTAATCTTGATTGTCTAACTTTCATCATAATAATTTTTTTAATTTCTCTTTTACTTTTTTATAAGTGTTGTAAAGTGAATAGTAAGGTATGCCTGACTTTCTTGAAAGCTGGGCTATACTTTCTCCACCTTCTATGATCTCAAATATTTTTTTATCATACCAATACATATTGTTTAGTTCGTTTTGTATTGTAGCATAAACTTCTTCATAATTAGCAGCATCAAAGTCTGCTAAAAAATCCCTCATATTGTCTATAGATAACGTATTAACTTTAGCCTCTTTGCGTTTTAAATCAAGGAACAAAGATTTTAATGTCTTAAAAATATAGTAATAATTATAGTCATCTCCAAAATCAATATCTAAGCCTTTATTGATTCTTTTTTGAATTTTGATGTACATTTCTTGTGTAATATCTTCTGCTGTTTCTTTGTTACAGCCAAAGGAGCAAACAATGTCAATCCATACTTGATGCTTTTTATAGATGTCCGATAAGTAGTTTTTCATAATTTAGTTTTCCAAAGGGTCGTATAAATCCCCAATGATTTCAGGTAGTTCCATTTCATTTACCTTAAAACTAAATGTATCAAACGCATAACCCCTGCTTCTTTTGCACTTAACGGTTATCCATTCTTTATTAACTGTGTTTGCTTCTAATTGTATTTGTAATTCTGCTTTCTTCTCTAAAAAAGAACCAAGATGTCCTGTAGGCTTGTCACTTCCAAAATTTGAATGTATCACACACATAATATGTATATTGTGTTTTGCTGACCACCTCATTAGTTTTTGTACACAAGCGTTAGATTCTTCAATGTTGTTTACGTCTGCACATAAGTCTGCTATACCATCTACAATAAGCAGACCAGCATTTTCAGCTTTATGTTCTAAACAATAATCTATAAATTCTATTCTTTCTTTATAACCAATAGTTCTTAAACCATAAGTCAAGTAGCCATCAGATGTTCCTGCCATTTCAGCAATTCTTTTAAAAACTCTTTGACAATGCCAACGACCTTGTTCAGTATCTATGTGTATTAATTCTTTGCCTTGTCTATGTCCTTTTAAATTACCTCCAAAATGATTCTGGTCTGATAAGTAAACGGATGCAAGAAGTGATATAAAGAATGTCTTTTTAGTCTTTGGAGGAGCTTGTATAAAGCTGAAGTTTCCATAAGTTCCTAACGGTATTGGTAAAAGCATATCTTTATTTCTTCCTTTAATTAACATTTCTCCAAAAGACAAAGCTACTGGAGGGTATTCTAATTTTTCATTTACATCTATTGTACAATCTTCTTCTATTGATTGCATTGCAAGATATTGTACTGTTTGTTGTTCGTCTAATCGTAATTGCATTTATATAAATATATAAAAAAAAGGGGTCGTTTAAAACCCCTTCAAAAAAATAAATTTTATTTTGTTTTCTTAAAATGGTAAATCGTTTGATACTGGAGCAGTTGTATTTGCTTCTTCTCTTTCAGCTAACTTAATAATGTCGTTAGTCCATACTACTTTACCGTTACCAAGATAGTTTCTTTGTACTTTGGCATCTCTTTCTTCTTTTGTTTGAGAATCCATTAAAGCCACGTTGTTTCCGTATCTTGTATCGTCATTTACTGAAATGGTTAAGTTATAATAAACTGCACCGTCTTTACCTTTGATAAATTTTTCTTTAGGTAATTTATCTACCCTAATACTCGCATTGATAATTGCACTCATAATTTATTGATTTTAATTAATGTTTTCTTTTGTAATCCATTTGCCTTGATGGTCAATAACTGTATAGTTATGTTCTGTTAATAGAACTATAGCTTCATTTATTTCTTTAGCCGTTTTTCTATAGTGATTGAATATTTGATTCTCAAATGGGTGATGATCTTTTTCTTTATATATTTTGTCAGCCATTGTTTTTAATTTTATTTATTAATTCTTCTTTTGTAGTTTTCTTTTTAAATGAATCTGATTCATCTTCTCCAAAAACTCCAAGTTCATAAAACCCTGTTAGTTTTAGTACAGCTCTTGACATAGCTCTTTTTTCTGCCATTTCAGCGACATACCAGCTTTGACAATTACCTTCATTATACGAAGCACCTTTTAAAGCAGAACCAAAAGTTATAATTCTTTTATTGTTTTTAGTTGCTATTGCTTTAAATACTGCAAAGTTTGTTTCACATTTAATTACATCATAGTCTATAGAGATTTGTTCTATAGCTTGAATCTTATCGATTCCTTGTCTTGTAATTATTGTGTAATGTTGATGTTTAAAAAAGTCATCTTTAGATAACTCGTACTTGTGATAAAGTTCTGCTAATTTTTCTTTGTTCATAATCTCATTAAGTTATTAGAATGTTGAACTTCGAGTTTAGCTTTTAAAACTTCATTTTCTTGTTCAAGTAAATCATTTTTCTTGTTTAAGTCTTTGATTTCTTGTTCTTTGTTTTTGATAAAGTTTTGGTAAAATCCTACCTGAACGTAGTGTTGTTCGTAGGGTATTGTTCTATTATTTGTCATATATATAATTTTAAATGAATTATAAATATAAACAATTTTTTTAATAAATAAGCAAAAAAAAAGGGCTAAAATAAATTAACCCTCTTTTATACAAGACAAATGTAACAGAACACTATAAATATAAAAATTAGTTTAACTCTTTTATTAACATATTATAACGATTTATTAACTCCTCAATATCTGTTCTTGAAAATTTAGTTAATTGTTTTGCTTTGTAATAAAGTGATTCTGCACATCCAGCTCCGTATTCTAAATCTAAATTTTTGCCAAATACAAATTGTTCTCCATACTTAAATACATTGCACCCTGCACATTGTACTTGACAATTTATTTCATCCCAACGAGTAGAATAATATTTACGACTTTGAAAATGCCCACATTGTAGTTTTTTCCAATGATCTTTTTTGCCACAAGTAAAACATTGTGCTATTTCATTTTTAGCATAACGTTGTCTAATATATAAACTAAATACTTTGTCAAGTTTTTTAATTAGTTTACTTCTTGTTAATTTTTTCATTTGTAGGCATAACGTAATTGCATTTTTTACATAGGTAGAAAAAACCATTTTGATTACTACCTAAATATAACATTTTAATTTTACACTTAATACATTTCATAATAACTAAAAAGAAAGAAAAAGAAAAAGGACAAAAAGAAAAAGAAAGAAAAAAGCCTACAAAAAAGAAATAATTTTATTACCTGTTCCAAGCACCGTCCATCTTTATTAGGTTGTGCAAGTTTTGCTATAAGCTAAACAAATATATAAAAATTTATTAAACTTTACTTTCTCATTATTTTAGCTGTTTTTTCTATACCTCTTGATGTGAAATAAAACCCTAAACTCATTATAACTATTTGACCAAGTAAATCTACATACTGATTAGCTATATTAAATTCTCCTATGTTTCCGTCTGTAACTGCAAATAAAGTATATAGAATTAAAGAAAATATAGTTAGCAAAGGTCTTATGTTTTTCGACAAAAAACTATCAGAAGCCATATCGTTAGCGTGTCTTGATGTAATTTCTTTTTCTAAATCAAGTTCTGCTTTTACAAATATCTGTTCCATCTCTTTTTCAAATTGAGCTTTTTCAACTTTACTAAAAGTATGTGTGTCTATTATGCCAGATATTTTTTCAGCTATATTACCTCCTGCTGCTCCAAATAGTTTTGCTAATATATTTTTCATAAACTAATTTTAATATAATTATTGTAAAAAAAACTGTAAAGATATTTATATGACTTTCTCCACATAAACCTAATAAGTGTTTTATAGTTTCCATAATTTAATTTTTTATTTTTATTTTACTATTGTTAACCTCTAATCTTGATATGTCTTTTGTTTCTGCTTTTGGTTTATTAATAGGTTTGTTTTTTTCTACATAAATTGGTTGGTTGTTTCTATAACCTCTATTCCAATTATTGTTATACCAATTATTATAGTATCTTGGATAATTAGGGTATGATATTACATTGTAATAAACATTTGGTCTAATCATATTGATTGGAAGTCTTAACGTATCTCCTTGTTCTGTTACTGCTAAAACGTGAGTAATTTGAATTTTAGGTTTAACGTTGTATGTTCCACAACTTACAATAAATAATAAAATAAATAGTATTCTCATTCTTTATAAATTACGTCAACTCTATTTTGTATTTCTTCTTTTGTAGCTTCTACTTTAAAACTTAAACCAGCCTTCCATTGTCCTCTTGGTTTGCCGTTTTTATCAAGTAAAATAATAGTAGGTACTGATTTTATTTGTGCTTTCATTGAAGGTACTAAATCGCCTAATAATGTCATTTTAACTTTACAATTCTTTATACCTTTTAAGTCATAATTATTTGATTGATTCCATTTTGCGTTTATGTGTAATAATGTTAAATCTTGTGCATTACCTATTGAACACAACAACAAAACAAACAATACATATATTAAATGTTTCATCTTCTATAAACTTTATTTTCTAAATCTTTAATTGATTCTTTATTTTCTTCAATATCCTCTTTCATATTTTCTGTAAGTTTATCAATTTGTATGACGTTATTTCTAATTAATTCGTCTTTTAATTGGAACTCCATTCTTTGTACAAATTCATCTCCTGAAAAATTTTCTATTTTATTATTTAAATCAGATATTTCTCCTTGTAAAGTAAACCACATACTCGCTAAAGAAACTGCACCACCAACAATCATTGCGATAGTTTTTAAATCTAGTTGTACGTTTGTGTCTTCACTAATCTTTGTTGCCATTATTTGTCTATTTGTTTTAGTTTACTTATTGCCCAGTTAACACCTGCAGAACCTCCCCAAGCATCCCACATTAACCCTCCACACCCATCGGTATATGGAACATCTTTATGTTGTTGATGTCTTTTAAATGATGCCATTCTTGCTATAGTATCTCTTGTTAGTTTTGATTTTGATGCTATCATATTTGCACGTTTTTTCCCAGTAGCTTCGCCACAAGAACCCCATCCATTTTTTTCTACCCACTTTAAAACACGTTTAGCATTGTTTACTGCTGCTTGTGGATAATCATTATAAGATTCTAATTCTACAGAACCTTTAAAAGATTTATAACAAATGGCTACAGCTTGTTTTTCAGGATGGTATTTCATTAATTGAGGTACGCACCTAATCATATAGTCTTTTTGTTTTTCTCCTTGTTTCTTTTTAGGTATGGGCATCGTTATAAAATTTAAAGTGTAATACAATAAAAATTAAATATATATTCAATTCATCAAAATTTGTTTCTTCATCTTTTGGCAAATAACTAAAACCAATTAATATGCCAAGAGCAAACCTTTCAATAAAAGCAAATTCTACACGCTTCATTTACAACTTTTACATTCTCCTGTATAAGTATAGTATCTTCCTTTACGTTTTATTTCTAAAACTTGTTTTCTGTTTTTCTTTTTATTCCAACTAACGTGAATCCATTTTGGGTCTCCTTCTTGGTTTGGGTATTCGTTAATTAAAATATCAAAGTCTAAATGGTCTTTAATGTAATGAAGCATCTCAAGATTAGTTTTACTTCCTAATGATGTAATGTCAATAGCTAAACCATCTTTATGAGCCGATGAAATTGCACCACCAATTCTTGAATTTAATTCTTCTGAACGATAGAAACTATTAATTCTTATAGGGTGGTCGACCCACTCTCTTAATGGTTGAAATATTTTTTCAGCTATTAACTCCATATTTTCAATATGTTCTTTTTTAGGTTTGTTTGATATACCTAAACGTTTAGCTGTTTCAGAACGTACAGCTTCTTTATAACTTATGTTTTCGCTTATTTTCTTCATACATTAAATACCATTTGTGAGTTGTGTACAGGATAGTAACTGTAAGCAAAATTATTTTTAAAGCCATATCTATATTGGTAAAGCTTAACGTAAACGCTGATAAATTCATTACATACAATTTCATATCCTGAAAACTCATTATTCTTTTTCTTTAATTTCTTCATACGACCCATCTTTTAGGTCTATGTTAATTTTGCCGTAAGATTCTTCTAACTTCTTTTTAGCTTCTTCTTGTTTAGCAATTTCTTCAACGTGCAAATGGTTTAAGCTATGTATTTGTGTGCTTAATAAACCGATGTCGTGTCTGATAGCGTTAATTCTACCTTGTGATTCTTGCAATTCTTTTAATTCTTCTTTTGTAATTTTTGACATTTTTATTATTTTATGATTAAGATATAAATATACTAATTTTTACATTTACATTCTTGCTTTAATAAATCTACTTCTGCTTTTAGTT
>WLWG01001387.1_pt1 | contig 21998 bp, 32 predicted proteins | sample 6712871 | NCBI WGS metagenome assembly WLWG01 (sample SAMN12718693, study PRJNA515312) | sponge metagenome | isolation source: marine sponge | host: Mycale hentscheli | place: New Zealand: South Island, Marlborough, Capsize Point | collected 2003-05-01
GCCCGGGCGCCCGCTGGTCTTCCACGCTGATGCCAACTTCTTTATTTCCCGGGCATAAAAAAAGGGCGATATTTCTATCGCCCTCATTAACCATATAATTGTAGGTATATGTTACATGGTTAAACCCATTCTTTTTAGGACATATCCAACCTCGCTTTGTAAATGGTGTATTAAGTCTGCTCTATTGTCTTTGTCTTGTGCAACCCATTCAATGACTGCATTACATAGAACACCACTTATTAACTTCCAATCCATGCTATCTTTTTGTGGTACTTTACTTATTAATTCTTCTACATTACCTAGAGTAGCTTGGTCTTTGGAATAGTCTAACACCTCTTTTAAAAGAGGTGTGATATCGACATTGTTGATAGTTTTTGTTGGCACGATATTATTAGGCATGGACTTCCCATTCTCCAACTTCGTGACCATTGACCTCGAATATAGTTTCAGGGTTTACGTTTGCCCATCTTCTGTGTATTGGGTCAATACCATTACCTATTCTATAAACTAGAACATATTTCTCATGCTCAGTTACATTACTAGGAACAGGGTTGTTAGTGTGTCGCCAAGCGTTACTACCTAAGATACCTCTCTTAACTACTGACACTTCGCCTTTGTTGTTAAACCATTTGCAAGAGAACATTTTGTTCTGCCCTACCATGGTCTTGAATTCTGACTTTGTCATTATATACCTACTTTCTATTTATAATTAACTGTATCATGGATATAACTATATTATATAGCTGATTGCATTATGTTGTGGATAACCTGTGGATAAGTCGCCCGGGCATTAAGTCACATGCGACAAAATGTCGCAGCCGGCGCCCGGGAACTCTTTGCGGCTCACTCCTTCGGAGTTCGCCGCCCGGTAACTACGCGACGACCCATCCCCCCCCTTTTTGTATCTAACATCCATATAGTGCTGCGTTACACTGTTTGAGAGTGACAATATGCTACAAAAACGTTATAGTTCAAATCTTAAAAAAATTTTTACAAAATGGAAACTGTTTCTACTTTAGAATCACTAGATACTAATACTCTCAAGTTACTCTTGAAAGATGCCATGGATAAAAAACGTGACATAGCTCAAGGTGATTTTTTAAAATTTGTTAAAGAGGTTTGGCCTGACTTTATTGAAGGTAAGCATCACAAAATTTATGCAGAAAAATTAAATCGTATTGCAAATGGTGAGCTTAAACGTTTGATTGTCAATATGCCTCCTCGACACACAAAATCAGAGTTTGCATCTAATTTGTTTCCTGCATTTTATATGGGCCGTCATCCAAAGGCCAAGCTTATACAAACAACACACACCGGTGAACTAGCAATCCGTTTTGGACGTAAAGCCAAGAACATGATAGAATCATCAGAATATGAAAAAGTATTTCCAACAGTTACACTTGCAGCTGACTCCAAGGCTGCTGGACGTTGGGAGTCAAATCATGGCGGTGAGTATTTTGCTGCTGGTGTTGGGGGTGCTATTACTGGTCGTGGTGCCGATTTACTTATTATTGACGATCCTCATTCTGAGCAGGATGCTCTCTCGCCAACCGTTTTAGATTCACACTACGAGTGGTATACTTCTGGTCCACGTCAGCGTTTACAACCTGGCGGCTCGATCGTTTTAGTCATGACACGTTGGTCAACAAAAGATCTTACTGGTCGACTGCTCGAGGCCCAGGCTAAAGACCCAGCTGCGGATCAATGGGAAGTTGTCGAGTTTCCTGCAATCATAAACGAGAAACCCATGTGGGGAGGTTTTTGGACCATAGAAGGTTTACAAGGAGTCAAGGCTTCTATACCTCTAACCAAGTGGCAAGCACAATGGATGCAAGCACCTACCTCCGAGGAAGGTGCAATTATAAAACGTGAGTGGTGGCGCGAGTGGGACGAAGATAATATACCAGAACTTGATTTTATTATACAATCGTATGACACAGCTTTTTCTAAAAAAGAAACCGCTGACTTTTCTGCTATTACAACGTGGGGTGTGTTTAACCCTGACGAAGGACAAAAAGGTTTAATATTATTAGACGCAAAGAAAGACCGTTGGAATTTTCCTGAATTAAAAGCCGAGGCCATGGAACAGTATAAATACTGGGAACCAGAAATGGTATTGGTAGAGGCTAAAGCTTCCGGCTTACCTTTAACTCATGAGTTGCAAAAAATGGGAATACCTGTTATAAATTTTACACCCTCAAAAGGTAATGACAAACATTCGAGGGTAAATAGTGTAGCACCCCTGTTTGAATCAGGAGCTATATGGGCACCAAAAAAAACGTTTGCTGAAGAAGTTATAGAGGAGTGTGCAGCATTCCCATTCGGCGATCATGACGATTACGTGGATTCAACCACGCAAGCTCTAATGAAATATAGACAAGGTTATCATGTTACGTTAAAAGATGACTTTGAAGACGAAGGAATAGACAAAGCTAGGAGGAGGGCTTACTATTAATGGTCACAGTAGTACGAAGGGATAAACCAGAAAACCCAAACAGACAATCACGCACGTTTACCAGTCCACAGGATAGGAACATACAACCTGCAGAAGGTCCAGGACGTTTCCAACGCGGCGTTGATATGATTCAAAATGTATTTAAAGATACAGGTAGTAATATTGCAGATTACATGAAAGCATCTTCTGATGCACGTGATGGTAGATTTTTTTCTGCACCATCTGCATATGATGCTGACATGGCAAAATTTCCAATTAATCAAGGTGCAGGTGCACTAGAATTTTTTGGCGATTTATTTCAATTACCTTTTGAATCAGGAGCACAGCTTCTTGGATACGATCAATTTGGCTCTGGTTACGGTGCAGGTGATACTGGTTATTTTTTAAAAGATACTTTTAATATAGGAGACACACGAGATTTACAAGACATGTATATTAATAAGGTTCTACAAGACTCTCCATTATCTTTAGATTATGCAGGTTTAGTTCAAGATGAAACTTTTCAAAATTTTTTACGTGGACAAGGAATAGATGTTACAGATGATTTTGACATTTACAGAGACATAGTTAAATCAGATGACCAAGCAACGATGGATAAATTTTATTCTATGTCACAGGATCCAGAAAGTTCTTACTATACTAATATAAATAAATTTAAAGCTGCAGACGGAATGGAACCTTATAATCGAGCATTAGAAGATCAGTACAATCAATATTTGGCAGACGAAGCAAATAAATTTATGGAAAGTATGTATCCTAGTTTTGCAGAAGCACAGACGCCTTTTATGGTTGATCAATTAGCAAAAAATTTAAATGTTACACCTGAATCAGCAGAAAGTATATTGATGGGTGGTGGCGCAACTAATTTTGGATTACTAAATGATTTAATGAATTACTATGAAGGACCATTAGAGTATGGCACACCAGAAGGACAAGCATTATTTGGTGATGATCCAGTTATGAGTTTTGCAGGAGGTATCACTGCTTTAGGTAAAACAGGAAGAGTCTTAAAAAAAGCAAAAAATAAATTAGGAACTGGTAGAACTGCAGCAATGTTAGAACAACTATATCCAGGAACATTTGGAGGTAGATTAGAATTTCCTTATAGATTTGGTAAAGATAGTGCAAGATTAAATATTGGATTATTACCTAATTATCCTAAAACTTCTGGCTTAATCAGAACACCTGCACAACTTGGTCTTACAATGGTAGCGCCAGATCTTAAAGACGATGTGGTAGATTTTTTTAGCGGTGAGTAATAGATATATAAGAGCAGCTAACGCGTTTTTTCCAAAAAGAGATACTTCTTCTAGAAACAAAGCGTTAAATATTGTAGGTCAAAAACAATTTACTGGTCCTTTTGGAAGATTTATACAAGACCAAAGTATTAAAAAAGGTTTTTTAAAACCAAACGAAAAATTTTCACAAAAAACAGGATTAAAAATAGGTGATAGACAAAGAGATTATCAAGATCCAGAATATTTAATTAAAGCAAGTGAGGCAGCACAATTAAGAGCAGCACGTGGCGAAGGATTAAATTTAACACCTTTTAATTTAAAAAGACAACAAACAGCAGCTAATAACCCATCTTTGGTTGCAGAAGGTTTGGAAGGACCGCTGAAAGCAGCAATAGCTCGGTTAAGCACACCACTTCGTAATGATACAGCCATAGTAAAAGGTGCGTTGTCACAATATAGATCTGACCTTGGATACTACGATTTAACAAAAGCGCAAATGGAAGATATGTTAAATCCAAAAAATGTAAAAAAATATGTTGACACTGCTATACAATACAAACCTCAACTTAATAAAGTAGTAAATCAAATAGCCAGTTACAAAACTGATAAAAATCAACCAACAAAAGAACTTGTTGATTTAATGACAAAATATGCAAATCTCACAGGTTCTAATCCTGAATATCATAAACAAAGAGCTTTAACATTTGGACATCCATCTGGCATTGCTGCCAATCTTGATCACTATTTACGAACAGGCGATCAAACAGCAAAAATGCTATCAAGAGATCCAAAATTTTTAACAAAGATGCAAGCTGAAGTTGGTCCATTAAATATTGGTAAAGAAAAATTAGACCGTGGTATATTAGCTGCGCTTCGTAACACTGAAAACAAAGTTACAAAATCAGGAATATCAGAGATGCGTAAACTATTTGATCAATCAGGATTACAATCTATTTTGCCTGGTCAAATATATAATAAAATGTATTTAGGAATGAACAACCCAGAATTACAAATGCAATTTTTACGAAATGCAATAAACAAAGGTTCTAAGCCTTTTGGTAAATTAACACAAAAAGATGTACAAAATATTATGTTTGGCAATAAAACAATTAGTGACTTTGGATTTAATAAAGGTGGCGAGGTTAAATCATTTGGAGGTGGAGGTATATTTGGCGCAAACTTGCTAGCAAGATTAGCAAATAAATTGTCTCCAGAAGCAATGGAATTAATTTTAGCAACAGGATTTAAAGGAACAAAACCTTTGATGTCACCTAGAAATATTAAACAAGACAAGATGTTAAATTTTTTAGGTCCAGATAAATACAGGTACCGTTTTGTAAAATCAGATGTCCCAGGACCAAGAACCTCTTTACAAAGAAATCAAGATAAAGAATTTATGGAACACACAACATTCTTCCCACAAAGGAGATTATAATGGTTTTACCTAAAGTATTAGGTGCATTACGATCATACGCACCAAAAATAAAACCCCCAACAGGTAAAGGATCTGATGTAAAGCTTGATTTACGTCAAGCTACAGCTGACACAGTGACTCCAACAGCTACAGCAGACACTCCAGCGCTATTTTACAAGTCCAGAGAGGCGTTAATTGACGCTCCTATGGAGAAAATGACAGCAGATAGGTGGTTAAACTACCTAAATGCCAAAGGAATTAAGAAATCTGAGCTTAGTGACACGTCCCTAGGGCCCTTTTTACAGTCACAAGGCACAAAAACCTTTACAAAAGCCGATATAATCAAGGAATTTGACGAAATATCCCCGAAATTGAACATCGTGGCCCTTGGCCAACCAGGTCCTCAAAATATTCTTGCTAATATTTACAAAAAAATACAAAAAGTAGACCCACAAGCAGAAGATCCACGTGTAGGAGGTTTTTTATCCTATCTTCGTGACTCTTTGCCAGGTGTAATAACTGATTCTAGTGGTAGATCAACAAGAGGAATAAACCAACAAGCTTTAGATGGAGTTGCAGCAAATGTAGACAAATATATGCAACAAGTTTTTGGTATTCAAGGCGCTTTAAATGAAGGTGTGGCATTAACTGCACCTGTACCTTTTAAAGTACGCGAACCACTTGTTAATTTAGCTGCAGCTCTTGATAGACGCGGTGTTGGCTTACAAGCAAAAGATGTTGCAAAAGGAACATCCTATAGTGGTCAACAAACAATGTCAGGTGGTGATAATTATCGTGAATTTTTGTTTAAATATGAACCAGGCAAACTTAGAACTGGTGAACCTATATATACCTATGCGCATGACTTTGGATTAACGCCATCACAAAGAGCTGGCGGTATTGTTCACGCACGTGTGTCTGATAGAACAGACGAGTTTGGTAGAAGGTTAATGTTTGTAGAAGAAATACAATCTGATATGCACCAACGTGTACAACGTGCAATGCGTGAGTCAAAACTCACAGGTAGAAAACCAGATCGTGAAGATACTTATGCATTTCGTCAAGACATGAAAGATTTAATGTATGGAAAAGAAATGCAAGCAAATAAACAACAATTAGATTTAATTAATCTTAAAATAGAAAATTTATTAGCTACAAATCCTAGATCACCTGCATTACCTAAATTACAACAAGAACGTGAAAAAATTAGAGTTATAATTGCAGAAGCTATGACAAAAGAAGGTAAACAAGGTGGTGATATTGCTATGGGCCCATTTCAATCGTCAAAAGAATACATGGAGTTTGTTGCTAAGTATTTAGTACGTATGGCTAAAGATGGTGATTTTGATGGTGTTGCTTTTGCAAATCCTGCAATTAAAAACCGTAACTTGTCGCCTGGTGGTAGAGATTACCAAGGTAATGTTGCTGCATATGGTCCTATTCTTAATGGCGCACTAAAAGAGACATCTAAAAAAACAGGTGCAAATTTATTAAATACTGTTATAAGAGATGACAGGGGACGAGTTTTTGGGCAAGTCAAAATGTTAAATTTAAAAGATAATCCTAACGTACGAGATACATTCTCGGCATACGCAAAAGGTGGAATAGTAAATGGCAGATAAATCAAAAAATCAAATAGAAAAAGCAATGGATGCTGTTGAGAAAGCTTTAGACATTGAACCGTTGGGTGAAGAAATACAATTTGAAAAAAGTGTAGAGTTCGATGGTTTTGAAATACAAGAAGATGGAAGTGCAGAGATAGTTGGTGATGAACCAATTGATCAATCGCAAATTCCTTTTGATGCAAACTTAGCAGAATACATTGAAGAAGATGAATTAACCAAGCTCGCTAGCGACTTGGTAGGTGATTTCGAAGGCGATAAAGAGTCCCGTAAAGATTGGGAAGATACCTATATCAAGGGTCTGGATATGTTAGGCTTCAAATATGAAGATCGAACACAGCCTTTCGAAGGTGCGTCAGGGGTCGTACATCCTTTATTAGCTGAATCTGTTACGCAGTTTCAAGCCCAAGCTTATAAGGAACTCCTCCCCCCAAGCGGCCCCGTACGCACACAAATAATTGGTGAAGCATCACCAATGGTAGAACAACAAGCAGAACGTGTAAAAGAATACATGAACTATTACATCTTAAATGTAATGGAAGAGTTTGATCCAGAAATGGACCAACTATTATTTTATTTACCGTTGTCAGGTTCTGCATTTAAAAAAGTTTATTATGATCAAATACTAAAACGTTGTGTTGCAAAGTTTGTATCTAGTGAAGATTGTGTAATTAATTACGCAGCTACAGATTTAGAACAATCTGAAAGAATAACACACGTTGTAAAAATGTCATCAAACGAGTTACGAAAATTACAAGTTTCTGGTTTTTACCGTGATGTGCCTATTACGTCAGGATCTGTTAGTACAACAGATGAAGTTATAGAAAAAATAAATGAATTAGATGGTGTCAGTTCATCAAATGAAGATGATGAGCATGTTATTTTAGAAATGCATGTAGACGCTGATGTACCAAACTTTGAAGATACGTCTGGTATAAAACTTCCATATATTGTTACTATAGATCAATATTCTTCTACAATATTATCAATAAGAAGAAATTATGAACCGGATGATCCTAACTTTAAAAAGAAACAATATTTTATACACTTTAAGTTCCTCCCTGGATTAGGCTTTTATGGATTTGGCTTAATTCACATGCTAGGTGGATTGTCAAGAACTGCAACAAGTGTTTTGCGACAGTTAATTGATGCAGGTACTCTTGCCAATCTACCAGCAGGATTTAAAGCGCGTGGAATGCGTATACGTGATCATGATCAACCTTTACAACCAGGTGAGTTTAGAGACGTGGATGTTACAGGACAATCAATAAAAGAATCTTTATTACCATTACCATACAAAGAACCTTCTCAAACTTTGTTTGCCTTATTAGGTTTTGCTGTTGATGCAGGTAAATCTTTTGCTGCAATAGCAGATATGAAAATGGGTGAAGGTAACGAACAAAATCCTGTTGGCACAACATTAGCATTGTTAGAACGTGGTACAAAAGTGATGAGTGCAATACAAAAAAGATTACACTTTTCACAAAGAAAAGAATTTAAGTTGTTAGCAGGTTCTATCAAAATGTTTACACCACCAGAATATCCATACCAGGTTATCGGCGGTAACAGAATGATTAAACAAGCTGATTTTGATGATAGGGTAGATATTATACCAGTTAGTGATCCAAACATATTTTCTATGTCACAAAGAGTTATGTTGGCACAACAACAGTTACAATTAGCTCAATCTAATCCACAAATGCATAATTTGCGTGAAGCATATAGACGTATGTACCAAGCAATGGGTGTGGATAATATTGATGCAATATTAAAGCCAGATCAAAATCAACCGCAACCAATGAGTCCTGCAATTGAAAATGCCATGGCTATGAAAAGTAAACCATTAAAAGTATTTCCACAACAAGATCATCAAGCACATATGAAAGCACATGCTGAGTTTATGTTTACGAGAATGGTGCAAATTAATCCACCACTTTATTCTATGTTACAATCACACATGTCAGAACATATTGCTGCAATGGCAGGTATGCAAGTTCAACAACAATTTGCAGAACAAGACAAAAAATTACAAATGGCAATGCAACAAAATCAAATGAATCCACAAGTAATGCAGCAGTTACAAATGCAAGGACAACAAATGGCTGTTGAAAAAGCAAATGCAATTGCAAAAATAGAAGCTGATATAACAACTCAACTTGCAAGAGACGAAGAAGAAAGAACTAAACGTGAGCAACAAGATCCTCTTGTTAAATTAAAACAACAAGAAATTGATTTACGTGCTGCAGAAGCAATGTCTCGTCAACAAGATATGCAAACTAAAACAACAATGGATGCGGCAAGACTTGACATGGATCGCGATAAGATAGAAGCTGATACTACTATTAAATTAATGCAAACAGCTGATAATATAGATCAAAGTGCTGCAAAGAACGCTTTAGGTGAGTTAAAAGAAAATGTTTCTTTAACAAAAGAAGCCTTAAAGAATGAAAAAGACGTAACAACAGCGAGGATAAATGGCGGACGAAATAACGAAAGTCAAGAAAATTAGTGATGCAATGCAAGAAATTGACACTCTTGCAAAAGCATTAGTAGGTAAATCAGAGGACAAACTATTGGTTTGTGCAGCTTTATTGGCTGTAACAAGGCAAAATTATGTTGAAGCTTTAGGTGAGGAACACACTTCCTTTATCTTTCAATCTGTTGTAGAGTCCTTCGATTATTTAAATGGTTATGGTGAAGATAGAGATCTTCCTATAACTATACACTAGGAGGTAACTATGAAGTTATTACAAGACCTATGGACACACTTAAAAGAGTGGAGCGATTGGGGTATGAAAGACTGGATTAAAGCCGGTATCGTAGCCATAATCGTAATTATTGTTCTACAGTCAATAATGGGAGCTTAATGGCACCTTTTGTTGATAGACAAAGAAAGAGCATGGAGGCTTCACGCAAAGCGCGTGAAGCCAAAGCTCAAGAAGAACGTAATTTTATGAAGAGCTTCAATCCCAATACAGCGGAGCGTGAAGATTTTACACGGTTTAGAGAAAACTTAAAAGAGCAGGCTTTAAAACTTGCTAATGCACGTCCTGATGGTGGCATTATGGGCGCTAAAAATGCAGAGATATTTAGGTCACTATATGATGATCCATACAGAAAAATGATGGGTCAATACATGAAAACTAATCCAAAAGATTATCAAGAAAATTTTCCTATTTCTTACGGCATACAAAGAATGATTCCACAAGCTGGTAAAGCACTTATTAGTGGTTTATCTGGAATTCCAATGTTAGGTGCCATGATACCAAAACAAGCAAACGAACTATTAGGTGATCTAAGCTATTTAGATTACAGACCAACAAGACTCGGAACACCAGAAGGTGAAGTTATGCGTGAAGCCTACACATCACCAGCAGGTTTTGAGTATCCAGAAGTATTATCTACTGGTGCAGCAGAAGATTATTATGATCAATTCTTCCCAATGCAAGTACCAGATTATTTCTACCAGTTTATGGATAATGAAATGTTACCATACATACTAGGTATGAAATAATGGACGCTAGAAGTAGGTATAAAGCAAGAACTTCTGCTGCCGGCGTAGGAACTAACGTAAGCGGTATTACTGGACCAATTAGAGATGTAAAAGCAGAAGCAGAGTCTTTTGAAAGAAACATAGCACCACAAGTAAAACAACAAGTGGTTGATACTTTTAATCGACAACAAAGAGATTCTAATCCACAATATACTAATCAAAAAGATACATACACATCCCCGCAAAATACATACGCATCAGATTTAAATTTTTTAAATGTTGATCCTGAAACTATAGAGGATTTAGGTTTATTTGATAAAATAGGAGATGATTATGCTCTTAGTGATGAAGTTTTAGCATTTTACGGAGTTGATCCTAATAATCCAGGATACATTCCTCAAGAATTATATCAAATGATTGCAGAAGGAAGCATTGTTACTCCAATGGAAGCAATGCAATCAAATGAATCTAACATAGGAACTTATACAGATCTTGAAATGGGTAATCATCCTTTATTAGGTGGATTAGGTAAATATTATAAAATTATGGGTGGTCAAGCTTTTCCAGGAGCTGGCACAGGTGGATCTGGTGGAGAAAAAATTAATACCGGTGGCGGTGGAGATTATGGAGCTGGCATAGCTGCAGGATTAGGTCGACGTCCAAAACAATTAGGTGATGAAGAAGGTATACCAAAAGGTTTACGTTTACTTCAATACATGGTAAATTTACATAAAGAAAATCCATATACAAAAATGGCTCTGCGTAAAAAAAGCGGTGGCATAGTGAATTTAGTAGGAGGTTAATATGGTATGGCAACTATTGGCTAAGCCTTTATTAGGCGTGGTCGCAGATGGAGTGCAAGGTTTCGTTAAAACAAAACAAGCGAAAGCTGAATTAAAGTTAACAGAAGTTAAAGCAGCAACTAAATTAAAAGAAGATCAAATTGCTGGAAAAGTGGCATGGGAAGCATCTGCCGTAGATCAAATGAAAGGATCGTGGAAAGATGAACTAATTTTAATTTGTCTTTTGGCTCCAGCCGTGGCCGTATTCTGGCCTGGCATGACACCACATATTGAAGCAGGATTTATTGCCTTGCAACAGCTTCCTGATTATTATAAACATTTATTATATATTGCGTGCTCAGCGAGCTTTGGCATAAAAGGTGCTAAAGGTGCAATGGGTTTAATTAAAAAAAAATAGGAGATACTATGAAAAAAGTAGATAAAAAGAAAAACCCTGGTTTAGCAAAGCTGCCAACTAAAGTTAGAAACAAAATGGGTTACATGAAAAAAGGTGGTAAAGTCGTGTCTAAAATGGGCGGCGGAATGATGAAAAAAGATCCAATGGTTATGGGATACAAAGATGGTGGTTCAAAAAAAGATACACATGTAACTAAAGATGGACGCACTGTTAAAAAAGGTTTGTACTACTACATGAACCGCGCTAAAAAAAGAGGCACCAGTAAACCTGGCAAAGGCACTGTTACAGATAAAGCATTAAAACAATCTGCTAAAACAGCAAAAAAACCAGCTAAAAAAAGTGGCTAAGAAAAAATCATTATCACAAAAAAGAAAAGCTAAGTCAGATAAAAATCCAAAAGGCATAGCAAAAGGTTGTGGTATGGTTTTAGAAGGTAAACGTAAAAAAACAAAGTATGCGTAAAACAGCTAAAAAGAAAATAAAAAAAGTAATTAAAGGTTTAAAAAAAGCTTCTAAATTACATGCCGGACAAGCAAAATCTTTAAAATCAATAGTAAAAAAGAAAAATGGCTAAAACAGCAGCATGGCAAAGAAAAGAAGGTAAAAGTAAATCTGGCGGATTAAATAAAAAAGGGGTTGCATCTTATCGTGCAGCTAACCCTGGCTCTAAATTAAAAACTGCCGTAACAACAAAACCATCTAAATTAAAAAAAGGTTCTAAAGCTGCTAATAGACGTAAATCATTTTGTGCTAGAATGGAAGGTATGAAAAAAAGAAGAACCAGTGCAAAGACGGCTAAAGATCCAAACTCTAGAATAAATAAATCTTTGCGTAAATGGAACTGTTAGTATATAGACTATTTTAATGAGAGATGAGACTGCGATATATTTAATCCTTAAAAAGATTAGAGTACGCAAGGAAGAGTTAAAAGAAGTCATAGCAGCTGGATTACCTAGCTGGGATGAGTACAATAAAACCGTAGGTGAATATAAAGCCTATGCAATAATGGAACAGGAGATTCAGGACCTGCAGAAAGATGAGGAAAATTATGACGGAGAAAGAACTACCAAAACGTAGATTCGCGTTAGAAGAAAAAGATTTGTCAGTAGAAGCTGATGAAAATAATAAAGTAGCAGAAGATAAAGAAAATAAATTTCTTAAAAAAATTCAAGAAGACGCTACTTCTAATATAGAACATTTACCAGACGAAAAAATTATAGAACGTTTGCCAGAACCTACTGGTTGGCGTCTGTTAGTATTGCCATACAAAGGACAAGGTAAAACAAAAGGTGGTGTAATATTAGCCGATCAAACAATGGAAGAACGTAGTTATACAACAGTTACTGGTTTGGTTCTTAAAATAGGACCAGATTGTTATAGAGATGAAACGAGATATCCAAACGGGCCATGGTGTAAAAAAGGAGACTGGATCATATTCGGTCGTTATGCCGGATCACGTTTTGGTATAGAGGGTGGTGAAGTGAGAATACTTAACGAAGACGAGATAATTGCTGTGGTAAAAGACCCAGAGGATATCTTGCAATACAAATAAACAGGAGAGGATAAATGCCTGCAGACGCGCAAACAAAGGTAGAGACACAGGAAAGTGCTGACGCCGCCATGGTAGATTTACCATCGGATGGACCATCAGTAGATGTGGAACTGCCGGAATCAAAACAAAGTAAAGTAGAATCTGAATCGCAAGATCAACAGGAAGTAATAGTTGAAGGCGATAGTGCATCTCAAGGAGAGATGGAAGACTACGGCAAAAAAGTTCAATCAAGAATTGATAAATTAACCAAAAAGCTTAGAGAATCTGAACGAAGAGAACAAGCTGCAATTGAATTTGCTCAAGGGTTACAACATGAGTCAACAAAATTAAAACAAAAGACTCAATTGTTAGACACTGGGTATGTAAATGAATTTGCATCTCGTGTTGAAGCACAGACAGCAGAAGCTAAAAAACAGCTAAAAGATGCTATGGATACAGGTGATATAGATGCACAGGTAGAAGCACAGCAAAAAATGGCGCGTTTAGCGGTAGATGCTGACAGAGCAAAGAAAAGCTTAGATCAACGTGAAAGATTAAAAAAAGAAATGGAGGCACGTGGAGTTGATCCTAATCAACCTCAAATGCCTACACAACAACCTCAACAAGCTCCACAACGAGAAACTCCACCAGATCCTAGAGCAGAAGCCTGGGCTGAAAAGAATGACTGGTTTGGAACTGATGAACCTATGACACTTACGTCTTTTTCAATTCATAGAAAATTAGTTGAAGAAGGATTTGACACGAAGTCAGATGAGTATTATAGTGAGATTGACAAAAGAATGAGGGACACGTTTCCTCATAAATTTGGAGAACAAGTTTTAACGCCAACGCAAACCGTGGCCTCCGCTAATCGGAGCACACAACCTGCTAGGCGCAAAGGTACTGTGAGACTCACACCCTCACAAGTAGCCATAGCTAAAAAATTAGGTGTGCCACTAAGCGAATATGCGAAGTACGTGAAGGAGTAGGCATATGAATACAAATAATAAAAATAAACTACCGTCACGCGAGTCTGAAACTAGGTCTAAAAGAGAGCGACCTAAAGTATGGACTCCACCGTCTCAGTTAGACGCACCACCTGCACCCAATGGCTTTAAGCACAGATGGGTAAGGGCCGAATCAGTAGGACAGATGGATCAAAAAAATGTTTCAGCTAGACTACGAGAAGGATGGGAATTTGTGAGAGCAGATGAATATCCTGATATGGAATGGCCTCAAATAGATACAGGTAGATATGAAGGTGTTATAGCTGTAGGAGGTTTAATGCTAGCAAGAATCCCTAATGAGATTGTTGAACAACGTAAAGAGTATTTTGCAAAACAAACGCAAGATAAAGATGACGCGATTGCAAACGATCCTATGAAAGATCAACATCCTAGCATGCCAATCTCGAAAGAGAGAAGTTCTCGCGTAACATTTGGTGGCAAGAAAACCTAATAAGTTTTTCTAACACATAGTTACACAAAATTAACACACTCAAGGTGAGTGTGTTATAACAATTATGTAAGGAGATAATCATGGCTAATAATAATGCGCCATTCGGTATGAGACCAGTGGGTAGATTAGGAAGCGCTCCGATGACACAAGGTACCTCTAAGTACAAAATTGCAGATAACTACGGTACTGCAATTTTTAAAGGAGATATCGTAAAGCTAGTAGCTGCAGGAACGATACAATTAAGTGCCGTTACTGATGTTGCTAACGTTGGTGTTTTCAACGGATGTTTCTATAATGATCCTACTACTAAAAAACCGACATTCTCAAATTATTATCCTGGAAGCATTACGCCTTCTAGTGGTGATATTGAGGCATTTGTCTATGACGATCCAAACATGCTTTTTGAAATTCAAGATAATGGAACTTTAGGTCAAACTGCTATTGGCGATAACGCCGATCACGTAGCTGGCACAGGTTCTACTATTGATGGACAATCTAGAAATGAGCTTGGTTCCGCCGCTGGCGCAACTGCTCAACTTAGAATAATCCGAATTTCAGAAGATCCCGATAATGGTGATATTGCTTCTGCGAACGCTAACTTTATTGTTAAGTTCAACGAGCACCTTTACTATAATAACGGGGCAGGCGTATAAACCTAAGGAGATATTGAACAATGGTAATTTCAAGAATGCAATTGGTCAAAGAACTCGAACCAGGCTTAAACGCGTTGTTTGGGTTAGAGTATGACCGATACGAAAACCAGCACACAGAAATTTTCGATGAGGAAAGTTCTGATCGTGCTTTTGAAGAAGAAGTAATGCTTGGTGGGTTTGCCAATGCAGCTGTAAAGCCTGAGGGTCAAGGTATTGTATACGAAGACGCTCAAGAAACTTTCACTGCAAGGTACACACACGAAACTGTTGCTTTGGCTTTCTCACTAACTGAAGAAGCTGTAGAGGATAACCTCTATGACAAAATCAGCACTAGATATACAAAAGCGTTAGCAAGATCTATGGCTAACACTAAGCAAATTAAAGCAGCAAACATATTGAACAATGCGTTCAATGCTAGTTTTGCTGGTGGTGATGGTAAGGAGCTTTGTGCTACTGACCACCCAACGCTAAGTGGAAACCAAAAGAACGAGCTATCGACTGCAGCTGACTTAAACGAAACTTCGCTTGAGCAGATGTTAATTGATATTGCTGATATGAAGGACGAAAGAGGAATGAAAATTGCTCTACAAGGAGTAAAAATGATTATTCCCGTTCAACTTCAGTTCGTTGCAGAAAGACTAATGAAATCTGCTGGAAGAGTTGGTACAGCTGATAATGATTTAAACGCAGTAAGAAACATGGGAATGGTTCCACAAGGTTATGTGGTAAACAACTTCCTAACTGATACTGATGCTTTTTTCATTAAAACTGATTCACCAAACGGCTTGAAACATTTTGTGAGAGCACCAATCAGAACTGCAATGGAAGGCGACTTCGATACTGGTAATGTAAGATACAAAGCTAGAGAGAGATATTCATTTGGATTCTCTGACTGGAGAGGTATTTTCGCTTCACCAGGAGCGTAAATTTTTAAGAGTGGGCGAAGTTAGTTCGCCCACTCTACCTAGTAAATAGTTACCAAGGCTGGCTAGGCAGTACAGTATAGTGACGAGGTAACGAAAGCCCTATACAGGCAAAGGAGTATAACATGGCTACACATTTTAAAGGCCCAGTACTATTCTCAAATGCAACTGCATTTGAAAACTTAAAAATGTCTATGTGGCCCGATCAATTCACCTATATGGATGATTTTGAACAGGGTGCATTAGACGCAACACACAATTGGACTATTGTAAAAGATACAGGTGCAGCAGCAGCAATTGCAGCGGACGGCACAGGTGGTGAAGTAAATTTAACTTCAGCAGCTACTACTGATAACGATGGTGCATCAATACAAGCAAAACAAGAATCTTTTGCATTACCTACATCAGCTGGTAAAAAATTATATTTTGAAACTAGAGTAAAAATATCAGATGCTACACAGACTGATTTCTTAGTTGGTTTTACAGAAGCATTTACTACAAACCCAGAAAGCGCTTTGTTATCACAAAACGTTATTGGTTTTGTAAAAGTCGATGGCAGTGCTATCGTAAAAGGAACTACTGAATCTGGTGGAACACAAACTTTAGTAACTTTTGATGATACTACAAAGTCAACAATGGAAAATGATACTTATGTAACTTTAGGTCTTGTTGCTACAAAAAACAACACTGTAAACAAAGTTGAGTTTTTTATTAACAGAAACAAAGTGGGTCAATCTACTACAAACATTCCAACAGCTAACATGAAAGTGATGGCTATGAGTGTTTCTGGTGATGCTACTGGAACTAAAGTAACTACACTTGACTACATTATGGCTGCGCAGGATAGAAACGTAAGCTATAGCTAAACAATATAACCGTGAGTGGGGAGTAATGGCCCCACTCTTGTACAAGGGGAATTAAAAATGGCACAATATACAAAAAAACTATTTGACGGAGACAGAAAAGCAATATTTTCATTTACTGCTAAAGTAGCTGCTACTACAGCTGAAACATTTAATGTTGACGCATCTGCTTTAAACGCAAGGAATGATGGCACAGCTTGTTCTTTTATCAACATTAATAAATTATGGTGGAGTGTTAACAACTCTGCAACAACCAAACCACTTTTATTAGAGTGGGTTAACAGTGGAACTAATCCAATTGCATGGTCTTGTAATTTTGCTGACGACGTGGATTTTAGCACCATAGGTGGTTTGCAAAACACAAAAGCCGCTAATTACACAGGCGATGTTTTGATTAACTTTTCTTCTGTTACCAATGACGATACTGCAAGTTTAGTTGTTGAATTTACAAAAGAATATACACCTTTACCATAAAGGTTTAAATGGCTTACTCAGGCAGTAGAACATTTAATCTCTCAATAGAAGAGATAATAGAAGAAGCATTTGAAAGATGTGGTCTTGAGGTACGTAGTGGTTATGATTTAAAAACTGCTAGACGATCCATGAATCTAATATTTTCTGATTGGGCTAACCGTGGTCTTAATTTATGGACAATAGATTATGCTACACAGGTAATGACACCTGGTACAAATTTTTATCAAGTAAATCAAAATGTTATAGACATTCTAGATGCTTCAGTAACAACTACTGCAGGCGCAACTGCTAATTTTGAAGGTGATGAAAATACTACAGATGTTTCAATTACCAAAATATCTAGAACCGAATATATGAACTTGACTAAAAAACAAGAAGAGTCATCTGGTGACGCTAGACCGACTCAATTTTGTTTAATAAATGGACAAGTTACAACAAACGGATCTAGTAATAGTGGTAGACCAGAACATCCTATGACTTTGTTTTTGTACCCTAACCCCGATAAAGCTTACATATTTAAGTACTTCTTTTTGAATAGAATACAAGATGCTGGTTCATACACAAATGAGGCAGATGTGCCTTTTTATTTTCTTCCTTGTTTAGTTTCAGGATTAGCTTATTATATTTCAATAAAAAGATCACCGCAGTTATCTGCGGGATTAAAAGCGGTATACGATGAAGAATTTGAGAGAACCGCTGACGCTAATCGAGAAAGAGTCTCGTTTAGAGTAAAACCAGCGCAAGCGTATATACCATAGGAGGTAATATGCCAAAATGTAATATATGTGGTCATACATGTCATTGCATCGTAGATGGATCATGTACCATCGATAGATGTGATTGTAATGACTGCACATGTAAAAAGGAGGACTAATGGGTAACCCACGTCATAATACACAAACTACTAATCCTAGAACAGGATCAAAAGGTGGAGGAAGTTATGGTAGAGGTCAAATCTCTATACCTACACCTGTAGATGCAGGAGCTGTAACTACAAAAGGAATAGCACCTAACAGTAATGAAAAAGAACTTGGTGGAGTAGAAATTTCTATTTCAAAAGGTAAAGAATCAGGAACTGCTTTAGGAATGGGTGCGGCTAAAAAAGGCGGCAAGTACACTTGGAGTTAATGAATGTCATACGCTAGAGGAAAGTACGCAAAGTTTATATCAGATCGTAGTGGATTAGAATTTCCATATACGGAGATGGCAATAGAATGGAATGGCATGCGTGTTCATACAAGTGAGTATGAAGCAAAAGCGCCACAGTTAATGCCACATGAACATGCCCCAGATCCTCAAGCGTTAGAACATGCAAGAACTGCAAGAGTAGAACCAGCAACAGAAAGATTGTTAGGATTAAATCCTTTTACACACGAAGCTGGTAGTAGTTTAATAAAAGTTTTTGAACCTGGTCACGGTAGAACCACTGGTGATACTGTAAGATTTAGAGATGCTACAGGTCATTTAGCCAGTACGATAAATGCTGATGCAGGTAAAACTATTACAGTGGTTGATGATGATTTTTATAATTTTGGTGCAGGAATTTTTGCAAGCACAACAGTTATTTCAGGAGGAGGACAAGCATCTGCCGGACCTGTTACATTATCATCATGACAACATATACTGAATTAGTACAACAAATAAGAGATTACACAGAAACAGATTCTAGTGTTTTAACAGATAGCATTGTCAACGATTTTATTGAACATACAGAAAATAAAATTTTAAGAGATTTAGATTTACCTGTATTTAGATCATATCAGTTTTCTAACTTTACTACAGGTAATGGATTTATTACATTACCAGGTGGGGCATCAACAATTCCAACGCAGTTTTCTGTGATAAGAAGTGTGATGATTTATCCTGCTTCTGGCACAGGAGATCGAATATATTTACAACAAAAAGATGTTACTTTTATGGATGAATTTCATCCTGATAGAACATCTACTGGAACACCAAAGTATTATTGTCAATGGGACTATAATACTATATACGTAGTACCGACACCAAGTGCTGATTTTAAAGTAGAGGTTGGTCTGATAAAATTACCAGATCGAATGACTTCTTCAAATAGTAATACTTGGTTAGGAGATAACGCACCTACATTAATGCTGTATGGTAGCCTTATTGAAGCCTTTAAATTTTTAAAAGGCCCAGCAGAAATGCTGCAAATGTATCAGCAATCTTATGAAACAACAATTCAAGAAGTTGCTGCTCAACAGATGGGTAGAGCAAGAAGAGATGAGTGGGCTAACGGAGTTATTCGTGTACCACGTCCTTCAGTTTTACCTGGATATAGTAAACCAATTACAGGAGGACAATAAAATGGCAATATCATCATCAACTGTAACAACCAGTTTTAAAACACAGGCTCTTACAGCAACGCATAATTTCACTGCATCATCCGGTGATACTTTTAAAATTGCATTGTACACAAACTCATCTAGCTTAAGTGCTTCTACAGCTACTTACGCAGATGGTACAGCAACTAACGAGTATTCAGGAACAGGCTACACAGGAGGAGGTAACACTCTAACCAGTTCTACGCCAGTAGCAGACGGAACTACAGCGGTATGTGATTTCGCAGATACGTCTTGGACTTCAGCAACAATAACAGCTCGTGGCGCTTTGATCTATAATAGTTCAGAGAGTAACAAATCTGTTCTTGTGTTGAATTTCGGTGGGGATAAAACATGTACTAACGGCACGTTTACAATTCAATTCCCAACAGCAGACGCATCTAACGCTATATTAAGATTAGCGTAGGAGCAACATGGCTTTAATTTTACACGATCGCGTAAAAGAAACCACTACTACGACTGGAACAGGTACATTAGACCTAGCTGGTGCAACTGGTGGATTTAAAAGTTTTGTAGCTGGTATAGGTACCACTAATAGAACTTATTACGCAATAGTAGGAAGAACCACTACTGAATTTGAAGTAGGGTTAGGCACCATAACGGATGCTTCGCCCGACACTTTGTCTAGAGATAGAGTCATATCAAGTTCTAACAGTGATAATAAAGTTAGTTTTAGTGCAGGGACAAAAGATGTTTTTTGTACACTACCTGCGTCAAAAGAGGGTCTGCCATTCCCTTCAGTAGACTTTGGTAATTCATCAGCACCACAGATTATAACTGTAACGGTAGATAGTAAAACAACATTACACCCTTATTATGGAGATGGATCTAGCAATGCTTATTATTTAAATGGTTTAGAATCACCTGCGTTAAGATTTTCCGGTGTAGATACAGGAGAAAAATATTATTATAGATTTGATACTTCAGATTCTAGTAACTCAGGACATCCATTTAGATTTTATTTAGACGCTGCAAAAAGTACAGCTTACACAACAGGTGTAACAACAAATGGTTCTGGTGGTAGTTCAGGAGATTATACACAAATAGCTGTAGATTCAGAAACACCAAATATTTTATACTATCAATGTTCTTCTCACGGATACATGGGCAATCATGCTGTAGCTATAACAAATAAAGTTAATTCTAATTTTAGTACACTTGGCGATGTAACTGTAGGAAGCAAATTAAAATTACCTACTAACACTGCAAACAAAATATTGGTTGCAGATGGAACAAGTTTTGAAGAAGTGGATATGTCAGGCGACGCTACAATAGCATCTGGTGGTGCTTTGACTCTTGCTAGCTCAGGAGTATCTGCAGCTAGTTATACATCATCAAATATAACTGTAGATGCAAAAGGACGTGTAACAGCAGCTTCTAGTGGTACAGCAGGTGCGTCTGCTGGATTTGTAATTGCAATGTCCGTTGCACTTTGATATAAGGAGAGATCATGGCACAAGATTTTTTAAGAGCTGTTGCAGCAGATGGATCAGGAGATGTAGCTATTGGTACAACTCCACGTACTATATTTACTTCCAATTCTGACGACGCTGTAATAGGCATACGATTAGCAAACATAGTAACACAAACAATTCAAGCAGATATCTATATTACTAGCTCAGCTAGTGGTGGATCAGCTGACTCTTACATTGTAAAAGGAGTAAGCATTCCTCAAGGATCATCAATAGAATTAATTGACGGCGGTGCAAAAATTGTACTTCAAAGCGGTGACGTTTTAAAGGCAGTATGTAATACTGCTAATAGTTTAAATGTTTGGGTATCTTTAATTGATAGCATAAGTACATAGGAGAATAAATGGGTTATATAGGACCAGCTAATACTGATCAGTTTAAATCCATGTCTACCCAGTCTATTACTGGGGATGGATCTGCAACTACATTTACATTAACAACACCAGTTGCTAATTCATCAGAAATAAGATTTGTTGTAAACAATGTTGTACAAAAACCAGATGTAGATTACACTGCAAGTGGTACACAACTATCAACAGGATCTAACGTATTAGCCGGGACAGATGCAGCGTATGTTGTAAACATAGGTGCAGCTGTAGGATCACAAACACCAGATACTGGTAGCGTTGATCATACTGCAATCAATCCTAGCTTTAACGGTATGTATTTAAACTTGGCAACAGTGACTTCAACAGTTACAATAACCTCTGCACAAAATGCTTTTTTAGCAGGACCAGTAAACTTTACTAACACCGTAACGGTAGAAGGGACATTGACAGTTATATAATGGGAACTTTATTCGTAGACAAATTAGATCCACAATCAGGAACATCATTAGAGCT
>WLWG01001390.1_pt1 | contig 21945 bp, 32 predicted proteins | sample 6712871 | NCBI WGS metagenome assembly WLWG01 (sample SAMN12718693, study PRJNA515312) | sponge metagenome | isolation source: marine sponge | host: Mycale hentscheli | place: New Zealand: South Island, Marlborough, Capsize Point | collected 2003-05-01
AAACTCTTGATAAGGAGTTTAATGGGATTCATTATCAAGGTTATTTTATTGATTACCTCGAAGAAAATAGAGAAATCATTTTGCAAAAAATAAATGAGGCGAGGCTTGATTACAAAAAAGCACTTGCAAAAAAATCTGGCAAATTAATAAATCCTGACGATTTAAATTTTACCAAATTAGCATTGAAAACTTGCAAATTATATGATAAACCGAGATTAGAAATTGTACCGAGCGAATTGAATCCATTAATTGAAAAACCAACAGTTAGCCAACAGTTAGCCAACAGTTAATAAATATAAACCTAAATATAAACCTAAATATAAATATAAGCATAAATATAAAAAAAGAGACTTGTTTTTTTAAGGATTTTTTTTATTAAATTATGTTTAATGTTTGTAATTATATTTATAAAAAACAGTGAAAGTGCTTGATTTTATTAGTTTTATATATAATAATAATCCGTTAGTAACCTGTTAATAACTTGTTAATATGTATGATTTTTTGCTTTATTTTATATCGTTTTCTTGTGTTTTAGGAATTTGTCTTTTGATTGAATCAGACCCCGATTCAAAAAGAGATGATGATTTTGATGATTAAAATTGTTGCATTTTAAAGCGCTTTTTTTTATCATCGCAATTATTGTTTTACAATTATTTTTAACTTGCTTTAAAATTTAATCATATAAATAAAATATTTTTTTATGATTGAATTTTTGCTAGTTAATTTAATAGTTAATCTAATTTTTTCTTATTTGGCGGTTAGGATTTTATTCTAAAATCTGACCATGTATATTATGTAAACTAAATTATAGGAGGTTCAAAATGCATTCTTATTTTTCAAATCAGGATTGCTTGATTTTTAATAAAAGCAGTGCTATACTGCTGTTCACCATGAAAAAAGACCCATATTCACCACACACAATGATTGCGCATTGTCGATTTTGCGATAATCGTGCTAATTTTCAACTCAAACCTAATGACAATGATTTATTGTCGGTCGCTGACTTGGAGTTATACTCAGCGAGTTGTCAAGATGAATATCTTGATCTTAAATCTGTTCGACTTCATTACAAATTAAAAAAATTATCATCTGAGGATGAATACATTGCTGAATTTTTTCACAACAACCCTCGCCTTTTATTAACGACTATCAAAAATGCTAAAAACTCATCGCCAAGGGCAGTTTATTATTTTAATGATACTTTCCCTATAAAAAAATTAAAAAGGCTGTTCTCGATCCTTAATATTGATTTAATCGCGAAAAAGAAAGGGGGTCAAGATGAGTAATGTACAAAACAGAATTATTCAGCAAGATGTTGATCCTTTCACAATGGTTCCAAATGAAATAATCACGGAGCCTACCCTTTCATGTTCTGCAAAGGTCATTTGGATGTATTTAAGAATGAGACCTGTTGATTGGAAATTTTATAATACTGAGATTGTTAAGCACTTCAAAATGGGCGAGGAAAAGCTATTGAAATGCTTCAAAGAATTAGAAAGCTTTGGTTTAATTTCTAGAACTCAAATAAGAGAAAAAAATGGTCGTTGGGGAACTTATAATTTTCAGATTTTCAGAACCATAAATCATCAAACCCTTGATAACACTGAATCGCCACCGGAAGGGGAAAAACCGGGTCCGGTAAAACCGGCGCCGGTAAATCAGGGACTACAAAGAAAGAAAGAAACAAAAAAAGACATAACAAATATCTCTCGTCAACCTACTAAAAAATTTAACCCAAATAATAAACTCCCTACACTCGATGAAATCAAAGAAGAGTGTGAGAGAGAAAAGTACTTTATTGATGAAGAGAAGTTTTTTAAATGGTGTCAAAAAGAGGGGGTTTTGAATAGTAGTTGGCGATCGGTTTTGATAAAGTGGTCTGAAAATCCAATTAACAAAATTAACCCCGCTACTTTATCAAAAAAACCATCTTTGCAATCACGACTCCCTGTGATATATAGCTGCCTTGAAAACTGCTTTGAAATCAGAAATGGCGGTCATAATATTAAGGATTGGCCTAAAAGTTCCTTTAAAATTGAAGATGGTGATTTTGTTTTTTACTACCCTAATAAAAGATTTTTGAATGTTTACAGAGTAACTATTGAAAAATTATCATCCCAATTTAATATTAAATTTAAACCTAAAACGTCATGAAAAATTTATATCGCTTTTTGTTTTTGATTTATTCTCCGTTTTTGCTTGTTTTAATAATTTTAAGTATGGTTACAATTATTATTGGCGATATAATGACTCGTTTTTGCTTTATTTTGTCGCGTTTTATTGATTTTAATACAAAAATTATAATTAAATTATTTTTAAAAAATTAGTTGACTTTTTTAAAATATAAATTTATTATAAACTTTTAAAATATTTACTTATAAACTATGGACAAGTTAAAACTACTAACAGCATCAAAATTAGATTGTATCAAAAACGGTAGGAAACAAACTGGCTTTAAGATCTCAGATTATCTTGATAAAGAAATTGAGCAACTAAAAGCGTTAAATGATGCGGAATTTTATGTAATGCACTCAACCCTACTTGAACTTGGCATCAAAGAACTTAAAAAACTCAGCAACGATCAGTTAATGGCAAGAATGATGGAATTCAGAAAAGAAGATAAAACAAAAATGCATCCAAAATCTTACTCGATCAACCAGATTGTTAATGGTAATCTGATTGAAATAAAAGATAAGCTAGATATACCAACTATTGTTGAAGCTCATTATATCGCTTTAAAATTAGGTATTCAAAAATTTAATAAACTTAAATAGTGACTCATATTATTTCGATCATTGGTCAAAAGGGTGGCATCGGCAAAACTACTGTGGCATGGAATCTTTTTGTAAACTTAAAGAGTAATAGATTTAAAGTAAAGTTAATTGATTGCGATGACAATCAATTTTCATCATTTGAGATCGCTAAGATTAGACAAATGGTAAAAAATGATGACTACATTAAAGATGTAATTAACACGCCAGCATCAAGCGCTGTTGATTTTATTATCGCTGCCGAAAAACAGCATTATGATTTAGTAATTTTGGAATGTGGCGGAAGGATTGATAAAGAGCTAAAAATGGCAATTAGCTATGCTAATCAGGTAATTATGCCTCTAAAGCCTTCGCTTTTAGAAATTAAAACTATTGCTAATGTTGAAAAAGTAATTGATAAAATACCTAATTTTAGAGCGGATTGTAGAATTTTGGCCAATATGACACCTACCCACCACTTAAATAGTGATAGTAGCCAGATGCGCGAATGTGAAACAAAATATTTCAAATTTATGGAGTCTGAACTGAAACATAGAGCTATATATGCCAATTCAATCAACAAGGGTCTTAGTATATATGAAACAAGTCCGATCGATTTTAAAGCCACTACTGAATTCGATAAATTTATAAAGGAATTACAAGAATGAATAATAAAATTGATAATAAAAATAAATTTAAATTTGCAAAACAAACGAACGCGGAAACGCTTGATGTCAAAGAAAAGCGATATAAAGACTTGATAGCCGCTGAGGAAAAGGCTATTAATAGCGACGATTTACGAAAAGAAATTGAATTAGAAATGGCTCGTAAATATGCTAACAAAACTGATGTAAAGCCAAAACACGTTTTACTCGACAAAAACTATTGTCGCAAGCTTGATTTATTAAAATCAGAAACTAATACAAACATTAAAGACTTGCTAAGATCGATGGTAGAAGAAAAGATCGATCAAGAGCTAAAAAAGCTTTCTAAAAACAATCCTGCCCTATCCCATCTCTTAAAATCACTTAGTTAATTTTTTTTATAAAAATATTAAATTAGTTGTTGACATCTATAAATTATAAATTTATAATTTATTTATTAACTAAGTATAAATATATTTAATTATTTATCTTTACATTTATAAAATTATATATTAATTTTAATACTAACTTAATTAACGAATTATGACAAACGAAAACTCAAAAATAGTAAAATTTCAAGGCGCTCAAACTTTAGCATTCAATGGCTTTGAATCTATACTTAAATTTGCTACCACTGTTAGCAAAACTAACTTAGTGCCAAAAACTTACAAAGATAAGCCAGAAGACGCCGCCGTTGCTATTGTTTATGGCATGGAGATTGGGTTACCTCCCCTAGCATCACTACAAAATATAGCTGTTGTTAATGGTATGCCTACCGTTTGGGGCGATGCACAATTATCAATCGTGCAATCATCCGGCGCTTATGAATGGCACAAAACAAGTTACTCAGGGTCGCTTGAAGATGAAACTTTAAATGTAAAATTCGAAGTTAAAAGAAAAGATATGAGTCAATCAGTCGTTAAAGAATTTTCAATTAAAGATGCTAAAGCTGCCAATTTGTGGGGTAAGGGCGGCACTTGGAAAACGCACCCTAAACAGATGCTGGGTTATAAAGCAAGGGCATTTGCATTACGTGAAGCATTTGCTGATATTCTTAAAGGTATACACTCTAAAGAAGAAATGGAAGGTGAAGTTGAAATTAAAGATGTCACCCCTCAGACCCCTCTGACCCCTGTCCACAACGCACCAGATCTCGATGCAGCAATGAAGCAAATAGAAGAGCCGAAGCAAGATCTAGTGGTTGTAGATGAAAATCAAATTGAAATGTTTCCATCGCTTCTAGATGACTATAGAATTAGAATTAAAAAAACAAGCAACAAAACAGTTCTAAAGCAAATTGGTCAAGAAATTGCTGAAAGTGGCATGAGTGATGCCGACAAAGAAGAAATTAAAGAGTTGTATTCTACTAAACTTAATTTATTAAAAAATGACTAAAAATAACGATTGTTTTTCATCTGATTACGAATTATTACTTGAAGATAATAAAATTCTTGAAAAAGAATTTGATGATTATAAATCTAAAACTTACAACAAACGAAAGCATTTATTAAACCTTCTGCGTAAATATAGAGCTGAAAATAAGCGTTACAGTGCAATTATAAATGATTGCCGAGAGGTCATTAGCTTGCAACAGGATGCTATTAATTCTTATGAAGAAATTATAACGCCAGAGCAAATTAAGCAACTTAATTAATAGTATATGGATAATATTAAGCAAGGCACTGATGAATGGTTGGCAGCAAAAAAACAATATATCGGCGGTTCTGAAATTTATGGCCTCGCGCATCATTATTGTAAAAATGAGTTAGAGGCCATTGGTATTGATTTATATAAGGAAAAGCCTTTCACCAGCGCTCAAGAACTATTTTTAAAGGTAAAATTTGGCTTTGACTTAGCCCGCAAAGATACAGCGACAATGAAGTCCTTGCTAGCCTTTGGTAATGTCATGGAGGATTACGTCTTTAAAAGATTAAAGGGTGAGCTCAATGCGGGTTATGATAATAAACAAATAAAATTAGAGCAAAAACATGATTTTGTAGTTAATAAAGATATGCACGATTATGCTTGTTGCTCGCCCGACGGCTATATAGATTTAGTTCACGATCGATCGTTGCAAGTTAGAGACTTGCCGAATTATTCAATTAATAAAGATATAGGCCAAGGTGTAATTGAGCTAAAAACGGCGCGTCATGATGCATTGCAGGGTCTTTTAGAGGAAAATGTTGGTGCTCCGGCTAAATATATGCTACAAAATCAATACCAGATGATGGTATTAGGCAAAAAATGGGGCGTTATATCAATTTTACTTCCTAGAGAAAAAAATATCGAGATTCAAGATCTTGAATTTCCTTCTGATGATCCATTTGTTAAGGGTAACATGATGCAAGCAATGCTTCATGATGAATTTGAGTATTTATATCAGCATTATGAGTTAATTACCTTCGCCCATCCAATTTACCAGCAATATCAAGATATTATCAATAAGAGTCTTAAGTTATTTAAAGAAGATATTGATAATAACAATGTGCCTATCGTTCATGATGATTACGCTGCGACCGCTCGAGTTCGTGACATGATGAGGCAGATCAAGCCTGAAGGATTTGATATTTTAGAGCTTGAAGAAACAGATGAGCTAGATCAATTGATTAACGATAGACAGGAGGCTCAAGCCTTGATTGCCAAGAATACAGATGCTAAAAAAGAAATTGAAGCTGAAATTATGAGGCATACTAAAGCTAAATATTCTAAGGTGATAGGCACTGAAAATAAAGTCTCTTATTCCACCAAGGGCTCACCAATATTTACTAAAATTAAATAAATTATGGCATATCGAATTTTACAAATACAAGTTATATTACTAATAGTGTTAACTTATTACTTACCGGCCGACTTCTTCACGCAACCTCGATTCTAATGATAAAAAACTTACTTTCGTCAAAAGATATTACTGCGATTAAAAAGAAGGATAGTCTTACTGGAGACGAATTGCAAATATTACAACAAGAGTCTTTTAAAGAGCAACAATTGCAGATGAATTGTAAACGAATATTTGATAATTTATCGTGCCAATTTAACAACCATAAATATTTTTTTCAACAAAATGATAACGGCGGCTATGGTAACATGGCAACAAAAATTATCAAAAAAGCAGAGGGCACGATATCAGGGTGGCCAGATGTTACATTATGGAAATTTAGCAAGAATTGCGAAAAATCGATTTTCATTGAGTTTAAGAAGCTTGGAATTACCAAAATGAGTAAACACCAAGAAAATATCCACAAACAACTTGCTGACTCAGGAAAAAAGGTCTATTTATGTAATAATACCGTTTACTTTGAAAAAGTAATATGTAAAGAATTTTTTGAGTAATGGAATTTGTAGTTGTTTTATTTTTAGCAATGGTAAATTTTAATTTCTGGGCCGTTTGGGAAACAATGGATTTTTGCAATAATGATATTGTTGATATATATTATCCGGATAACAAATCTCATATAGCTTACGATGATGATTGCCCTTACACAAAAACCATAATCAATTGCAATAACTGCTCTATGTATTTTGTTCGCAGATCGCAATATCATAAATTTGCCAAAGGTTATACGGATCTTGGAATGAAACCTCCTTTTCCGCAAAGACATGATATTTCTAGCGTTTACCAACCAAAAACATTAAATTAATGCTTATTTCATCAATCGTAGGTCTTTTTTTAGGTTATTTTATCTGGGATTATAAATATATATTTGAAAATAATAAATGTGACACGATAATTGATATTTATTACCCTAACACAATTTCTGTAAATCAATTAAATTTAAATGATGTTGATTGCCCCCTCACCCTAAATAACTGCGGCAACTGTGATAAGCACTATATCGCTGATAAACTTGGCAATAGATACGATCCTATATCGATTACTCCCTGCAATTTTGATAGTTGTAAAATCTATTATCTTTCCCGCAATGATTACGATTTAACAAAAAAATGGTTTAATAGTAAAAATTTAGTTTTTAATTTTCCAAAATATTCACTTAATAAAATTTATAATTATGAAAAATAATATTGTAGTTGATAATGAGATTCTTAGCGCGATTTACCCAAATATAACAGCCAATACAAATTCTTTAGTTTGTAAATCCGAGCCACAAAAACCTTATGAGTTAGAGCCTTTTTGGCACGTTTACGCAATTGATGGAAAATTTGAAAAGGTTGGTAAAAAAATAGTTACAAGATTTAAGGTTCGAGTCGGTTACAGGTGCAGTGCAACAAAAGCTATAAAAACAATTGAGCGACGCTTGATTCACCAAAACCACGTCGTTTATTTGGAGGGTTTAGATGATTTATATTACTACGATCTTAGCGCATTAAGATTTAAAGGTCGCGATATCCTAAGATTAACAAGATTTTTCAGTTATATAAACGTTGATGTCAAAAATTATTTAAAAAATATGTATTATTAAATTTTTCGATAATCAGTACCACCTTCTGTAATTACTTCACCTAGAAATAGATTTCGATTCTCCTTCCAGTTTGATTGTACTTGAAGATGCACCCATTGCGAATTGCGATTATTTTTTTTATAATGGGTTGCGATTACCTTATCTACTGATATCTTATTAGATAAAAACTTTACAACTTCTTCTGCACTTTTATTTTTCACAATAAAATCAGCTGCTAAGCCATAAAGATGAAATGAGTCTTTAGCTGAGTTTGTTAATTTTGAATTAAGCTCTAAGCATCTGTAGCCACTGGTAATAATTATGGGCGATTTAAGTAAATCTCTAACTTCTTGCATTTTGTCAGCTAAAATATCAAGATTTTCAAGAGTTGCTTGCTCGTTCGGCCGGTTATTAATTTTATTTTTTAAAGCAATATCTGAGTGGTAAAATTCTATTGCTTTAAAGTTTTTTCTGTTTAAATCCGATAATTTATAAATCATAAGCTTTGCAAGTTAATTGATCTTTAACACATAAACAGTTGTACAATGCCAGTTTTTCTCTATTGCGACGATTAAGTCGTTCACTCGGCGACAAATAAATCATTTCAGCCTGATCACAAAATGAATCAAGCGGCACAAACTCAATATTACTTGCGCAGGAGTTTATCAAGCTCATCATCACTAAGACTAGAAATTTTCTTTTTTGCTTTACGAAAAGCCTTAATAAAATCATTTTTTATTTTATTGTTTCTATTTTTTATTGCAATTTCTTGATCTTTTTTGCCAAGATTATAAATTATTTTAAAAAATATTAAAAATAACGCTCCTATACCAGCTAAACTGCCTAAATATTTTGTCAATTCTTCCATTATGATATAATATTATTAACAATATGTAAAAATTCTAATAAGGTCATTGAACCAGCATATAATACAATACTTAACGCAGCAGCGCCCGCAATCATAAGCATCGACAAACTAAAGCAGAGCATAAAAATTCTTGCTTGAATTACATTTTTATTTAAATAACGAAATAATTTTGAAATAGTTGATCCTAAGAACTTTAATTTTTCATTTGTCATTTTTATTAGATTGATTGATATAATCTTGCAATTTACTTAATGAGTCTAATACTTGGTGATTGATCGAGCTTTCCGTGTTGTTTTTAATTTCATGCTTTACTTCACGAAACTTTTGGTAAATATCATTTTGAAAATTTTTTACATCCTCAAGCTTTTCCTCATTTTTGATTGCTAAATCAGCAATGGACTTCATTTGCAATTCAATTCGCTCATCAACCATTTTCCAAACATCTTGAACGATTAATGATTTTAATTTTAATAAAAACCAACGCATAAAGTAGCCTACACATAGCACTATAGCACTGTAGGCAGCCATTCCTAATTCATTAAAAAAACTTATTGTCTTTTCCATAATTTTTTATATTATCCAAAGTACCAAATAAAAGTAACAAAACCATCTCCTCCATCACCTCCAGAGTGTCCCGGTACAAAAGTACCTGCCGAAGATGCACCGCCGGCACCACCGCCGCCACTACCTCTACTACCGCTTGAACCATTGGCAGCATTACCTCCAGATCCGCCATCAGGTCCTCCACCGCCACCGCCAGGTCCATCTACCGAGCTTACGCCAGAACCAGGATTAAAGGCACCATCACCAGACTTAGTATTAGTTGCACTATCTCCAACAAGCGGATTGCCAATTCCGCCACTTCCATTTGAGCCATATATTGCTGCAGCACCATTGTAATAACCACGTCCACCACCGCCGCCGCCATATAGACCACTGCCACCATCTCCACCGTTTTCTTCTACGCCCCCAGAACTTCCAACACTTGAATTACTTCCTCCGCTGCCTCCGCTGGCAGTAACAAAAGGTAGTGAATGAGATGAGTCAGAAGAGACTTTTGTTTCACCCCCAGAGTTACCCGGCGTTGATGATGGGCCAGCCTGTTGACCAGTACCGCCAGTACCGCCAGCTCCTATACTGTAGTATAATACTGTTGATCCACCCTTGATTACTAAGTCATAAGTTTCAATATTACCGGCACCACCGCCCCCTCCACCAGCACCTTGATAACCAGATATAAAATCTGCTTGAGAGAATCCTGAGCCTCCACCACCGCCACCAGCACCACCTGCAACAATTTTAACAAATGTTGCACCTGCTGGAGCTGTTGTTGATCCTGTTCCTGAGGTAGTATAACTTTCAGTAAAATCAAGATCAATGGTTCCTGTTGTTGTAATAGGACCTCCAGTCAAGCCATTACCAGTATCAACGCTTGTAACAGTACCTGATCCACCGCCAAGAGTTGTTGGCTCATATTCTGACGAGGTAGAATTATATTGAAGTACTTGTCCATCCAATGCAGCTGTAATCGATACATCAGTTAAACTACTTGTAGAAAGGTTTGCAGGTTCATATCTTGAAGTTGCTGCGCTGTACTCTAGAACTTGACCACCAACTGGTAAAGTTGTCGACACATCGCTAAGATCTGTAGTAGAAGAAACGGGGGTTACCCAAGTATCTGGAAGCCCAGCTCCACCGCTAGCAATAACTTGACCAGCAGTTCCAGAGCCAGTCGCTAAAAGTGTTTTTGTTACACTATTTTGCGAAAAACCATTGGTCAAAATATTTGTGTGCGTGTAAGTAGCATTAGTAGGAAATGAAATGAAGTTAGAGCAATTGCTAAAAATAACTTGCAAATTACTAGCTTGATTTAAAGAAAAGCTGCAACCAGCAAAATTGCAATTAATAAAATAAACTGCGGACGCAAAAGTATTTTGAACTGATATTGTTGTGTCAGCAGCAAATTCACAATTGAAAAATGTCATATACCCAGCCGTTGCCGAAGTTTGTATATTTAAATCTTGATTAAAAGTACAATGATTATAAGTTGATCGTCGTGAGCCTGCATTAAAATCATTGTCAAATTGCATATATCGCATTCTAATTCTATCAGCGGTCGTAGCTGTTGAAATTTCATAAGCAAATTCAACTATGGCAGGTGTTGCTGGTGGTGCAATAAGCGCTATATTATCTTTATCAATTACTAATGGCGTTGTGCCGCCAAAACTTCCCTGCGAGATATTTACGACTGTGCTTTCATTTGTGATTGACGAAATGATTGTAGCCAAGTCATCTCTATTATCAACACAATATTTTGTATAATCAGGCATAAAGATTGAATTAGCCTCGGCTAACTTAGCATCAATTTGTGTTTGTATATTGGAAGTCGTTCCATTCAAATAATCAAATTCAGTGTTAGAAACAGTGCCAGAGCTAATTTTATTAGCATTGATGCCAGTTCCTAATTTTGCATCAGATACATTACCATCAGCAATTTTTGGAGTAGTAACGGCATCGCTAGCAAGTTGAATGGTGTCGACCGCACCAGAATCAATATCAGCAGACGCAACAGTATTTCTTGAAGCTAAAGCCCCTAACGCTCCCCCATCTTTGATAACTTTTCCAGTCGTGCCATCAAATAAAGCAACGTTACTATCGACAGAGCTGGCTGGACCAGTGACATCACCCGTTCCACTAGCACCACTGTCAACCCAATCGCCAGTACCGGTATCCCAAACCCAAACAGTGTCCGTTGATCCTACGATTGCAAACCAACCATTTTCACCTGTTGGATAGGCTGCACTTAGAGCAGCCGGTGTTGTAAACCAGCCTTTATTATTAGGATCTTGCGATGATCCAGATGATACTATCGATGGTATTAATGACATATTTATTCAGTTGTATTTAAGTTTGTTATTAATTTTGGAATAATGGGCTCAGACAAGCTGGGTATTATCGACATATTTACTCCAATTCTTCAAATTTAATATTATTTATTGCTGTTTTGCTTTTAGTAGCATCAATTAAATCAATATATTTATTTTCAATTTCTTCAAGTTGATCCTCTCGCTGTTCATAATGAACCGCTAATTCTTTTAATTCTGTTTTATTTAGCTTTAAATCATGATTAAGACGCTCCCCGTCTTTGCTTACAGCTCTAAAATATCTTACAGTATTTGAACTTTCACTTAAAGCAAAATAACCTAAAAATTTATTAGTTTTATCTGTTGAAATATAGCAATTTTCACCATCTATAGTTTTGCAAAAAAGCGGCTTTACCATTTCTGCAGATACTAATTTTGACAGATGTTTTTTTCTCTCCTCTTTTATAGATTTTAAGGCTACATCCTTTGGTTCTTCAATTCGTTCCCAAGGGTCAGTCCTTAATGAAGCACCAAGGAAATTGATGTCTTCTATGTCGTAAGATTTAACTTCGTTGGTGTTTTTGTTTTTAAAATATATTGTCATGTTAATTATATTTATAAATTTAAATCGGTGTATCCAAGTGTTGCACATCTTAATGTCGACGCCGCCCCATTAGATCTTGCTGCAATTTGCCTTGACGTATTACTCATAACAGTAAACGTTGAGGATCCCATCTCGTTGTCACCACCAGTTCCAATAATGTTACCGATTGAAAAAAGAGGGGAGGTAGTTGTGCTTGGTGCAAGATCTGTTGCTTCTGGAGAGCATATATAATAACTAGCTTCGCTGCCTCTGTATAAATTCAAAAATGTTAAACATTCAATCCCATCTGGAATCGTTAATGTGTGAAGGCTACGAATTGTATTTACCGTAGTGTTAACATCTAAAATTGGTGATTTGTAAAAAATTTGATTTCCCACTCGAATTTCTTCAATAATATCTGAACTTGCATTAGTAATTATTGACCCAACCCTTTTTTTCTTAGTAAAGCCAGCTGGTAATGCTGGAGAGGTTAAACTGGTTGAAAATAAAGCATCAGTCGCTCCGGTCGTTGGATTATAAATTGAAAAACAGTGATAAGTTGTGTCAGCTGCTTTTGTGCCAGTATCAAGTCCACCTTGGTTTGTACCAGCCGCAAAATTAGCATCAAGTTGTTTTGTTATTGCTGTTGTAGCTACCTGACCACTTCCATCATCAAATTGCATCACACCTGCGCTAAAATCCATATCATTACTTGGATCTGTGGCATTATTTTGTAATGTTATTGGAGAAGATAAAAGAGATAATCCGGCAGCGGTAGTAGTTGCGGCGCTAATTCCTGTATCATAAATAAAGCAATCATTGGCATTGTCAAATCTTAAAATTGAATCAGCGGTCGTTGATATTTCAGTGGTGATATCAGTAACACCGTTTGCTTGCTTAATAGCCTTTGCACCAAGCGAATTAACATTAATAGTTGAAGCTCCGCTACTTGCATTTGCAGCTCTAAATCTAATTTCCATACCGTCAAAATAAGCAGCCGCTGATTGCATTGATCCGATTGGAGATAATAGGTAAGCATTAGCAGCACCAGAATCAGTAAAATAGTTACCAGAGCCATATTGCGCCGCTGCCTTAGCCGACTGGTTTAAATCGGCAGTTGACAAAGTTTGACCAGTTGATTGAATAAGGTTGTTGATAGATCCTGTCTGGTTCCATTCTGCCGCTGTTAAAGTATCGCCAGTGTTTTTGTTTGCTGAAAAATTTGCCATATTTATATATATTTAAAAATTATTTGTGTATTTGCTGGTTTTATTTTATTAAATAAACATTGTAAAATGTTCGGAGCGTCCCCTGTAAATTCAAAAGGAAAAGTCAAAGGAAATCCCGATGGTTTTAAGCTTGAATCAATCTTAACTAATATTGTAAATCCTAAATCTCCAGCTCCTAATAATATTGCTGGAAAGGTTAATGGAAAACTTGCTTCTTCAATACCTGAGGTCACTTGAATTGAAAAACCTAAAATTTGCGCTATATTTTCAAATTGCCTAGCAGTGGTCACGTTTAGGCCAGCAATTTTCAATAATACATTTTGCCGCCTTTCTTCAATTGTAGATGCAATATTAAAGCAAGAATCAGGTATCCCCACAAAACCCTCCCATGAAGATATTAAATCTTCTGTAGTGTTTATGTTATATTCATCACCTAATCTATTAATAAAAGCTCTATAATCAAGCCACGAAGCCGCAAGGCCTACTAAAACCTTTTTTAAATTATCGCCGCTATAAAGCGGGTTTGCAGGCAAATACTGTCTTAATACCCCAGCCTCTTCTTGTACTGTCCTTTCTTGTATCAAGCTCATTTATGGTATTAATATTGTTATCCCGCCGGGATAAGTTATAGTTCCTAAAATTGCCAACTCTCCTGTTGCAACTGCTATATCACCTGCTGGCGTGGTTAGAGTATAGGTTGGCGTGTTGCCGCTCGAATCAATTACATTTGATATTACAGAATTATATTGATTCGCATTAACATTAGTTTCAACATTAACTGAGGCAGATCTAAAATAATCTTTTAAGGCTTCTGTTATCGAATCGCGCATATCTTGAGTATTTGGTGACAATGCGCTAAATTCAAAGTTTTGTGTTACTGGCGTCGGCCCAGATACTAAAACATAACTATCCGGCGTGTTAGCTGGCTTGATACCAGTTGCAGGATCAATTATTGTGTTTTTAACTAAGTTAGCTTGCGCTCCTGTTGGTATAATATTTGTTTCTGCATCTTCTGTAAAATAGATTGTGACATAGCCAGCTGATGGCGTTGCATCTTGTACCCAAACCCTAGTAATTGTTGGATAAGCATTTTTAATAAAAGAGATAATACCAGCACTAGCAAAGGCGCTTGTCATGTTAGCTGTTCTTGTCAACAACCTCACTCTTGCTGATTCGTCTGTTTCTTGATTTAACCCACCTCTTATACCGCTAAAATCAACGGTGGCTATATTATCAACATTAGGTATTGCAGCAACTAGGCTTAATTGTGAAGCTGCTCCAGTATTTGATGAGCTGCCAAATTCTACAGCTCTAACTGCAACGTGTGCAAAAGTGGCACTTGTTAAAATAGTGCCGGTCGCTGGCGTTGCTGGATTATTAGCTACCGCATAAGTGAAGCTATTAGTGCCAGTCACTGAAATTGTGGCGGTGACGTTGTAATCTGCTTGATCTGCGCCGCTTATAGTTGCTGATACGCCAGTCGCTAAATTGTGTGCGTTAAGGGTGGTAACAGTAGCTACAGAGCCAAGTCTAGTAATTGAACTTACAACTATTGATTCTGTTGTAATTGGGGTATCGCTTAAAGTTTCAAATAAAGTGCCATCAGTTTTTTGAATATTAGTAGTGGCGGGAATTGTAGTCAATGCTGTGCCAGTAAAAACAACACTACCCTCCGCCTTAGTGGCCGGTGCCTTTGTAATACCAAAAGTTGCTAACCATCTATCTAAAAAAGCACCTGTTGCAGTTTGTGGAAAAAGCTGAACTTCTAAGGACTTAACAAGATTATAATTATCAGAAATACCGGCTGTTGTTGAATCAACCAATCCTTTAATAACGCTATGATCCAAAGTTGGGTCAATATGTTTTGATGTATCAGCTTGACCTGTATTTACAGACTCAACCATGGCATTAACCAAAGTATTTGAAATATCTGCTTGTGTTGGATATGTTAAAGCCATTAATTAACTGTATTAAAAAATAAATTATAATATTTGTTTTCAGGTGTCAGCTCACTTATCAGTTGAATATCAATATTTAAGCCACTTGCCTTTCTTGCAACACTTACATCAACATCTGATGCAATCCCCTGATCTAATATCCAAGATAAAGAATCTGTAATTGCTTCTTGTATTAAGCTTGCATTTGATTCAGTATTTACTACTTGACCTGAATAATACCAAAGAAGAGAGCCAATTTCAGTGTTTTGAACATTATTAAACTCGTTAATAAAATGTCCTCTCCGCAGTCTAGCATCTTTTATTTGTGACGCTGAGGCTCTATTTTCAGACAAGATAGATAAATAGATAGCACTATCAAGACCTTGAGTTGTCTCTATGTCACCACCAGCAAAATTAATGTCCCAGTTGCCAAACTCATCTTGTTTAAATTTAAAGTCTATCGCCATTGAATTTCTTGAATTTAAAAATTATATTTGTTATAATATGGTTATGAGTTATAAATAAAATGTAGATTTTTTATGAAAGGTTATTTTGAAATGGGCATAATAACTAAATGTGATGGCAAAGTTGCAGATGTCACTGGCGCTAATGAGTCTCTATTTACGAATGTAAAATTATTAGCTCCTTACGGTTATGCGTCAAATATATTAGTAAATGATAATAGTTTAGCTCTATTACTGTTCTTACACGGCGACAGATCTAATCCTAGAGTCATACCTTATAATCAAGAAGTGCAGCCAGATCTTGAAAGTAGTGAGGTTGCTGTTGGTAATTTTAACCAAGGTGGTAAATTAGTTTTTAAAGCTAACGGTGATATAGAAATAACTGGTACAAAAGATTTACTAGCTACTACCCTAGCAAATATTGAGTTAACTGCTACCACTGAGGCTAAAATAACAGCTGGAGAGATAAAATTAGAAGGCACGGCAGAAGTTAAAGCAGATGCTCCAGAAGTTAAGCTTGGTGATGCAATAAGTTTAGTATTAAATGAAAATGCAATAATAACCGATAGCGTTGGTGGCGCGTGCACTATCACCAGCGCCGGTCAAACAAAAGTAAAGGCATAATATGAAAATGATGATTAGATTAGTTTTAGTGTTGGTATTTTTATTTCCTGTTAGTAGTTTTGCGAAGCAATATGATTTTACTACTTATAAAGCATATGATGAATGGTGGAGAGCGATGAATCATCAAGAGACAAATAATACAATAGCACGTGTTGTAAAAAACTATAAATATGAAGATTATTATTATATCAAGCCCTACAGCTTATCAGGTCGAAATATGAAACAATTTAAAAGATGTAATATGATGTTAAAAAAAGTTGATGCAATTGTTAATAAATCATGGTTTGCAACTGCAAAATGTAATTATATTAACACATCTCAGCCGGGTATTATATTATCAATAAAACAATTAGCAAATTCAAATATAGTTGCTTATCACGCTTTAGATGGTCAACGGGGCTTAGTGCCTGCAAGTTCACTTGTTAGCGTTAGTAAGTTAGGTCAAAAGTATTTTAACAGAATAATGCAAGAACACAAAGATTTTTATTTACGTGAAAAATACGCCTCAAATTAAATCCCGGCTTTTTTGAATAATTCTTCTAAGATTGATTTATTGACTCCGACCACTTTTGCGATTTCGATTTCTTTTTTTACAGAGTAGGAGCCTTTATTTACTATATTAAGTCGCGTTATGCTACCGCTATCAACATCTTTAGTAAAGCTAAAGCCCTCAATAAGATATTGCCCTTTGACCTTGGTCAAATCGTCTTCAACATCAACTAAAGTGTTTATTTCCCATAATATTTCGCTAACCGGCTGCGCATAATAACCTTGCGTTATAGTTGAATATCTAGTTCCCTTTGCTTTATACATATTGACGTGCCATTGACTCATATTTTGCAATGCGTTAGGGTCTGTGGTTTTATTGGGATAAAATATTCTTTGTTGCTTTGATTTTCTTATCTGTGAATCTGTAGCAAAAGCATCTTGATTAATTAAATTTTTATCGACTGCATTACTATCTTGAGCTGAGATATTTACCTTTGAAAATCGTTCATAGGTGTTTATATTAACGCTTGAAGATATAATATTGTTATTATTATTATTTGTTTTGCAAGTTAAAGCTCCGGGACTAACTTTAGACTCTTCTCTAGTTATAACTAAATCACCCTTCTCATTGGTCAACAATAAAACTTGTTTTTGTTTAGCAAAATGATCAAAGAAATCAAATATAGTCATGTTTAAATCTGGAGCCTTGCCATCACCACCAAAAGCATCAAAATTTAATGTGTCAAGATCTTGTTTTGTCAAATTATTTATTACTTTTACGTCGATATTAGCTTTATTAAGTACCTGAGTTATTAATTCTTTAAAATTCTTAAAATTTAAATCGCTAAAAGTTGGCATTGAGCTATCGATAATATCTGATGTAATATCTCGGCCACCAAAAGAAAGCTCGTGACTATTAACGCCAGCATCGATCGATAGCTCTTCAATATAGCCAGTCATTACTTTTTGATCATCAATAAAGATCTCCACCTTGTCATCCATCTTAAGGCCGTTAGCAATAAGGCCGTCAGCATCCTCTTTTACAGTAGTTGAAAAGAAGAACGTGCCACATAGGGCGTCCATCGATCTTGCAACGCTTGCATAAGTAAAGCCAGTAAATCTTTGACCATTAATATCTATTTCTAAGTTATTATCGACACCTTTAAATTGCTGAAAACTAACCATTGCTTAGCAATTTAATTGAGCCTGAAACTTGCGACGTATCAACAAAATTATTTAATAATCTTATTTGATCTAATCTGTCAAGGTTACCATACATAGAATAAACTAAAATATGCAGCGGTAAAGGGTTCACCTGATCAATATTAATAACGCGTGGTACTGATAGACCTATATTATCCAAAACGCCATTTGTCGCTCTTCTCATAGCGTTTAATGAATCAAGTAAATCTTGATTTATATTATCTGGCAATTTATCAAAGCTATTAGCAATATCTTCTCTAGTTTGATTTAGTTCATCAAGTGTCTCATAATCAATATTTGCAGCTGCATCTAAGGCGGTCGCAAGAGCTGCAACGTTAATAAAATTATTAATTTGATCTTGATTATTTCTGATTGATTTTTGACGTGCTGAATTGCCAAGAGTTACTTGGTCACGCTCATCAAAGCCAGCAAAAGAAGAGGTGACGCCGAAAAGCTGCTTGGATGTCTCATAAGCAACGCCTAAATTATCAAAGGCAGTTCTAAAACTAGCGGCCAACTTTGAAGGGGCTTGTACTAGCCTAGATGATGAATTAACAATTTCATTGATAGAAGTTGAAAAATCAGCAAAAGAATCACCTATGCCCTGCACTTGATCAGCTAATCTGTTTACTTGCCGAGCCGCTTTTTTAACAGTAGCGTTAAAATCATCAAATTTATCTTTGGCATTTTTAACTGAATCAACGCCGGCGTCAAAAGCTGCCTCGTTTTCGCCAAGAATGTCACTTTTAAGCTGTGCTAAAAATCCTTTTTTCTTTTGCGTAACTGGCAAAATATTTCTTGAGGCGATCTCTAAAGTAATAGAAAAATTAGTTACTCCAAGCTCTGTGATATCATCTGAGGCAGTATATCCCTTACAAACGACGTTTTTTTCGCCGTAGCGTGGGTGAACTAAGGTAATTATACCTGATCTATTCAAAACTTTAATTAACGCGTCTCTGGTCTTGTTGTTGACGTTATCATCAGTTTTTGCATTAATATTATAAATATTTTCTAATCTACCTAGATCTTCAACATATCGAGTATCTGAGTTTGGATATTCATGCGTTACAGTTTTGCGTCCGCCTTGAAAGGAACCGTCTATATAATGAAATTCAACCCCGCCGAGTTCAGCAATTGGTAATGAAGATAGTCTAACAATGCTCATCTAGTAACTTCCTCCTATAATTGTATTTTTACCGGTAAATCCGACAGGGCTATTCTTTGCAGGAGTCATCTTAGTTCTTGTTTTTTCAGCACTTAAAATTTCAACTGCAATATTACCGCTCACATCTGTCCTATTTCTTGAATTGATCATTGTGTTAGATGAAAATGATTGGTTCATTGCAGCTTGATCGAGTTTAAACTTGGCGGCTGCAGCTTGTTGTCTTCTGGCCATTTCATCAAACTTTCCTTTCATCGGATCAATACCAATAAATTGAAGCAAGTTGTTTTTAGCTTCATTTAGTATTCTAGGTAAATTTGTTACCGTGGTTATAATTTTATTTATTGTATTATCAAAATCAGTAAATAAATTTATACCTACCTTAATTATCTGATAAACACCAAACAGCGCCCCTCCTATTGCTGCAAATTTAACTGCTAATATTGCACCCGGTATAATTAATAGCTTCATTGCGACCGCTAGACCGCCTAGGGCGATCAATAAAGGCGCTATTGCAGCAACCAACGCCCCTATTTTAATTATTAAATCTTTATTTTGCGGGCTGATTTTGTTGATCATTAAAAATATATTACCCAGCGCATTAGCAAATTTTGTGGCTGTGGGTAGCATTCTTTGGCCAAAAGAAATAGATAGATCATGAAAATTTGTCTGCATTTTACGAACCGAGTTTGCATAAGAGTCATTCGTTCGTTTAAAGTCACCAACTGAGTTCTTGCTTTTATCTAATAAAAAATTAAATCTAAGCATAACTTTTTCAGCCTGCGTCATGTCAGCTACTTTTTTCGTAATACCTATACCTCTCGCAAACTCTTCTAGATTATCTATGGTTTGAACAACACCCATTTTTTTCAAAGATATGACATCTCCGGTAAAGATAGCGCCAAGAGCCGTTTTAACATTTTCAAGTTTTACGTTCTTAAATGACGCCATATCACCAGATAAAGCAACTAGTTTTTTTGATAATCCCGCAGCTTTATTTTGATTAATACCCATGCCAGTTGCCATATCGCCAAAAAGAGCGGCCATATCTAGCGCCCTTCCTCTATCGATACCAAAATTTTCACCGGCTGTTTTTGCAAAGTCTTTTACTGATTGTGAAGCGCCACCAAAAGCAACATCAACTTTATTTACCGCCTCTTCATAGTTAGACGCTGCATTGATGAATTTACGCCCTAAAAGTGCAAGAGGTGCTGTAACAGTAATGAGACCACGCGTACCTAGCGACATCATTTTCTTGCCAACGTTACCAATTTTATCACCTAAATTTTTAAAACTTCGCCCGACTTTGACGGTTTGACCTTTTATTTTGTCAGCAGTTTTTACCATCTGCTTATCAATCTTTTTTAATCGTTCTCTAATTTTTTGAGTGCTCTGCCTCATTTGCCGCTCAATCTTCCTAATATTAGGAGATATCTTGTCTTTGAGCTTGAAAATAAATGTATTTTGAAAAGTAGCCATAATTATTCTTTCTTTGATTCTTTTGCGATTCTTTCAGACTCTTGTTTTAATACAACAAGTCTTGAGAGCGGCTGGTTTTCTAACCATTCAAAACTTGCAGCCCCGCCGTAAATATATGCTAAATCACAAAGAATAGCATCTATTTTAATACGCTCATCCACGAATTCGCAAAAAAAACCTCAATATATCTAACAATAATTTGATCCAAGTCTCCAAGTGACAAATTGTTCAAATCAGCGCTTAAAACTTTTTGTTTTTTCTCTTCATCCTTAAAGCAAATTTCTTTAAGGAAAAGCGCCGTAAAACTATTATAAAAACTAGGAGCGTCAAAGTTGCTACCTGCCAATGTTATAATATGTCTAATTGATTTTGCATCTAAATCAAAATCCTCATCTGATTGCTCTTGTGATTGGCTAGTAGTTTCGCTACCCTTTGCCAGTCCAATCATTGCACCCAAGAAGTCTTGTCTTAATTTTAAGGTCAAGTCCCTGTGTTTATAATTAGGCGCTTTAAAATAAAACGTCTCAATCTTTTTTACCTCATTTTTACCATTGTCATTATAATGACTATCAATTGGCTCAATCAAATTTATCTCTAGCTCCTTAGACATATTATAAAATTTTAGTTATTATGCAGGCGGATTTGACTCAAATACATAAGTCGCCTCTTCCATGTTTTTTCTTTCCGGCTTTACTGTCATAACCGCACTTGAATAGTTTTTCCCATCATACGTAATAACGTTATTGTTACCATTGGCAAAAAATGTATCAAACAACTCATTATTTTCAGGGTTACACATTACCGGTATAGATATTGTTGATTTATTAGTTGAAATATCTTGAGTGATGATTGTGTCACCGTTAATTTGCGGGTTACTCATTCTAGTAATAGCGCCATCAGTCAATGTTGGTTCGCTATTTAATGCTACTGGCTGGCCGTTGATTGCTAAATCGCCGAATTGTACTATATTTCCCATAATTTAATTATTCAAAGGTTGGAGTTATATTTATCAAAATTGTTCTAAGCTGAGTATTAATCGAAGTCAAAATATCAGTAGTGATTTTACCTTCTGCTAAATTAACAACAATGCTATTTCTAATTGCATCTCTAAATTGATTTTTAGCAGCTTCTGAATTAACTAGAAGAACATAGTTATTGTCGCCATTAAATCCAGATAAAGTCGCGTAATAACCAACTAGAGTCCCTTCAAAGCTTTTTGCATTAACCATTGGGCGTCCTGCAACCAACTTAC
>WLWG01001391.1_pt1 | contig 21945 bp, 20 predicted proteins | sample 6712871 | NCBI WGS metagenome assembly WLWG01 (sample SAMN12718693, study PRJNA515312) | sponge metagenome | isolation source: marine sponge | host: Mycale hentscheli | place: New Zealand: South Island, Marlborough, Capsize Point | collected 2003-05-01
GCGTAATCTTTAAAAGATAAATTTTCTTTTAATATTTCTTTTTCTCTTTTCTTTGCAAAGAATGCTTCAATAGGTTCTATAACTGCTGATTGAGGAATAAAATCTCCAAGACTTACAGCTTTAAATTTTCCTTTGTCTGCTTTAGTTAAAGCAACAATGTTATCATTTTTTTGATAGTCAGGTCCAAAATATTGTCTATATGCTTCCATGTCTTCTTCATCTAAACCTGTAAATTGACTATAGATTCCTTTTACTCCCATACTTAATCCACCTAGAGTAGTGTATAAACCAAGAATTCCTCTTAAACCCATTGCTCTTAATTGTGGATCAGAAGAAGCTGCTTCTTTCATAGAAATTAAAAGATTGTTTGAAGTTGTTCTTGTCATTTCCGCAGGGAAAGCTACGAAATTACCAAAAGGTGTTCGTCTCATACCAATAATAAGTTTAGGCACTTTACTATATGTTGGAATAGTATTTCTTGTGTACCACGCCGCGGCTTGTCTTATAGCTTCATCAATATCAACTTTTTGTCCCGATAAAGTTGTATCTAACAGATCTCTTCCCGCTATTTCTTTAAACCATGATCTAGCTTTATTAATATCATTTTTAAATAAATCTTTTGTAAATGATTTATACCAATTATAAGTATACCATTTCCAAACGTTATCACCTCCAGCATATAATCTTGCAGCTTTTTCTGTAAAAGGATTTTTTTCTAATGCTTTAACTAATCCTTCTACGTTTTGATACTTACCATTTCTTACTTCTCTTAGTACGGCTTGAAGTTCTGAGGCTACAATGTTTTCATCTAATACTCCGTATTTAATTCCTTCATCAATGTTTGCAAGTAATCTTAATTCAGCTTGAGCATTACCTTTTCCAGCATTAAAAATATCATCGGCTACCATAGCAATAGCATCTGTTGCTGATGCTCTACCACCTATTACACCTCTAGCCATTGGAAACATCATTGCAGAATAAAAGTTTCTTACTTGTGTTTCAGGAGACAATACTGTTTTTCCATACTGTGCTCCGGCTTTTAATTGTAAAGCATTTTTATAAATACCACTTTGTAAAAGACCATCTAATATTCCTTTAGAAGAAGTAATAGCTTCAACTAAATCTGGAGCCCCATACAAAGGATTTTTTTGTGATTGTAATAATGTTTTCATAATACCAATACCTCTAGCACCAGAAACAATTGTAGGATTAGCTATTCCTGCTCTCTTAGCTGCTTCTTCTGTTTTAAATAATATGCCGGCTCTTTGTAATTCTTTGGCTAATCTATCAAACAACATTTTATTAGTTGATTGAGTAACCATTGATGAAACTGTAGTCATTACTGAAGCTTTTAAATTATTTTGTTGTCCTAATAAATTTTTAATAACTGTAGGAAGTTCTTCTCCTGTAGCTATAAAATTTTTCATTCTTAAATAACTACCAATCTTATTTAAATTTAAAAGAGGGTCTACCATATCAACTTTACCTAATCTTAGTGTTTCTCTAACCATGGCTTCTGCTTGTAATTTTCTAGCTTGGCCTTGTGATACACCTTGACCTCCAAAAACTTTTTTAGCTTCAACTCTAAATACAGCTCCTCCTTTTCCATTAATTAAATTAAGAGCAAATTGAGTTGCCTTTTTAAATACATCTGATGTTTCAGGAACTGCATAACCAGGATTTTCAAATATAGAAAAAGACTTTCTTAAGTAACCTTTTAAATTTCCTAACACTGCTTCTTTCATATCACCCGACGGTAAAAGATCACCAAATGTTTTTCTTATTCCATCAAGATCTTTTTTTAAAGCTTGAGATGTAGGTCTTAAATCTTTAGGTAAAGACGCTAAAGTTTTTTGACCTTTTAAAAATTGTAATACATTATCTAAATAATAATCTTGACTAGCTGGTGAGTTATGTAAACCTTTATTATATCTACTTTCAAAAGATTTAGCTAAATTGTAAGATCTTTTTTCTATACTTTCTAATAATTTTTCTGTTCTTCTTGCAGCTCTTTTTATTTCTTGTCTTGCTGCTGTGTTTAAAGAATATTGAATACCTGTTTGATTATCTAATGATCTAACGTACGCTAATTTATTATCTAATTTTTTTAAAGCTGACTCTAAAGGTTTTGTGCTTTCAACTGAAAACGTTCTCCATTTAGAAAATTCAGGTAGTGTTGCTTTCCATGCAGTTTTTGCTGGTGCACCAAACGCAGGTAAGACAACTCGTGTTCCTAAATTAGCTAAAAATTCTGCACCTTTTAATGTTTGTTTTGGAATTTGTCGTAATCCTGGTGTCCTTGCACCAAGATATGCTACAGGTTTAACTACTGTATCTACTGCTTTAGCTCCTATACCTAAAACAAAAGCGCCAGGCTTATATAAACCATACTTTGCTCCAATAGGTAATGCTTTACCCGCTAATGCAAATCCTGCACCAAACGTTGCACCTTCTGCACCAAATTTTAATTTATTAATAAATTTTGCAGCTGCTAAATCTCTACCTGTTTTACCTTCTTCACTTACTGGATCATAAAAAATAGTTTTTCTATTTGGTTCCGATACAACAAAATCTGCAACACCTAAAGATAATCCTGATTGACCTGCTCTTCGTGCAATACTTGTACCAAGCTTAGCTGATCTTCTAAAAAATTTATTTTCTATTTTAGATAGTGATGCTCTAAATGCGTTATATTTTTTACGAATGTTACCTAGTTTAGGTATTTGATTTACAAGTTTTAATGTAGCTGTAGAAGGTAAACCATATTGAACAGCAATTCTTCCTATGTCTCCTGTTAAAGTTTTAGGACTACCATGATTAGTTACAAAGTCTGTTTGTATTTCTTGTAATTTTTTTGTAAAACTTGTATTGGCTGCATAATCTACAGGAAGAGTTAATAAACTTAAGGCACCTCCTATTATATTTGCACCTGCTCCAGCTACTGCAGATTGAAATTCTTTACCTGCTGTTGTTTGTTCTGGTTCTAGTTCTTCATCTAAAAAAGGTTTTTCACCTTTTTCTTTTCTTTTTTTATTAATTATATCTAAAGCTAATGTAAATCCAAAAGATTTAGGATCTTGTCTTAATGTATCTAAATAAACATTTTTAGGTTTAACAACCCTAACTCTGTCACCAGGATTAGTTTCTATTATATTTTTTCTTGTATCAATATCTTTTACAGTTTCTTCAAACTGTTCTAAAGTTATATCTTTAAATGGATCGGCCATGTTAGGCCTCCTGTGGTAATACTAATTCAACGCCGTATCTAGTATTGAAATTATCTACGTCGGCTTGTGTAGTAATTGCTGCAAAATCAGCGAGAGCTTCGTAGCTATTAGCGAGTAATGTTACAATATCGTCTCCTATTTCTCTTGGTAATCTTGCTCTTAATTCATCATATGAAACTTGCATAGGTTGAGGATTATTAGGATCTATTGTTTCTGTTTCTTGTATATTTACATCAGCAATACCACCAGGTGTTTGTTCCATAACATTAACATCTTCAGTCATCATTCCTGTTAAACCACCTTCAGCTTTTTCCTCTACCATAAACTGACTTGTTTGTCTTAAGATTTCAAATTTCTTTTGATTCTTAAGTTTTGTATAACCTGGATCTGATGTTGTCCAAGTTGTTCCTGTTGCTGGATTAGTTGTAGCAGACATTATACGTCTTGCATCACCTTCAGCTTGATCTAATGCATTTGCATTTTTTAAAATTGAAAGAAAATCAGAATCATCAAGACCTCTTATGATATATTTATCTATATAATCTGCTTTTTGTTTTTGTAAATCTTTAACACTAGCTTCATCATTATTAGCTGCTGCTTCTTCAATATCTCTATCAAATAAATTATTTATTAATTTTTCTTTAAATCCAAGAACACCTTTAGCTTTTTCTAAACCTATTTCTCTTTCAATTTCAACACCTGTTAAAGTACCAGCTAAATTGTCTCTAGTTTCATTTGCTTTTGAAAGTCTACTATCTAATGATGAACCTAAATCAACTCCTAATTTTGCAAGAGGTTGAGAAGCCGTAGCTAACACACCACCAATACCACCACCTTCTGATGGTCTTCCTAATATATCTAAACCTGCACTAGCTATTCTTAAATAATCACCAGTTGATAAACCTTGTTTAGGCATTGGTATACTTTCTCTAATAGTTTCATATCTATCTACAATGTCACCGTATTTATAACCAGGTCTTCCACCATTGGCTAAACCAGAAGCGATCCCCGTTCCGTAACTAGAAACCTTACCACCTCTAAACATTGGTCTTCTTAAAATTCTACTCATTATCCAAACATTCCTTTAAGTGATCCAACAGCTCCCATTAATCCAGCACCACCAATTCCTAATCCTAGTAATTGTTGTGTAGCACTTGGCGGAGGTGTTGATTGAACTTGTGTTGCTGCAGGGAATCCACCAATTACTGATGCAAGTTGTGGACCTACTAATCCTAATTGTGTGTAGTCAGCAAATGCTGCTTCTCTAGCTGCTTCTTGATCCGCGGACAATTGAGCTTGACCTAGTTGTCTTTGTAATCCACCAACTTGTTGTTGGTACTGGCCTAAACCTTGTTGCTGAGTTAATTGTGATTGTGCTTGTTGTTGTGATTGTTGAAATCCTTGTTGTCTTAATTGTGCTTCTAATAATGCTCTTTGTGTAGCTGCATCTGCTTGAAATACTCCTTCAGCTGCTCCCATTCTACTACCACCAAAAGCTCCTGCAGAGTAAGCTTGATCTCTTAATGCATTTAATCCACCAGCTTGTTGTCTTTGCATTGCTGCTAAAGATGTATCTATAACTTCTTGTTGATAAGGACTTTGAAATTGTTGATAAGCTTGTGGTCCTACTAAAGAATCTAAACCTGCTGCAGCTGTTGCTGCTTGTTGTTCTAAAGCTGATTGACCTTGTACAAATTGTCTACCTGTATATGTTGATGTTGGAATTGGAGTATTAAGAAGTTTTAAACCTTGATCGGTTACGCCCATTCCGGCTGCTTCTATAAACGGTTCCCTTATCTGTCTAGTTTCTGTTATTGCCATTATTTTTTAAGTCCTCTTAATTTTGCGTAATTACCTATCTGCATTTTTTCATGAGCTCTATCATATTCTTTCATTTTTTGAATATAATTCTTTTTACCTTGTCTTCCTTTTACTGGAGTTTTATCAGGGTATTCTTGCATTTTACCTGTTCTATCAGATTTTCCTTTTTTTGTTTTTATATTAACATGTTTAAATTCTTTGTTAGGAGTTTTTTTAGCTCTTTTTACAGCATTTTTTAAAAGAGCTTTCCCTGCTCCTCTTATTGCTATTCCTGCTCCTATTCCTATTGGTAATGGCATTATACTTTTGCCTCTAGTTGGTGCATTGCATCGTACATACGTTTTGCACCTTTGTTAACACTACCACCACCTGCAGCTCTAACTGCATCGGCTGTCATTACAAATTCGTTTTTTGATAATCTTGCAGGAACGTCATCTGCTTTTTCTTTTGTTCCTTCAGGTATAAATCCTCCACCTCTCATATCCTTATCCATACCAGTATTCAATAAATTTCTGTTCATAATACCACCATCAGCCATATCTAAATTTCGACTTTGATCAGCATATGTCATTTCTAACATTTCAAGTTCATCTGCTTCAGATGGAGTAAGAGGTATACCTTTATTATATTTGTCTATTAAAAAAGAATATCTTGAACTAGAATTATAACTTGTGCCACCACCAGCCATTCTTCTAGCATGATGTACACTACCACCGTGAGCCATACCTGATGTAGCTTGAGCTTTAAAATCTTCAAATGACATAGGACGAACTCCTAATTCTTCTTGTTCAAAAACATATTGTTGATACATTTCCACCAACATCGGATCTCTATAACCTGATGCTACTTGTGTTCCTTCTATACCTTGTCCTTGACTCATTTCATCAAAAGCTTCTCTTGCTTTTCTAGCTGCATCTTCTGGTGAAAAACCTAAATCTATAAACTCTTCAAAGAGACGTTCTAAAATTTCGTCGTTTTGAGCGTTAGATACTTGCTCTCCATATTCAACACCTTGATCTCTCATTAAATCCATAATACCTAAATCGTCTGTTTGTTCTTCTATTTCTACTTCACCGCCTGTAGCAAATCTTTTAAACTCCACAGGTTCCATTTCTAAGGGTCTGCCAAAAGCTGTCTCAACTGCATCAGCAGCTATTTGTAAACTACCTGATAAATCATAACTTTTTTTACCAGCTCTTGTTGCTTTAGATTTTTTCTCTTTATCAGTTAAATTTTCATCTTTATCTTTATCTTTATATTTATTATTTCCATATTTTCTAAGCATCATACTTGATGCTTCTCCCAAAGGTTCTAGTTCCATTGCTGTTTCTTGATCTATACTTCCAGCCTCACCAGCATAACTTCCTGCTTGATCAACTAAACCTCTTTTAAGAGTAGTAATACCACCACTTGCATAATCATCTGATGTATTATAACCTCTTCTTTTTAATTCTCTCATTAAACCTGCTATATCTCCTGCTAAATATAAATCAAATAAAACTTCATTGTTAGGTAGTTGTTCTAAATAATCTTTGTAACTTTCATAGTTTCCACCACCAGCAAATCCTACTCTACCACCACTTGCATATCCATATTTATCTAACATAACATTAACTCTATCTTCTTCATAACCATTTTTAATAAAATAATCAAATATTGCTTGTCTTCTTTCACCGCTATCTTTCATACCTGATGATAATAAACTGTTGTTATAGTCATCAATAGATTGTTGATTTAGGTCTACCATAATTTCTGCAGTTGCTGGATTGATAGCTGTTGCTGCTGCAACTGAACCAACATTACTTCCAACATTTTTTAAATTTGTTACTAAATCTTGACCGGTCATTGATTTAAATTCTTGTGGAGCTACGTAATCTCCAACAGCTCCTGCTGCTCTTATACCTAAATTTTTAGCTTGCTCTAAAAGACCAGGATTAGTTAATCTTGTTCCTTCTATTCCTATGGCTCCTTCTGGTTGAATACCCGCGTTCATTAAATTATCTCTAGCTCCTGAACCCATGGCTCCAAGTTGTGATACGATACCTTGTAATGCTATTTGTTTTGCGTCTATATCTTCTCCTGATGCTGCTTGTGCAATCGCATTTGATAGAGCTGCTCTAGCTCCCATAGAACCTAATGCATTACCGGTTTGAAAAACTCCTGAACCCAAAGCTCCAGATGCGCCATATTTAGCTAACATAGCTGGACCTGCAATACCTGCTATGACTGGAAATAATGGAGACTTAACTACTTTTTTAGCAGCTTTAAAAATTTTCTTAGGTGCTCTGAATACTGATTTTAAACTAAATCCCATAATATATATTTTGTTTGTAAGGTGAAATGCAAGTTGGCTAGTCTTGTTATAGCCAGTATCTTACATTTTACTTGTTTTTATGTCATTCGTCAATGACTTATAATTTTGTATCTCCTCCTAAAGGTACGTGTTCTACAATGATTTTGACGTCTCTTTTAATATCTTCAGCTTTAGTAGCTGTATCTTTATTTTGTACATCTGCCAACGCTTCGGCGTCTGACATATATTCTTGACCTGTTATCATGTTAGTTAAAGTAACTTCTGTTTCAGGTGTTAAGACTGGTGTTCTTGTACCATTAATCATCTCATATCTTATACTAGCTTTTTGTTCTGTAAACGGCACTATCTATCCTCTCTGTTCATTTCTAATAAACTGACTATTATATCTGGACCAGTAATATCTGATATCATTTTTAATTTATCATTTTCTTCTAGTATTAATATATTAACAATAAATTCATGATGGCTATCTGCAGCTATAGTTTTTTTCTGATAAAAATAAGTCACACTACTAGATTCAATTTTTATAGTAACAATTGCATCTCCGGCGCCTTCATTATAAATATGAATAGATTTAACTAAAGATCTAGAATTACTTGGAACTACATAAACATCTTTTTCAGTATTTGTTATTAAATCAGTATTTACTTTTTTATAAATATTAGCCATAGAACCACGTAAACCTTTCTTGATTTTCTTTTTGTTCTGTTAAGAATGTAGAATTTAATTGTTCTACAATTAATGCAATAGATCTATTAATTTGTCTTTGGTTATCTACTTCGTATTCTTCTTTAGGTTCTGGTATTCTTACATTTACTTTAGCCATTATCTTCTTCCATCGGGTTGCAGGTCAGCTTGAAACGTACCAAATCTCCACGCTTCACCTGATCCTGTGTTCTCTATTTTAAGCGCAGCATATCTACCGCGTGCTCTTGTATCTACTTTAGTCGTAGTTGAGTTAATTGTAAAGGGACTTAAAGTAGTATTAGTATTAGGGTCTGCAGGATAATCAGCTACAGATATAGTTACATTAGCATTACCTGTTAATGTTTTAAAGTTAGGTAAAAATCTACGCATAGCTAAAAAGTACTCAGCTGCACCTTGATCTGTCTGTAATGAAAAATCATAAGATTGTATAAAAGATGTTAAAGCTGTTGTTGAACCATCAGGATTAACTTGATCGGTCCCCGTTTCGTGCTCAAATAATGTTGTACTTCCTAAACCGCTGAGACCTACTACAGCAGGAAAAGCACCTGCACCATTTGATTTATAAGAAGTTGCATAAGGTAAAGGATAAACTAATGAATCAATCCAAGTTGTTCTAATAGAATTAGTGTTAGTTCCTGTATACCAATTACCCATAGGCACAGGTGCAGTAGTTATACCATAGTTATAAACTACATATCTATTATTAAAATCAGATCCTGTTGCAGGATACCACCAAGTAACTTCTGTAAATAAATTATTTAAACCTGCACAAATTTGTTGTCCTTTAGTTGTATCAATATCATCAAAGACATAGTCTTCAACACTACATGGTAATGTTTTAACTGTACCATCAAAACCAAAAAAACCATTATTACTCATCCAATAAGCAACACCATCTATTTCTGTAACAGCATTCTTACCAATCAATCCACAGTTAGTTCCTACTTGTTCAAAACCAAATGTAAAAGGAGCTCCTATAAATCTCATTGTATACAAAGCATTGTCAGTCCAAATAAGAATAGTTTCCTTTGCAACGAGTGCTGATACGATCCGCGTTCCGTCTTGTAATCTAAATGAACCGGCTGTGTTTGTAGCTAGTGTAGTAAATTTGTTTAATTGTTCTGAATCAGAAAATCTAATTAACATGTCATCTTGTGTAGTTGCATCACCAATAGTTTCTTCTGTACCAAAATGTATTAAGTGTCTTGTAGTTGGTGATACTAAAGTTAGTCTAGATTTTGTAGGATTACCTACAGCATCTCCAGCTGTGTTAGTTCCTATTACAGTTGCAAAAGGAGAATTAACACCAGTCAACGCTCCGTCTGTACTTGGTGTTGTAGTTGAAGCGCGGTTTGATGTAGGATCTGTTGCTCCAGCATTCCAAGTAAAAGTTCTACCATTACCTATTGTTGCAATTAAAACTTCACCAAAAGTATCTAATGACCAAAGGCCAGGTTCTAGAGTTTGTGTTGATGCAGCCACAGCTGTTCCCCAACCTGTATCTGATCCACCTGTAACTACTCCGCCATATGTAGAAATACCAAAACCATAACCATAAGATTGTTCTGCTGGTCCTACAACTTCGTAAGGTTGTATATCAACTGTGCCATCAGATGAAGTAGCACTAGCTGCGTTTGGTACGGTTGCTGTAAATGTAGTTGTGCTTGGTACAGTAATAACTTGTACTACTTTACCTTCTAAATCTGCATCTGCAATTCCACTTGAACCGGCAGCAAAGTTATTAAAGATAACCATATCACCAATAGATAAACTATGATCTACTGCTGCTCCACCATTTTTAGTTGTAACAGTTATAGTTTTTGAAGTGTTTGTAGTAGCAATACTAGATGTTAAAAATTGTTGTTGAACACCAGAGTTGTTAACTCTAAAAGGTGTTATATCAAAAAGTTGTCCTTCAAAATATACAAGTAAAAATTTATCTGTACCTACTGCAACATATCTGTTTCCATCATTGTCAACAAAAGGTAACATCTTTCTTGTTACACCTACAATAGTTTGATCTAGTAAAGAAGCCCAACCTCCTATTTTTTCTGGAAGGCCATATCTAAATCTTACATTATCAGAATCGGTCCAACGACCAACAGCACCTACAGAAGTATCCTGTTTGTCTATTCCTGGTGCAAATTTAATTTTAGTTAGAGCCATATATTAGCTCCTAGGTATTTTTAAAAGTCCAACCTCTAGTAGTATTAATGTAAACAAGTGTTAATGATTGTCCACTTGTACTTAAAACTAAATTAGCTGCTGCACTATTAAGATTAGAACCATTAGGGTTGATAGTTAAATTGTTAGTAGCAAAACTTGCTAGGCCATCAATGATTGTAACTTCATCACCAACACTAGGTGTTGCCGGTAAGTTAACTGTAAATGGGTTATTGTTTGTACTACAAATTAATTGATCACCAGCTACAGCAGGGTAAGGCGCAAAGGTATCATTAATAGCATAGTATGCTTTTTGCATAATACCAATTGTTGTATTTGTACCGTCAGATACTAATAAAAGTTTTGCTCCTACAGGAACTGCTACTGCAGTACTTGATCCTGTTGTTAGTACACTTAAAGTCCTGTTTGACGTTCCTCTTACCGTTGCATCTTCTATAATAAAAACTCTAGTTGCTGTGCCTGTTGAAGTTACGTTAGGCATAGTTAAAGTTCTATTTCCAGCTAGTGTGCCGGTAAGTTTTAAATATAAATTTTTACCATTTGTTTTGGTACCATCAGCTAAACTTAAAGTAACATTAGCAGAAGCCATATCTACTGTTGCATATCCTGTTGCTGATTGTTCTAAAATTTCCAGATTAGTATTAGTTATGGTTCCCCATAAACCAGCTTTTTCACCAGTAGTTACTATTTCTAATGCTAGATCTTGTGAGTATGTTGAAGCCATATTATAAATCCGTATCTATATTTGTCCAAACGCTATCAGCATCTGGGTCAATGTTTTGCCATACAATAGCATTTATCGTGCCACTTGCCAAGGTAATTGGTTGTCCTGTTGGGCTAACGCTAGCATCAGCTGTAATTGTTACTGTACCTGTCGTTAACGTTTGTGGGTTGCCTGTAACATCTGCCGTCGCTCCAGCAGTAACTGTTATATTTCCCGTTCCAACCGTTAATGGACTACCTGTTAATTCAAAACTTGCGTCTCCTGTAATAGTGACAGTTCCAATGTTAACATTTAAATCATCGCCATTAACAATTTCAATAATATTATTAGCAGCAATACTTACATTACCAATATTAATTGTAAGTTGATTACCTGTTACGACAACTTTTACATTGCCTAAATCTAAATTCGTAGCTGAAAATGGAGCTTCAGCAAATGCATTAATACCTAATAACACTGACTACCTCGCCGTGGCTATGTCGCCATTAGTTGAAACGATGGGTTGACCGAAGGCCATGTAAATGTATCCTTGACCTGATGAATTCATACTAGTATCTGAATTATTAATTTTAAAACCATTACTACATAAAGTAGTTGCTAAAGTTGTAGATGTTCCTTCTGCACTACTAGTATTAGCAGCTAAATAATAATTATTAGTATTATATCCTGGTCTTTTATTGTCTAACATATACCAACTTTCTGTTTGACCTTTAGCTTTAATCATAACAAAACTAGGTTTAAATCCCGTGTAAAGAAATGGACCGTCGCTATTTCCTGTGCCTTCATATAATTCAAATTTACTGTAACCAGGTATTGCTGAAAAACAATAAGCTATATAAGTTTCTCCTGAAGCATTTGTTCCACCATCTGATTTTATAGAAAATACAGAAGATGTTGGTGTAGTGTCATTCCAAAATCCAGATGAAGTTCCTTCTGCACCACTAGTATTTAATTGAAGAAATTTTGTGTTACCTATGGAGTGATGATAAACAGCCCAACTTTCAGAGCCACTTGTTTTTTTAACTAACATCATTTTAGGAACAGTTCCTAATCCATGACCAACTGTTGCTGCTGAACCTGTGCCTACATATTGAACTATTGAGAAACCTGATGTTGTATCAACAGATACAGTTGAGCTAATAGAACCATCTCCATTAGCTGAACCTGAACCATTAGCTTTCCAATTCCAAGCAACATTAGTTGTTCCATTATCATTAACATTAGTACCTGATGAACCCATTGTAAAACCATCACTATCAAAAGATGTAATTAATTGTGCATCAGTTGTTTCGGCATTGGTTAAACTTGGATAAATAACTTTGCTACCACCTCTTACTGCATCAAATATTCTTCCGTCTTGTGAGCCACTTCTTTGTTTTTGCCATAGCCAATCAGGTTGGAAACCTACTCCTGTTATAGATTGAGAAGAACCTGTACCATTGTAAAGTACAGTATTAAAATAAGATGATGATTTTGGTATTGTTGAATAAGCCATTATACGTTTAGTCCTTTTGTTGTTAGCGGTTGGTAATTTGTTGGCACGTCGTATTCAAATGTTCCTGGTGTTGAAGCTCCTGTGCCCGCTGATGATACAGCAGTTGTTCCAAAAAATCCATTGCCAAAGTTAAAACTAATATTGTTATTACCACCTTGTGAACCACTGTCATCACCAACAGCAAAATGATAAAATCCATTTGTGTTTGAAATAGTATCAACATCAGTAATACTAAATCCACCTGTACTTCCTGATGGGTTTGCTGAATTCATCCAAACTCCATTCTTTGAAAAATATAATTTATTATTATCTAAATCCATAGCAATACCTATTATATCATTTGTAGTATAACTTGTTCCATAACTAGTACCACTTGAATTATATATAATCTCTCCATCAGTTTGTCTTAGTGCATAACTGTAAGTATTAGCACCAGGTTCAGTGTTACTTCTATTATTTTCTTGTGGATTTGCAGTTATACCTAACTGTATTGCTGCACCAGCATTTACATTATTAATTTTAGCTTCACAATAAATTTTACCACTATTAGCACCTAGTGTTGTTGCGTTATAAAATCTTGGACCACCATCTCCACCTACTGTAGTCATACCATTTGCATATGTTAGTGAACCATTTGGTCTGTATAAAGCATTTAAAACAGCAAAGGTATTACTAGCACAATCTAAAGTTGATGTTCCACTTCCTGACATTGCAAAATCATTAGTATTACCTGATGTGTCATCTCCTAAAGAAGATGTATCTTCAAAAGTAAGTATATAACCATTACTGCCATAACTTACTGTAGGATTGGCATTTGCTTTCCATTCGCCCGACGTAGAATTTGTAGAACCAAATGTACTTGCAGCATAAGCTGTACCATCTACAAATATAAATTGAGCAAGTAATCCATCAAAATAAGTACTATAAGAACCTGAATATTTAGCACCTATAATTTGTGCTGCTGCTGCATTTACATCTAATTCAAGATTTTGAGTTGGATATGTAGAAGTTCCAAAAGCTGTTTCTTGAACTCCGTTTACATAAATTTTTGCTCTATCTGATTCTGTACTTTGAGTAGTATCTATTTGAATAGTAATTGCGTACCAAGATGATGTATCTCTAAATAATTTACTTGTTTTTAAATTTATAGCATCTGATGCACCTTTAGAATTATATAATCTAAATTCATCATTTGAGGTAAATTCTATTTTAAATTGATAACCATCACTTCCATAAGATTGACAATAAATAACTTGCCCTGTGCCACCTAAACCTAATTTACTTCTTTTTACCCAAAAACTAAAAGTAAATGTTCTTTGATTTCCTGTTGATGATGGAGTGAATGATAAATAAGTTGATGCCATAATATATTCCTAGTTAAATTGCATTCCGTTTGATAAGCCATAAGAGCTAGTCAAACTAAATTGTCTATCTGTTGTTTGCGATTGTGAGTCCGTCGCACGAAGCGTGAACGTGTACGTTTGTGCAGTTGTTGAGGAACCACCAAAGTCTGTAGTTGTTATCACACCTGTGCTTGAATTTAAAGCACAATTTGCTAAAGATGCATTTGTTAATACGTTTGTTGTTTCACTGTAAACAATAGAATCACCAGTTGCTGCAACTGTTGCAACCGTTCCTGAAAAATTACCAGCTACTGAACCTAAAGATCCAGCTGCTGTTGACCATACTGGCGCTGCTGATGTAGATAATTGATTTGTTGATCTAACAGATTGTCCGTTAGGATTAGTTATAATAATAAAATAATTTGTACCGTTAACTAAACCTGTTCCCGTTCCAACTGTTAATTGTGTTGCACTATTAAAAGCGACTGTTGCTGCGTGTTGAATAGATCCGTCTGTCGCTGATTGAAATTCAACCATTGGTGTCGTAACATAATTAGTTCCTGTTATTACAATAGATGTATTAACTCCACCTTCAACTGTAGTTGGTGCGAAGCTAGAGATTGTTGGAGCGGTAGCTGCATCATTTACTTCTGCAAAAGATAAGTTACCTGAACCATCTGTTTTTAAAAAATAACCATTAGTAATAGATTGTGGAAAAGTTAAAGTGTAATTTTGAGCGGACGAATGTGGCGGAGATTTCAGCTTAATTCCGTGGGAATTTTCACTGCAATTTAATTGAATGTAACCTTCTGTTTGACCAGACGTTCCTTTGATTGTAGCTCCAGGTGTACTAGAAGTAGATATTAAATCTAGTTTAGATGTTGTGACGTTTGCGTCTGTTATCCCTGGTGTTTTTATTTTTGTTGTCATAATCTATCTCGCGTTTGCCGGTATATCATTTGAGCCAACTAGGGGTGCTTCTGCAAAGGCCATGTATGAGTAAGTATTTCCTGCACCATTAACAGTTACACTATTTGCATTAAATCTAAATCCATTACTAAAAATTTCTCCATTGTAAGAATCACTTTGAGCATTATTTAAATTTGCAAAAATAACTGGTGAGTTACTTAAATTACTAGGATATGTTTTATTATTAAACATTACCCAACCACCTGTATCACTACCACCTGTTGTAGCTATTTTTACCATAATCCAAGCAGGTCTAAATCCAGTATATACAAATTGACCTACTGTAGTTCCTTGTCCATCATATTTTCCAAATTTACTGTAACCTTGTTTTTCGGCAAAACAATATGCTACATGAGCATAAGATGACCCACCATTTACTTTACCACTATTACCTATAGTAAAAACTGAATTTGATGGAAGTGTATCATACCATATACTTGAACCACTACTAGCTACAGCACTAGTATCAATTTCTAAATACTTTGTTGCACCTAATACTTTATCGTAAACTACCCACCCCTCACTTTGTCCTACATTTTTTAACAATATTACAGACGGAGCAACACCAAGTCCATGACCTATTGTAGAAGAAGTAGATGAATTTCCATTATATTTTACGATTGAAAAACCACTTGTTGTATTAGCTGATACAGTTGATGTTATAGTTCCGTTTGAATTAGTTGAACCAGATCCACCCGCTTTCCAATTCCATGAATTGTAATTTGTAGCATCTGAATTAACATCACTTTCACTTGTAGCAACAGTAAATCCATCGCTATCAAAACTTGTAAAAAAGTTATTTGTATATTCTGCACTTGTACTATTAGTTCTAACTGTTTTATCTACTCCTCTTACAACATCTTGTAAAGCATGAGAAGCAGTAGTATAACTTTTAATCCAAGTAAAATCAGGTTGAAACCCTACACCTGTGATAGCGTTAGAATTGTCTGTTCCTGTATAAAGTTTAGTATTAAAATAATCTGTACTTTTATTTATTGTAGTGAAGGCCATTATGCGTTTAATCCTTTTGTTGATAGTGGTTCATAACCAGTTGGTACATCATATTCAAATACACCTGGTGTCGATCCTTTTGTTCCTGCTGATGATACAGCAGTTGTACCAAAATATCCATTACCAAAATTCCAAGATAATGTAGCACCAGCGTTATTGGCTTCGTCTGAAAAACCTAAAAAATAATTTCCTGAATTAGTTGAATCAGTTGTTCCTAAATCAGCAATAGAAACTGCACCTGTGCCTGTTGCTCCACTTTCGGGGTTTCCACTATTTTGCCAAGTTCCGTTTTTACTAAAATATAATTTATTATTTACTGTATCTATTGCTATTCCCATAATATCTCCTAAAGCAAAAGCAGCTCCATAAGAACTACCAGCATTACCTGTTACAATATTTCCACTATCTGTATTATAGCCATAAGTATAAGTAGTGCTACCTACACTTAAAGTAGCAGAAGTTGATGGAAAAGAAATTAAACCTACTCTTGATTGTATACTTCCACTTGATACTGCAACCATTTTTACTTCACAATATATTTTTTTACCATCGGGTATTCCAAGGGTAGTTGTTCCATAACTATATTTTCCTGTTGAAGAACTACTTACAATAGTAGTATTACCATTACTAAAAGCAGAGTCGTAAAAATAATTATTTAAAAGATTATTTGTAGCAAAAACGTTATCTGGACAGTCTTCAGTTTTTGTAAGATTACCACCACCTAATGTAAAGTTATTAGCATTACCAGATTCATCTGTTAAACTATTTCCATTTTTAAGAAGTAAACAACCGTTTGTACCCCATCCTGCACTAGGAGTTATAGTAGTTTTTATTTCCCATTCACCTGTAGTAGCATCTGTTTCACCAAAAATTCCTGGTAATTCTTGTGTGCCATCTACAAAAGCTACATAAGACATTGAACCGTCCCAATATGAAGTAGCATATTGTCCACCTGCACCAAATTTCATTATATCATTTGTAGTACTAACAGCTAAATTATAATTTTGTGATGGATAATTGGCTGTACTAAAAGAAGTTTCTTGAACTCCATTTACATAAATTTTAACCCTATCTGCTGCAGTTGCTTGTGTTGTATCTACCGCAAGTACAATATTATACCATCCGCTGATATCTTTAAATTTTCTATTAGTTATTATTTTTGGATTAACTGATCCATCCCAACTTTCAAAATTTATATCATCGTTACCTGACATAATTAAATCGCAACCATCATTTGTAGCAGAACCTGAACCCCAAATTGCTTGAGTTGAACCTAAGTTACCTCTTTTTACCCAACAAGAAACTGTAAATTTTTGAGAACTTGTTCCGTTAGCTTGTGTTCTTTGTATATATGTTGTAGCCATTAGTTAAATTGTCCTCCGCCCGCAGCCCCGTAAGAACTACTGATTGTAAAGTTTCTGCTTGACGTTTGATTTTGTGCATCCGTCGCAACTAATGTAAATGAGTACGTCGTTGGACTTGTAGCTGATCCGCCAAAGTTAGTTGATGATATCACACCTGTTGAACTGTTTAAAGTACAATTTGCCTGTGAAGCATTTGTTAAAACGTTTGTAGATTCAGAGTATACAATAGTATCTCCTGTTGCTGAAACTGTTACTAATGTGCCGTTTGTATTTCCTACAAATGTACCAAGTGATCCAGCAGTTGTTTGCCATGCTGGTGCATCTGAAATAGTTAATACTGCTGAAGAAGATCTTACAGCTAATCCGTCTGTGTTTTCAATTCTAATATAATATGTACCATCAGTTGATAAAGTTCCAACAGCTGTAATCTGTGTTGCTGAATTTACTGTTACTGAATCAGCAGGTATAATAGCACCTGTTGAAAGTATAAAATCTACTTGAGCTCCTGCTGCAAAATTACCTCCTGCAATTGTAAAAGTTGTTTGTGAGTTATCAGCTATGCTTGGTGTAATAGAAGTAAAAGTTGGAAAATTTAAAACAGCTTGAATATTAATAGATCCACCTAATGCAACTGCTGTACTGTTGATTGTGATTGCACCATTACCTGTTAGTGCAGAGTTTGCAACGGGTGTACTTAATTTAGCTTCTGTAACTGCTCCATCATTTATCTTTGCTGTTGTTACAGCTGAGTCTGCTAATTTTCCTGTAGATACTGTACCATCGCCTGGTGTTGAAATTAATCCAAAACCATTGTGAATAATAAAATCATTAGTCTGTGAAGACGCCATTGATGTTGTAAAGGTAATCGTTGAGCCATCTATGCTGAACGTGGCTGGTGATTGAATAACACCATCGACTGAAATAATTAAAGCGGCTTCAGATACAGGTACAAAAGCTACAGAGTCTTGAGTTAAGTTATATGGTCCAGCTGAATTAGTGAACGTAATAACATCAAGAACTGATGCGTTTGATATATCTCCTGTTCCTCGTCCTATATAAGCCATAAGTTATCTTGCCGTTGTAGGCAGTCCTCCGTCTACGTTTGCTGTGAAAGGATGTTCAGCAAAACACATATACTGATACTTAATACCACTATTATTTCTAGCTCCTGAATTATTTCTCATTTTAAATCCATTACTTAACAAATCTATTGCGTCAGCAGAAGTTTCTACTTCTGAACTATCAGTATATAAAGTTTTGATTGCTCCATTAAAACCTCTTCTATTATCATTAATTTGCCATTGGTCTCCATCTTGTCCTGAATTTTTAATCATAATATAAGCAGGTTTAAATCCTGTATAAACAAATGTTCCATCAGCATTTCCGTTACCATTATATTCGCCATATTTACTAAATCCTTTTATACTTTTAAAACACCAAGACATAACACCAGTATAACCACCAATAGCAGAATTACTTACTGAAAAAACACTAGCTGTTGGTGTATATGGATAAACTGCTATAGATGCAGCACCATTTGTTGAATTCCATTTCATTATATTGGTATTACCTACTGGTTTATTATAAACATACCAATTTTCACTATTTTGTGTTGGTTTAGTAATTATTAAATCAGGTTCAGAACCAAGTCCATGACCCATTGATTGAGTTCCTGAACCACCTGTATTATAGTAAACCATACTAAATCCTGATGTTGTATTAACAGAAACTGTAGCTGTTGTATCTCCATCTGAATTAGATGAACCAGCACCATTAGCTTTCCAGTTCCAAGCAACATAAGTATCATTATTAGAATTAGTTTCTCCACTAGAACCTAATGTAAAACCATCACTATCGAAAGATGTTACACCTGATTGTGTAACTTCAGCATTAGTAAGGTTTGTTCTAATTAATTTAGTTACTCCTCTAACTGCATCATACAAACACTGGTCAAATGCTTGATTTCTACCTTTCATCCAAACCCAATCAGGTTGATGACCAACTCCAGTTATTGCATGTCCTGCTGAACCATTACCTGTGTAAAGTTTAGTATTAAAATAATCTTCTGGTTTTAAAATTGTGCTGTATGCCATAGTTTCTCCTTATCCGTATGTGTTTAAATTTTTAGTGTTAAGTGTATAATATCCTGTTGGAACCGCATACTCCATTAATCCATATCCTGCTGCGTCTGCATTAGAGGATGCTACAGCGGTTGTACCAAAAAATCCATTACCGAAATTATAATCAATAGTACAGTTATTAATTGATGAACATGGTAAAAGAGGTTTGTTAGCTATTATCGTAGCAGATAATGCATAACCATTAGTGTTAGTTGCTGGATTAGATGAATTACCAAAAACTCCATTTTGTGAATAATAAATTTTATTATTATCAAGATCTAAAGCTACTCCAATAATTTGACCTTGTGAATTTGCACTACCAAACCAAGTAGTACTACTATCTGCTGAATAAATTTTTCCTTCACCTGTGTTTAATGCAACTCCAGCAGTTTTTGATCCTACATAAGTGTTATAAATATCATTATATCCATTACCTGGTAAACCACCCATAACTCCATCTTGTGCATAATTACCTATTCTTGTTAGTTTATATTCCCAATACCATTTTCCTGAAGATACACCCATTGTTGAACCAACACCATAGAAAGCACTATCTGTGTCAGTAACTTGTGTGTTTCCATTATTTAATGTTATTGCCATTCTTATAAGTGGACTAAGTGTACAAAAAACATTACTAGCATTATCTTGTGTTAAAGTTGGTGTGCCTGCAGCTGTAAATGTATTATTATTTCCTGATGTATCTGTTCCAGGAGAAGATGTATCCATTTTTAAAAAGAAACCATTAGTTCCATAAGTAACAGATGGACCAGTCTTGATTTTCCAGATTCCGCTTGAAGAATCTGTTTCCCCAAAATCTGTTGCAGCATAAGTATAACCATCAGTCCAAGCAACGTAAGACATTAAGCCATCAAAATAGGTACTACTATTCATAGCACCTACAGCTTGTGTATCTCCACTTATATTCATAATTAAATTTTCATTTTGAGATGGATAATTAGATGAAGCCATTGTTTGCTGAGTTCCATTTACATATACTTTATATCTATCTGCTGCGGTTGCTTGTGTTGTGTCTATTGCCCAAACTATATGATAAAATGCTCCGACATCTCGAAAAACTGCATTAGTATTTGCAAAATAATCTGTGCCTGAAAGTTTTACATTAACGTTGATAGTATCGGTATCATTAAATCTAGCTCTTAAAAAATTACTTGCATCTTGATAGTGAGAATAAAATACCTGTTCTGTAGCTGTTTTACTTTTTTTAATCCACATAGAGAAAGTACCTTTTTGTCTGTCTCCTGTGCTTCCTATAGATCTTGTAAGTTGTGTTGATGCCATAATATTTCCTAGTTAAACTGTGTTGCTCCTTCTGCACCTACAGAAATTGTCATTGTAAATGCTCTGTCAGCTGTTTGAGCTTGTGCATCCGAAGCACGGATTGTGAATGAATATTCTGTTGTAGCAGTTGCTCCACTCTCTGTACCTGATATCACACCTGTAGATGTATTTAAAGATAAACCTCCAGGGAATGTACCGCTTGTTTTAGAGTATGCAATTGGTGCGTCTCCTGTTGCTGTAACAGTAGATGAAATAGATTCGCCTGCTGAAAAAGTTCCAAGAGTTCCAGCTGCTGTTGACCATACTGGTCCATCTGAAACTGTTAATACTGCTCCAGAATTAACTGCTTCTCCGTCTGGATTTTGAATATGTATGAAATATGTACCATCAATTGAAATTGTAAATGTTGCTACTAAAGTTGTAGCTGAAGTAAAGGTTACAGCTGAAGCTGTAATTCTTGCTCCACTTGTAGAATTAACTGCTTCAACAAGAGGAATAGATACAAAACCTGTTCCTGTAATTGTAATGTTTGTAGATTGATTTTCTATAGTTGATGGACTGATTGAAGTAAATGTTGGACCAGCTTCTGTTGTAGTAATTGAACCTGAAGCTCCTAAAGCAACTGTAACAGAATTATATGTAACTGAACTATTTTGTAATGCAGCATTTTGAATAGGCAATAACTTATCGTTACTAATACTACCTGCTAACTTCGCATTAGTTACTATTCCATCTGCAATATCATTAGCTGTTAGAGCTTGATTCGCAGGCCTGTTGCCTATGTATGCCATATCTGTCCTTAACTACTAATATCATCTACTATACTAATATATACATCAATTGATGAAGCGGTATCGCTTTGAACAAATAATCTGTCTCCATTTTGCATAACAAATTTTGCGCCACCATCTAAAACTTGTAAAGATGATCCTGTTGGAATTGGAGCTGTTGTTATAATAGAGATGTTGTTTGATCCATCATTGATATAAGCTGTAGCATTAATAGCTGTTCCTAGTACATTAGATAAAGATATACCTACAACACAATCAAAACCATTTGATTGAAATAATTCAACCGCTGATGTTCCAACTGCATTTGCTGTATGTCTTCTAAAATTTTGTGCCATTGTTTCCTTTTACTTATAATGCAATTGCCATTGCAACTGCAAATCCTTCCGATGCTTTATCATTGGCTGCCCATTCAGGAGCTGTTGCTCCTGCGTTGACAACTAATATTTGGCCAGCTGATCCTAATGCTAGTCTTGCTGGTGTGTTGGCAGCAGATGCATATAATACATCTCCTGTTGTTGTTAATGTCATGTCTGGAGTTTTAACTGCAGGTAGAGTACAGAAAACATCTTTTGTTC
>WLWG01001395.1_pt1 | contig 21909 bp, 24 predicted proteins | sample 6712871 | NCBI WGS metagenome assembly WLWG01 (sample SAMN12718693, study PRJNA515312) | sponge metagenome | isolation source: marine sponge | host: Mycale hentscheli | place: New Zealand: South Island, Marlborough, Capsize Point | collected 2003-05-01
AAGGTGTACGGTTTTCAGAATCAAATTCAAAAGTAGCCATGATTAGTTTCTCCTATCAATATACGAAAGAGTAACCAACCGTGATGAAATCCTTATTAAGGGTTTCAAAACCGGCGAACAAGCTCCAGATCATGATGATGAAACGACTGAAGTCGTCGTTGTTGTTCAACAAGATTTGAGCGTTGTTACCACCAATGCCGACACCAACAGCCTGTGGACCGAAGAAGATCATCTGCGCTGCACCGTAATCGGCGGCAGTAGCGGACTCATCGGTAATTGCCAGGTTGTATGAAGTCTCAGGCAGGTTGGTGGACTCGAACCAACGGACACCCTCGAAGAGGAAGCCAGTAGGCATAACGGGTTGACCGGCAACAAAGCCAGCTTGACCGTAAGCAGGTCCCATGCCCTTATAGAAGTTAGCGTTGGGATGCATATGTGGGTTCATGGGATCAACCATCCCAGTACCCGGATAACGTGCGATTTCGCGGAAGTCGCTGTTCTGACGCAGATGCATCATTGCAGTGGGGTCCACGATGCAACGGTAGTAACCATCAGCGAAGGTAGGGACGTTGCGCTTACGCATGTCCTTAACAACTTCGAGAAGGTCGGTTTTAACATCGAACTTGGCAGATTCACCAGCTTCGTAGGTGACGCCGAGGGTTCCAAGACCACCGTCATTCTTAGCTTTGCCACCGGGAAGGTAGTAACCACCTTGCTCTTTGGATGCTTGGCCACAAGCTTCTGCTTTCAGAAGTTCGTTAGCAAACACCCGGTCGCGCCAACGACGATAGTCGTCGAGCAGCGTGAGTGAACCAATGGATTGGTGGAACACATTCAGGTTGCCGGTATCAAGCAGCAAACGCTGGGCTGTGATCAGGGTTTCGCGAGCTACCTTGAAGGTAGAAGGCTGTGTAGAATCGCGGGAATCAGCGGGGCCGGTGTACTCACGGAGAGTAACGAGCACCTTGTCTTTGACTATGTTGCGTGCGGAAGCGGATCCAAGTGTCTGATCAGCGGTCCGCTCACGGGACTCCTTAGTGCCGGGCTTACCCCAGAAGCGGTAACGATCAAGCTGCACGGTCTGGCCGGGTTGCTTCGAAAAATCGTGTACAACTACTGGCTCAACTGCCATCTCAATGATGTAGGCAGGATGAGGACGGTAAAGTTCTGCACCAAGGAGCTTCGGAAAATCATTATCAATCCACATAGGATCGTAACTCCGTAAGCTAAAAGGTTTATAAGTGTCTTCGACTTAGACACATATATAGATATTAATGTGCGTTGTTATACTTGTGTATATGTACCCAAATATCTTGTGGTAAATGGACTTTATTAATGACAAAATTTGGAAACCTATTCATACTTTGCCAGGGTTTGAGTGCTGCATTGAGTACTACATTAGTGAAACTGGGCAAGTAAAAAGTACAAAAGGTGTGATTGAACGTATACTTAAACAGCGTACGAATAAGAATGGATATGCTCAGGTTAATCTGACGCAACGTATTGGACGTAAACAGACACTTACGACCACTGTTCATAAGTTAGTAGCCTTAGCTTTCTTAGACCAGCCATTAGCTAGCCCTGGTAAATCCAAAGGCTGTAGTAGGATTAAGCACCTTGATGGATGTAAAACTAATAACTCCGTTGATAATCTCAAATGGACTAAAATAGAAGAAAGTGATAACTAAACACAATGGCTGATAGTCTGGTTCTTACTGGTGTAAAGGACGTCAAAAAGCACACTGGTACTGAGATGCTTCTCACACGTCCGAAGCGTGGTGGTGATACTCATTCTCTCAAAGAGTGGTGGAAAGGTGGTGTAAGCACCTGCTACGTAGAATGTACTGTTATTGATGTGACTGTAGGTGGCAACACCTGTAAGCTCGTTATTGATAGCAGCATGGGTACTAACCTTCGTATTGACCACGATGGTGCTTTTGGATTTAACTTCTACGGTGCTAATGAAGTGAGCCGAGCTGCTCTCTTCACTTCTACTTATGAAATCATCGAGCACTATGTATTCCCTGCTATCAGTGGCGGCAAGATAATGACTGTTACTCCACCCGGTGCTGCTAGTAAGCCAGGTGGAGCTCCTTCAGCTACATCAATTGGTACTGTAAATGTTACTGGTAATTCCAGTCCCTCTGATAGTAGTACTGAAGTTTATACCGCTAGCATTACAGGCAGTGCTGGAAATCTTTCTTATGCTTGGTCAGTAACTGCAAGCGGTACTATCAACGGAAGCTCTACTGGATCAACTGTAAGTATTGATTGGTCTGGAACTAACTCTAGTATCGTTACTTGTGTAGTAACTTCTGGAGATACCGGTGTAACTGATAGTCCTGCAACTGGAACACTTGGTGGTGTTACTCCTGCTTCTGCTGCCCCTTCTAGTAGCAGTGGTGGCGGAGGCGGTGAATACTAATTATTTTTAAATCGTTCTTGCTCAGGCTTAAGACCTGAGATGTATTCCTTCCCTATGACGCAATCGACGTTGTAGGGAAGTCTTCTTGTGTTACGAGCGTGAAAACCAATATAAAAGAAGTCATTTATTCGTACGTACATCTTGTCATAAGGATGCTCTTCTCTTGCTTTGTTATACAGACGTACATCAAACCAAGCATCAATATACTTATTACCCGTCTTAAGATTGTTAAGGTCTACGCTGACATATGAATCTGATTTGATAAAAAGTCTGTTTTCAGTAATATTTGCAAACTCATAATCAGACTGATCGTATGGAAGGTTAGAATTATTACCATCTAAGTCATCTCCAGACCCTACTGTATAAGGATCGTAAGTATCACTAATATAGTCTGGCGGACCACTAGTTAATTCAGGATAATAGTATCCTTGGTCAACCCTTTCTTCGTATTCAGTAGGCACCTCTTTGTCGATATCAATAATGGCTTGTACATAAGTGTTTACTGTAGGGAAATTCGATTTATTAACATTTGCACATTCCCAGTCAATCTCTTCAAAACAAGCGAATGTAACTGTTGGGTCTACATTGACATTTACTTTTACAAAGTGGTTTTCTTTACCAAACAGTCCAACTGTATCCGAGTAGCTTAATGTAAAAGGAATAATAGTTACTTTGTTTAATTCTGGCCGTTGTATTGAACCGCCCTCTGCGTAGTTCAGAGAACGGTTACTTGAAGCATAAGCAGGGTTAGTATTATCACTTGCTCCGTAAATGATGTGTCTATCAAGTATGCGTTGCGTTACATTCTTTGCACTCTCTTCCATTGAACGACTGCGGTTACTAACTCTATTGTAATTTACAAATACTCTTTAATTTGATCAGAGTCAGAACGCAGTGCTCGTAGTGCTTTGTGCTCTAACGTACGTACTCTGTCACGGCTCATATTTAGTACTTGTCCAATAGCAGTCATAGACATTGGCTCTAGCATTTCATCACCAATTCCGTATCGCATACTGATTACAGCAGCTTGCATCTCAGGTAATTCAGAGATTAGCTCACGGATATCTTCTTTGATGTATTGAATTTCAAGAATGTTCTCTGGTAACTGCGTCTCATCTTCAAGGAGGTCAATCAATGCAGTATCTCTGTTCTCACCAATCTTGATTTCAAGAGACGTTGGCTGACGTGCCTTACACATCAAATCTTTGATCTCATCTACCGTTAGACCTAAGTGGTCAGATAGCTCAAAGACGTTAGGCATTTGCCCGTTCATCTGACTTAGTTCACGTTGGGCTTTTTTAAGTTTGTTGAGGTTCTCAGTAATGTGGATCGGTAAGCGGATGGCTCGGCTCTTCTCCGCAATCGCCCTTGTAATGCCTTGTCTAATCCACCAATATGCATAAGTACTGAACTTATAACCACGACCAGGATCGAACTTCTCCACACCACGGACGAGGCCGATTGTTCCTTCTTGGATGATGTCGAGGAGCTCCATATTACGCTTGGTATATTTCTTTGCGACAGAGACAACAAGACGAAGATTAGCGGTAACCATCTTGTCTTTTGCTTTTTCTCCATCGCGTAGTTGCTTGCGTAGTTCTTTACTAGTCGTACCAAGTGCTGCAGCTAAATCATCTCTTGACTCAATCTCCAGCTCCGATTGAACTCCTTTGATTTCCATCATTCTCTGTACTTGACGACCTAAGAGGATCTCTTCATCGTGCTCAAGCAGGGGGATCCTACCGATATCCCTAAGATAAGATCTTACGGAATCGCCAGTTAACCTTGGTTGTGACATATGCTATCTTCAATGATACTTAACTCTAGCACTAAGTATTAGATAGTGTCAACTATTTAGCATAGCAAAACGTGTACTTTCACGTGGAGTTTCTCCGCTCTCTAATGATTCAACTGCCATAGCCTGAGCAGCGTGTTCGTTATATCCTCGTTCTTTATAATTATCGAAGTTCCGCTGAAAGTCTTCGATAGATCCTTCAAAGTCATCGTGAGATACCATCTCAGCGGCCATTTGATTAGCAGCTTGATCTGGTACGCCATCAGACTTTAGGTGCTTCCAAATGTTCTGGAAAACCTCAGGATCTGTTCCTTGAATGTCAGCAGCTTTCCGCACAGTATTAATTAATTAACCTGTACTAATTCTATCAAGCTGCGAAACGATTAGATGTAAATGGGATCTGTGGATTAATACCGTGAGCCATCAACTTTTGTTCAGCAACGTGTTGATGCGTACGTTGAGCTACTTCTGGTAAGCCAAGTTGGAATGTTGCGTTGCCACCGTCGTTTGCGTACAGCATCTGAGCAACTGCTTCATTCTTCATTTCATTTGCTTTGTACTCAGCACCAGACATCTCAGCTGTCTGTTTACGTACCTGACCAAGCATATTGGATTGTTGAGCTGGTACAGCAGAGGACATATTCTGTCCCATATTCTGTTCCATCAACCGTTGATTGTTATAAGGTTGAGTATTCACATTTGGTTTTGACATCCCACCACTATCTGTGAGGTTTGGTCCTACAGGAGCAGCAGTGCGTCCCATACCTTCTTGACCACGACCAAGCTCAGCCAGTCGTAGGGCTTCTTCTGCGTAAGGGTTAGTTCCTAGTGGCTGAATCTGTTGTGTCATTGCTATAGATAGTCTCGTTATTTATATTGTAGGGGATTCACTTAGGAACCCCCTACGATTTCATCAGAGGTCCTGGACTAGGGCCTTGGCCTGAAGGGCGCCTTGAGGAGCCTGTGAGAGGTACTGCCAAGCGTTCTCAGGGTTGGCATCCATCATCTGACTGAAATTGCCCCAGAAGTCATTAGCTTCGTTGACCTGGCGACCAGGTGTGGGCATCTCTTGTACAGGACGCTGGAACTGTTGAGGAACACGTCCCATCTCTTGTGCTTCGATTTCAGCTTCGAACTGAGCACGGGCTTCGTACTGTTCACGTGCGTAGGTCTCTTCAGCAGTTTCAGTCGGATAAGGACCGTTAGGACCGAAGAAGTCGTTGACGTAATCAGCAAGAACGTCAGGGTTGGTGAGCATAATGTTCATTGCGCCACGCTCTTCACCAGCTGCTTCAAGCATCAGGTTCATCGAGTTGCCACGCTGGACTTGCTCAATCAGTGCGTCCTCTACAGCACACGCATAGGTGTTAAGTAGAGCAGGTGCTTCAGCACCGAAGTGCTCAAGAACTTCAAGACTTTGATCGCTGATTCCGCTTAGATACGCGTCGCTCGCCTGTTGCTGTCCGTGTGCGGCTGCCTGCTGAACCAGCTGGCTGACTTCCGATTCCGAGTAGCCCTGGGTTGAAGCTTGGGGACTGTAAGTCGGGGCTGCCTGTGGCGCCATTGAAGCCCAATTGGGTTGAGTTGCTGCCTGGGGCGTTGGCGTCGTCTGGTATGCGGAGGGTGACGCCTGGGCCAGGGAGGGGCTGCTTGTATTCAAACTTGCGGATAGCGCCTGGAACGCCTGCTGCCATGGATTCCCCGCCGGAGCCGAAGCCTGCGCTGCCTGGGCCGGTGCCTGGTAAGTTGGCATTTGAGGTGCCGGTGCCTGGCCCATTGATGCCGGCGATGTCTGGGGTTGGCTCGTCGCGTACTGCGGTGCCGCGGGCTGCGCGTAGCTTGTCGGCTGCGCTGAGCTCATCGGGGCTGACGCTTGAACTGTCTGGTTTGTACCTTCCACTGTAACTTAACTCCTTACGTAAGAATTCTAGAGATTTATATAAGAACCCTGTAAGATCAAGGTTCGGGTCAGATGCGAGTGGTTTGTCTGGCATCTGTGGATGGGGCAGTTGATATAGGCTGCCGAGTAAACTGATGAAGCTGTTAATACTTTGCTGTGTCTGCTGAACCATTCTGAAGGGATAGCCGCTTAACATAGCTGCTCGCTCTTCGTCTGTTTTACCTGGGAAAAGATATTTAAGGGCTTCGATTGAATCAACGCCTAGTTCTTGAAGGTTACGAACAACAATACTGTTATTCAGAATGTCGTCAGTACTTTCTTCAAATACCTCACCCATCCAACGCCAGTCAACTTTGGTACTACCGTCGGGGATTAATCCAGTGACACCGCCAGGGATCTCTCCTGCGTCTAGTTTAGCACGCAAAAGTTCATCCCTATCTATAGTAAACTGGTTAAACGCTTGAATGTACAAATCACTTGCTACTTGATATTCATTAGGGTCTTGAAAGTCTTCAGGTAATGGAAGTACTGGTTCTTCAAGCCCCATCATCGCTGCGAATGATTTCTTGAACATATCCTCTTCTGTATAAATCATCATCGCAAACAAGCGACATAATCCAAAGCTAAACAAAGCACGTGCTTTCTTCTCTGCTGTAGCTGCTACACGTCCGTACAGTGTTTTAATCTCATAAGCAGTCTGAGCAGTATTGATATCGATATCGTCAACACCACCAAGAGCTAGTCGGATCTCAGAACGGTACTGCTTAACGTACATATTCTGGTCACCCGATACTGAGTCAGGAGTCATATACTGAACACGATCAGTAGGTTCAAGGTTTGCGATAACCCTAGGAACCTTAATCTGCCCGTCTAATGTGGAGCTACCAAACGGTTGTGATACACGGCTACTTTGACCACCAAGTGGAGCAAATCCAGCTTGTGAACTAATGGTTGGACGGAAGCTCCCTTCATCACCACTTTCAATAATGTCGTGTTTAGGGCGACTAGATACGAGTGTAGGGTTACCGAAGAACTTCATATTCTTACGGATGTTTCGTACTAACTCATCGTGATACAAGATTTGATGCGCTAACCAATCAAACTCACCATTGCCGGTAGCCTCACCGGTACAATCCATATGGTTAAAGACTTCTACTGCGGGGATATAACCCAGTGTGTTTACTAGTGTTTCACTAGCACCAGGCATTTTAAATGGGAGTGATCCCATTTGATTTTCAAACTCAATTTTTTCATCAGATATTGTTTGCTCGATACGATCCTTGTATACCTTCAGTTGAATCCATTTCTTTTTACCACCTCTACCGTTAGGAGCAGGGTAAGCATCTAGTGAACTTGTTTTGGATACGTTGAATGAGTAGATAAGCACGAGTGAATCAAGCTCACCGGCTTGGTCTCTGTAAGCTCTGTAACTATCTTTAGGGAAGTACAGAAGCTGGTAGTTATCACCAGTAGGTCTGAAGTAGAACAGACCTTGTCCATCACATAAGAAGTAATCAACAATACTTTCGAGTTTCATCTCGAGCATATTGTCTTCACATACTTTGGCGATGAAGTCTTTACGGGTACCAAACGAATCTTGCTCTGCGTAAAACTCAACTCCTCGACGCAACATAAAGGTACGCATCTGTGCGAGGTGAGACGACACAATCATTGTGTCTACTGATAAGTCACCTCGACGTTCCTTTGCGGCGGTTAGTATCTGAGTGAATTGACTTTTTACAGCGCTATTATCCATTATTGTCTATGTTTACTTCCTCTAGTTTAATCATTCTAGTCAATCATCATCGTCATCGCCGTATTCAACTTTTTTAGGTGGCTTACCGAAGTTGTAACCAGATAACAATCCACGGTAGAGGTCACGATCTCCAAATACGTCGTTATCTTTTACTGTTGCTTGATCAAAGCTACGTTGTGTAGATTGATCAATACGAGTCTGTAAAGCAGCTGGGTCGAATGAAGCTGCGTTAAATCCACTAAACATTCCAGCAGTCTTCATACCCATACCAGCAAAGCGTTTCTGATTATCTCGATTCAATGTTGTATGTAAATCATTAAACTTAGCTTGAGCAGCAGGACTATCATCTACATCGTAGAAGCCCCCCATCGTCGCTGCGGATACTGGAGTATCAGTTCCGCTACCGCTTCCGTTATATACAAAGGAACGATTGTCTCCACCGTATTGACGAATTGAGTTGTCTTGATTCTGCCAGACTGTGTTGTTATCGCCAGTGATTGTTGACGTCTGATCATTATCTTGAGTTACATCCTGCGTCTGTGTATTGTCGATATCAACATCAACGTTACCTCCTCCTCCAATAGCACCAACATAATCATTCAATAAATTCTGCGCTTCTTCGTCGGAATTTCCTACGGTTCCACCATTTACTGTGGTTGAGTTATTACCACCCAACTGGTCAATACTGTTGTCTTGATCTTGATTAACAGTGTTATTATCCCCAATGATAGTTGAGGTTTGATCGTTGTCTTGATCTATAGTTTGAGTCTGTTCAATATCAACATCTACAGTAGTTGTTGGAGTTGGTGTAGGTAATCCTGGAGTAGGAGTAGGAGTTGGAGTTGGAGTAGGTGTTGGAGTAGGGTTTGGAGTTGGAGTTGGAGTGGGGGTAGGAGTTGGAGTAGGGGATGGGTTTGTCAAACTATTAATATACTTATTTTTGAGACGATTTGCCGCTGCTCCAAGATTACTATCATCTCCTAGTTCAGATAATTTTTTACCGATTTCTTCGTTTGAATATCCTTGAGACTTTAACGCTTTAATATCATTATGGCTATATTTTTCGTTCTGAGCTCCAACACTATTGGGATCATAAGTGCTGATATTGCCGTTAGTTTGAGTTGCACCAGACTGCCTCTCTTCTTGTGTATATTTAGGAGTAATGTCATTAGCAGCTTTATACTCTTTCATTGTTTGTGCTGCAGCCTTTGCTTTAGCACGATTATCTGCTACTGAACCAGGGCGTACTTCATTAGAAGACGGTGATGGTGATGGTGATGGTGTAGGAGTTGGAGAAGGCGATGGTGTAGGCGTTGGGGAAGGCGATGGTGTAGGAGCTTTACCTACATTCCCAGTAAACGTTCCTGCTGTTTTTGCTGCTTGGTTTATTGAAGCATTATTAGTACCTGCTGCTCTTTTTTCGGCTACTGTAGGTGAACCATCTTTCTTAGGCATCTAAATCTACATTTCAAAACTATCACTATTGTAGTCAATTTGTAAATTACCTCTTCTTAAAAGACCACCCATTGTAAGTACCATACTGTCTACAGCATCATCGTGAGCTGTTTGTCCAAAGTTAAGTAGCTCATCTTCTAGTACATCCCACTTACGCCATTTATTCCATATCACTTTTTTGTTTTCAAATAAACCGAGTACGCCGCGTAGTCTCGCTAGTTTGTCGCCTTTAAATCCTTTCACAGGTGAGACACTTAGGTTATACAGAGCACGGTCCTCTAATACGATACGTTTGAAGTCACCTTCAAATGAGTTCTGATATGCGACTGCTTCTGGCCATATCACACACGGCGACATCGTTGGGAAGAAATCACCTTCATCGTTCTCTAGAAGGATATTCCAATCAGCCAACATCTCACACATTATGTCCATCTTCTCGATGTTGCCCATCGTACGAGCACGACGCTGGTCAATCAGATAGATTTGTCCATCTTTAATTCCACCAAGCGTCATCACTGTCCAGTCATTCTTCTCCCGTAAACCAGCACTAAGGTCGATACCCACACCAAGGCAGTCATAGTCTTCTGGAACTTGTCCTCTAATAATCAGCTCTGGTGAGATACCAACGTCAGCTGAACGAACAGCAGTGTTTAGATACTGGTATGCGAAAGCAATACGATCTTCAGTCTTGCGTTCGTTTAGATATTTCATTGACCAGAACTCTGGCCAGTACGATCGTTGCCTACCGTCAGCGTCTGTAATTACTGCCTTCTGTACTATCTGTTTCCAATTGTTCTTGGGGACAAACAGAGTTGCGTGAATATCGTCAAAGTGGAAGCGGGTTCCCAAACAGATAGCCCGTGCTCCTTGGAACATCGTTGGTGCGATAACGTTAGACCACGTCTGCTCCATCTCACGGCGAATGTCTGGGTTGTTGATCGAAGCGGCAGATTTGATAGGGTCATCAATAAGCACCAGCTGCGATCGTTTAGAGGTGATTGCACCTTTGAGACCACCACACGCAATCGTAAAAGCTTCTTCACCTGCTGTATCAATTCCCGCAAAATCATAATCAATAGACCAATACTCGTCTGAACGTTTTATCTTTGAGAGCCTCACCATTGGGAAGATCTCTCTGTATTTATTACTCGTAAGGATGCCTTTAATCGTTGCTGACTTAGCACGACTAATATCAACCATATACGCAATATATAGTATACGCAACATTTTCTTAGCAGCTGCGTGACGACCAATCATCCAAGCTGCGAATAGTCCTAGTACTGTTGATTTAGCAGATCCACGTGGAGCAAGGATTGCTGTATTAGGTCCCCCAACTCCTAGTAAACATTCACTATCTACACCAGTACACAACTCATTGTGCCATTCCAGCATATGATTTGCTGGAGCTTTACCCATAGCTACACAGAAGTCTTTGAAGTCGTCTCGTGCTCTTAATACTTCTTCTGATGGAGGCTTGACTGTTACTTTCGTAGCCGTCATTAATGCTGATCTTCGATACGCTAATGCTGCGCTTGGTATTGCCATAAAGCTATTTCTTTAGCTTTAGTCTAACGTCTGCCAAAATTCTTAGCGTACCTCTCCATCTGTCTACCTTTCGCTTTAGCAATAGCTTTACTTCTTTGTAATTGCTGCTTAGAGATACTGAAGGCTGCTCCAATCTCAGCAGCATATTGCTCAGCTTCCATTCTACGTACGTTGGTCATTGAACCAGCTTGAGGTATTCCAGGCAAAGCTTTAGCTAATGTTCCTTGTAGACGTAAACCATTAGTCTTAGCGTCACTAATCATTGGAAGCTCTGCTAGCTCCGGGTTTGGTGGAGCATTAGGACTACGGTATACCTCTCTAGGTATCTCCATAGGTCCCGTTACTGGAGAACCATAAAACATTAGTTTGTGATCTCACTATATACTTTGGACCACACAGCATTCATTGCGTTATCAATTGGTTCAGCGAACTGTGGATCATCTTTAAAGATTGCGGTGAGCTCACGCATCACACGGTCGGCACCAGCAAGAATAAGGCCACGCTTATCAGTCGTTTTATTCATACGATCTGACGTTTCAATATGAGAGCGTAGTTCTTTCTCTAGCGCAGCCAGTCGGGCACATCCGTTATCACCTTTAATTTCCCCGGAGGTGATTGCCATTCGTAGCTCTTGTATATCGGAATGAAGAGCAGCAATTTCACTATTAAGGATTTCACGACGATTAAGCTTCTTATACTTCATCTTAATCCAACGACTTAAGTCATTAAATGTTCCCTCATAGCCGACGATTCCAGCATATACCCAAATTTCAATTACAGAAGGAGTTACCTCAGCAAATTCTCTGAAGTCTTCTGACTCAGACGCAGGTAAGCTGTCTAACCACTGATCAACAGCAGTTAGATATACACGTCCAGTTGTAGTAGCTGTAGTCATTAGAACGACCTCGCTAGTGAACGGCTGCGAGCTTGCTGACGATTTGACTTCTTAGCGGTCAACTCATCTTCTTTATCCATAGTCTTACGGTTGTCATCACCTTGTGCTCCGATTGTCTTACGTCCTTCATCTCCAGTGGCTCCGATCTTTCTTACATCTTGATCGCCAGTAGCGCCGATCTTCTTGACGTCTACATCACCTTGTGTTCTGATGTTTGCCCTATCTTGAGATCCTTGCGCTCCAATATTTCCTTGCTCACGATTACCCTGTGCTGATTGTTGAGTAGAGATGTTGGCTCGATCAGCAGCACCTTGCTCACGAATATTTTGTACTTCTCGATCTCCTTGAGCAGCTTGCTGTGTTCGGATGTTTTCACGGTCAGCAGCTCCCTGGGCACCGATATTGGCTTGCTCTCTAGCACCTTGCATTAACTGCTGTGTAGAAATGTTCTGCCTATCTTGAGAACCTTGAGCACCGATCTTGGAGATGTCTACATTACCTTGGCGATCAATGCTTTGACGATCTTGATCACCTTGCGTGGAGATATTGCCTTGCTCACGAGCAGCTTGTGCTCCTTGTTGAGTAAGGATTGATTGTCTATCAGATTGACCCTGTACATTAATGTTGCCTTGTTCTCTAGCAGCCTGTTCTCTTTGTTGCTGTGAAATATTAGCTCTGTCTTGAGTACCTTGTGCTCCAATATTGCCTTGTTCTCTAGCAGCCTGTTCACGTTGCTGTTGTGTAATATTTTGCCTATCTTGATCACCCTGAGCCCCAATTTTGGAGATATCAATATTACCTTGAGTAGTAATATTTGCCCTGTCTTGCTCACCCTGTGCCCCAATTTTGGAGATATCAATATTACCTTGAGTAGTAATATTTTGCCTATCTTGCTGACCTTGAGCACCAATGTTTAGACGTGATTGTTCTCCTTTAACGATATCTCCTAATCGATTTTGATTACCTTGAGAGGTAATGTTCATACGATCTTGCTCGCCTGTAGCAGCAAGCATTCCTACGTCACGATCATACTGAGCATTAGCAAAGTTATTCTGATGCTCAAATTGAGCACCCATTGATTGCATTCCATATGCAAATTCTTGACTACGCGCTTCAGACTGATTCCTCATATCGAGGTCAGCCTGTTGAGACATCATATCTTTACTGATACCCGCTTGGGTATAAGCCATCTTCTCAGCTAGATCTGAGTCAAACCCTTTGCTGATCATATCGCCAGCAAGACCTAACTTATAGCTACGGCCTTCTGCATCATCTTCGCCAGGTTCGAACTTATAGAAGTCATCCATTATTTGCTGGTAGTTATAAGTACCAGGATCTTTGGCTCCAGTTTCTTCTGAATCATCTTCAGCTGCATTATTTCCACCGTTTCCTTTTGCTGAATTCGTGCTACTAGCGTAAGCACCTCTACCTGGGTCCGAAGTTCCACCTACTTTTTTGTTTGGATCCATCGCCCCATCAGCCAAACCCGGATTGATACGAGGCTTGCCCGGCCTAGTAGAGCCGCCACCGTTGGTAACAGTACCGTTAGCACCCGTATAAGATTCATATCTGCCTGTTGATTCATTAAATGTAGGAGAACCACCAGCATATGACGTGCCGTAAGGATCACCATATTGATTAGGTCCATTTCCTCCGAATTTCCCATCAGGGAAGCTGTTAGTGTTTATTGCAGAAGAGTTGGCATAACCCCCACGACCTCCGTCACCATCTTGTAGATGTTTGCTGGGGTCCGATCTTCTTGGAGCTACAGGAGCACCGCCTTGACTGCCGTATCCTCCAGGATGCGGCGTACCATAACCGCCCACCCCTGGACCTTGCATTTCTCCTCTAGTAGGGCCATCGTATCTACGCTCAGTTGCACTACGAGTATTTATCGCCATTGTTTATTCGAGTCACATTTCTCCTATTCTACAAAAGTTAGAATGGTTGAAAGACTGATACTTAGATATGCGTTTTAATTCAGTAAAAGGCGGTGACTTTACTTCTGGCGCTAAAGCTGTCACTAGAAACTTTGATGCATTTCTAGATACCTCAGTTAAATCAGCTCCTGATTTTACAAAGATCTCTTTAGCTGCACAGAAGGGTCGTTCTGTTGAACGTCAAGCTGCAAAGAAAGCGGCAGGTGGTGTAAAGCTTGCTGATATCAGAGCTGATAGCAAAGAGAAAATTTATGATATTGCTTATAAGTCTGATAAGAAGGTTGCTGATATTAAACGTCCAGCTCAACGAATGGCTGGCATCGTTGGCGGATTGGGTGCATTAAGTGGCGCTTATGTTATGTCTAAAAATGCTAAGGAAGAACGTGAGGCTGATGAGCGTATGGAGGCACTATACGATCAGCGTACTAAAGCGCAGACGGCTGCAATCAAAGCTAGTCAGTCTGAGCCATATGTACCTGGAACATACGAAGGTACTCCTTATACGCCACTACCTACTGCACCTTCTAATTCATCAGATACTTCCACTTCTTCTAGCTCTTCCACATCTTCTCAATCTATTGCTTCCTATGAGCGTCAAACGTTCACTCAGCCTCAGATGAAGCAGCTACTAATTGATCAAGGCATGGATGAAACCAATGCCACAATTGGCGCTGCTGTAGGTATGGGCGAATCTTCTGGTCAGTCTTGGAGGCTTAATCCAAATACCGATCACGAGTATTCCTTAGGACTGTGGCAACACAACCGTGATACGGGTGAGGACCGTCGTGACTTCTACGGTATTAAAGATTGGTCAGAGCTTGCAGATCCCGTAACCAATGCACGAGCTACCTATCGCTTGTGGAAACGAGCTGGTGGCACTTGGGGAGATTGGGGGGCTTACACAAACGGAAGCTATAAGAAGTTCCTTTGATTAGCCTCCGAAGCCTTGACCCACTTGCTTCAATCCATTGATCAACTGGAGCAGCATTAGCTGACGATCTTTCTTTGCATCACGGCGGCGTTCTTCACGACGCACATCTCCACGTTCGTCACGGTTCATCTCTGCTAACTGCATCTGCAGATTGCGATCAGCATTACGATTATCATTCTCGTATTGAAGACGGCGTGTTTGCTCAGCTTCCTGAAACTGTCGATATGCAGATTGGTCCCGTGCTTGCCATTCTCTAAAGTTTTGATTTTCAGCAGTAGTAGTTTTATTTAGCTCAAACTGATTCTGAGCCAGCGTTCTGGCAGCTGCAGTTCCTTGTCTTGTTGACCTATTTGTTTCTAAGTTGTCATCAAATAACTGTTTTTCTCTCTGCACTCTAGGAGCATCAATAGCTGTCTTCCTTGCTGAGATAGCGCCCAAGATTTGTGATGATGTTGGATTATCACCTAAAGCGGCAAATGCTTCAGGTCCTCCATCCATTGCAAGGAGAAGGTCCCTATTCTGTACAACTTTACCTAGTTGTAAAGCATCAGCCTCTAATGTTGCACTATTAGTATCAGTGTCGATTTTTACAGGAGATCTACCTTCTGCACGCAAGTCTGCATTGAGTGGAATGGCTTGACGTTGAAGGCCTTTCTGACGCCACGTCTCATAAGCAAGCTGTAGTTCTGGCTGACTGCGTCCAATGAGGGCATCACCTGCTGTGACTTTTACAACTCCATTCTCAATAAGACCTTCTTCAAATCGCTTCTTCCAATCGATAGCGTCAGGACGCTTCATTGGATCGTTACCGAAGATAGAATTTAAGCCATCTCTAATGTCACGATGTTTATTTGCATTCTGCCTTAGTGATTCTATGCCTTGAACTGGATCACCTAAGTATACGGGTGCAGGTCCTACGTTGATTTGTGGCATCAGATTAGTCCTCGCTTCATTAACAGTTGCATTGCTGCTTCTAACTCACGATCTTCTTGTGACTTACCTCCGCCTAGTACAAACTGTGTAGCATCACTTGCCATCTTGCCTAATGATGCACCAGCAGCTACACCCAGCGGTCCTCCAACTGCTCCTAATGTTCCACCGATACCCATCGCTGCGGTATCCATTACTTTGTTCCCAATGTTGGTATCGTTAGTGACGATATCAGCAGCATCAAGTGCAGTAAGTCCGATACTTAGTCCAGGTACAAAACGCAGTGCTGTATTAGCAGCTCTACTTCCAGCCATACGACCAAGTTTAGTGGCTTGCCCTCCTCGTGCCATTAGGTTGGCTTGAGCTGTATTTGCAAAACTCTTTCCGCCTAAAAACTTAAGGGCATCATCGACAGTGACACCTTTCATCTTTGCTATAGCTTCTGCAAGGTCATCTACAGAATTCATCGTGTGTCCAAGCATTACTTAACTCCTACTAATGCGTTTGATGCTTCAAGGCGGGTTACCTTAGTCTCAAGCTGTTGAATGGCTCGTACAAGCAGTCCGATTAGATCGCCTGTATCAATACACATTTTGTTGATACTATCATCATTATAAGTTGCATCAGGTAGCACTTGTTCGTACTCTTGTGCGATGAAACCGTGATGCACTCTATTGAATTCTGTTGTGTACTCTTCTTTATAGTTATAGGTTACTGGCTTAAGTTCACGTAGTGTTGACAACGCATCCTCAATGTTTACGATATTCTCTTTTGTACTCCTATCTGACATTAGTAGCGCACCTCCAATGCTTCCAACTGCACTTAATATAGAGCCTGTCTTAGAGCCACTGGCCTGTGACTTAGCTGCAGCCTCTTGTGCTTTTGCTTGAAGTTTTGCAGCCTCTTCTGCAGCATCTGCTGTAATATTCGCTGCATCTAATTGACCAGCAATTAAGCTGTTCTGTGCTCTCTCACTAGATCGAATACCAATAGCAGTAGCACTAATATCTTCAAAGCCCGGAGCTGCAGCTCGTAATGAACCGTAACCCGTTCCCATATTTACAACATCAGCTGCTGCACCTACATTTCCTGCTGGCCCCCCAGTAATAGTAGGACCTTCAAATGCTTTACCGTCAGCGTATTTAGGCCTAAAACCAGAGCTGTAACTTCTTGCCATTACTTTATAGTTAACCTTTATCTAGTTTACCATTGATCTAATAGTGAACTATACTCTCCTAATGATGATGGAGCAGCAGGATTTAGATAGGATGCATTATTTAATGGGGTCATAGTCGGTGGAATAGGTTGGCCCGGAACTTGGGGTGTTGATCCAAATTTACTTCCAAGTCCACCGGCAAGGCTACCAATTCCACTTGCAAGTCCACCCCACATTGCTGCACTACCAGCAGCTGAGCCCTGAGCACGTGTTGCAGATGCTCCATACTCAGCTTGTTTGATTAAAGACTCACCATCAATTTCAGCTTTATCTACTAAGAAATCGCCTTGCCTATCGTACATTCGCTCTTTAGCCTGACCTTCCATAAATGCAGTAGATATCCCATCAAAGTTCATAGGATCTAAATAATTTGATAGCTGTGTTCCTGCAAATCTCATAGCTTTAGCCTAAGTATTGTTCGGCGTTTCCGCCTTGCTGTTGTGTTGTATTAGAGACTGCTCTACGTCTCATCTCTTCTGCAATTATACCTGTTGTTCCGCCTGCAGCTAATCCAGCAAATCCACCAATAGTGCCACCCCTAATAGGACGTTTACCTCTAACACCAATTGCACCGCCAGCTACAGCACCTAAAAAAGGTGTAAGCGTTGTAGTAGCGGGCAGGCTTCGTCCAAGCATCTGTAGCTCTGGTCCGTGTATACCTTCAGTCGTTCCTTTTAGTAATCCATTTAAAACAGTAAAGTCACCATCAGTTGGGTTCCAGTCCTCTTTTTTGTCATACTTAAATGCCTTGTATTTATTGTATTCACCTTTACTTACGTCAGGACGATATTTTGAAAACTCATCATATGGGAGCAAGTCACCTGTTCTGCCCATAAAATATTTTGCCGCAACTTCAAGAATTACATTTGATGTTTTTGTAGGATCATCAGCGCTTTCAATAGCAGCTGTATATCCCCCTGAACCTCCTAATGGATTTAGTAACCCTAGTCCTCCATTAATTGCTACACCGGAAGCTGCGCCTAGCAGTGCTACATCGCCTGGATCAAACTTTCTTCTGGTGTACTTGCCTAACTTTTGGCCAACACCTTTTTGTTTTGTACCTTCAGCAGAAATTAATCCTGCATCTCTAGCAGCAACGTATTTTTTTCTATTCTCGTCTGTGTATTCTTGTTTTTCGTAATTCTTAGGCTTACCATCTACCATTACTGGAACGCTTAATCCAGTATCAGTATGCGAAAATAAATCTGGGTTACTTATGCTAAGTGCTAATTCATTTCCTACGTTTCCTACAGCTTGAGCTGCATTCATTAGCCAATAAAGACCACGAGTACTGTCTTGTACTAAATCATTACCTAGCGTACCCATTACCTGACCAATGCGAATAGCTCTATCATCTGATAGGGCCATTCCTCTTTCTGCACGTTGTCCTCTATAAATAGGTTCGGATATATTTAACATATCTCTTGCTGTTACAAACGTAGGGTTTGTAGCTAACGTCGTTTTAATTTTTGCATCTTCAGGATCTTTATCTCTTAATTCCCGTGATGCATAATAAGCTTGACGATAATCTTCACGTCCTTCTCCAAATCTATCCTTAGCTCCAGCCTTTAAACGTTGTAGAAATGTACTACTGTCTAGCAACTGTTTTTCATCATTTACGTTCATCAGTTCACTCCCATACCTGTGGTTGGATCAGAGAAGTATCGATCTCTTGTGCCTGGTACTAATCCATATGCTTGCATCACTTGTTGTGTGATTTGCTGTCTCATCTGTTCTTGCTGATCCACACTTAAACGTTCATATGGTGTAAGCCCTTCTCCACCCATTACCCTGTCCTTACCTCGCATTGCAATATCAGCTACAGGCATTGAACCGTAAGCACCAGCGATAGAAGCAATTTGGTCAACCAATGCTGAGTTAGTTGCTCTACCTGCAGCAAGACCTGTCAAACCACTACCTACAAAGTCCGTAGCTCCAACAAGCAGCTTGTCTCCCAAGTCACCTGGTGTTTGAGCTGCAGCCATCGTTGAGAAGACGGCATCAGGTCCTAGACGTCCTGCAATATCCAAAGCATTCATCATCGTCCTGGGCGCATCTTTAGTTGCACCTGGTTTACTGAATAACCACTTCAACGCATTAGTCGCCATACGTGCTTTCGACATATATCTATTCGAGAGGTGCTCCACCCATTTTAGCTTGATTGAATTGTTGACCTTCATTAGAGAGTTCGAACATCTTCATCCACTCTTCTGTACGTGCATTTTCTTCTGGATCATTCATATATTCAAGCAAGCGGTTACCTACTTGACCTGCCATCCTCTGGGCAGGCTTATCAAGTTGAGTAGTCTGCCGAATGTCTTCAGCACCACTAGAAGTAGCGAATGTACTAGGTGTTTCACGGGTTCGGTTCTGATTGTCCCTACCTTGCCTTACGTTTGAGTCGCTGTAGTTGAAATTCATGAGTAACGTCCTCGCTGGCGAAGGTTTGCTGGGGTAAAGCTTCTAATGAGGTCTCTTTGCTCTTCACGCTTCCGACTATCGCGACTTTCACGTTCTTCAGCTAATCGTGCCTTTGTAATGTTGCTATCAACCCGTTGCTGGTCAACAGGCTTACCTTTAGCTCGTGATTCGGCTTGACGTTGGATATTTGCTTGTAGTTCATCACCGCTTCCCATATTTGCGGGTTTACGGCGATTGACCCGTGGTTTTTGGCCAGCAACTTGTCCAATGTATGGTTCCTGTGCATCACGGCTAGGTAATGCAGCTAAAGCAGCGTTTATGTCCTGTTTAACTGGTTTGCCTTGATCAGTTGTACCGATACGGATTGAAGAGCCTTTGTTTTGTCTAGCAATCCTTGTTAGGCCACCACCAACTGCTTCTGCAGCGTCAAAAGCAACATCTGCGGTACCCATCTGCTGTGGTCCCTGTTTTGTCATCCTTGAGAGGTAAATTCCGGTTGGATTTTCGTTAACACTCGATCTACGAGCAGCTTCCATCTGATACATCGCATTTGCGAACTGTTGTTGCTCACCGGGACTCATTCTCATCAAATTCATCACTTCTGAAGGACCAGCAGTGGATGACGGGATGTTTTTACCGGTTTCTGGGTCGAAGCGGAATAATTGCTGACCTTTTGCTTGTGCTTTAGACCCAACTGCTGCAACCACTCGCTGTAGTTCATCAACGGAGCGGATATTGGCTGATACGCCTTCCATTCCGTAACCCTGTAGCTCACGCAAGCGATTTGCGAAGTTTGTGGTCTGCAGAGTGATGTCAACTTGTGGATAGTTACCAAATGACGTTGAACTTTCACGGAATTCGGGCCTTGTCTGGTTAATCCACTCCATTGCGGACTGAGGAGCGTTCAATGAGTTAGCTGAGCCAGCATTATTGACTGGAATGTCACCAGGTCGCGTCACAGGCAACTCAGGACCTTGAATTGCAACTGGATCCCCAGTTACTGGGTCTAAATTGACACCATCTCCACGACGAAGCACCTCAGCCATCACTGGATCGGATCCTTCACGAATAACTTGCACAGATCCGACTGGATCGGGGCCTGGTTTCTTAGCAGCGCTCAATGCGGGGCCGATTTTGCGGATTTCACCGATACGACCAATGGCTTCGTCTGCCATTGCACCAGGTCCGTTCACTGTGTAGCTATCACGAGCAATAAGTTCGGCTTGAGCACGAGCACGCCAGTCATTTGCTTCTCTTGTCTCATCATCGAAGCGACGACTGTCTCTTCGTACTGTTTCAGCGCCTAATGCTGCATCTGCTCCACGATCTGGCTCAACATCTGCCTCTAATCGACCAGCAACATCGGCAGATCCAGGAAATGCGTCGTATCCGAACTGACCTGGCCCAGCTTCAAGCTGCATTAATGCATCACGCATTGCAGATACTGGAGCAACCGTGGCAGGTGTCCCATATATCGGTTCACGAGTGTCTGTTCTGATGGTTTTACCTCCTTCTCGGCGGTATTCCTTCCTTGTTCCCCGATAATCGCCCTTTGTTTCGGCAAATGATTCGGATCTGATCAGTCCTGTGTCCTCATCTTCTGTATATCCACGGTCATCTGGCCGATATGTCTGCAATTCGTCCTGTGATAGTCCAAATGCACGCTCTTCTTCGGACATATCGTCAAATCCGACGCCCTGAAGCTCTCCATCACCCCAATTTCCTAGGGATGCTTGCTTCTGTGCCCACGAACTCTCGCGTTGTGCCCTATCACTGCGTCTAGCACCAATGGCATCTCTAGTTTGCTGCCTACGGAACTGCCGTGATACAGCAGCAAGGGTCTCTTCCTCGCTTAATCCAAGCTCTCTTCCTGCACCTGCAAGTCCTGCACCTTTAATAAGTAGGTCATTAGCGTCGTGTTTCTGCTGAAAGGCTTCATTGCTAGCAGAGCTGTTACCACCTAGTACAGATCGACTGTTATTTAGTCCTTGTATTTGTTCTAATGACACTATCTTTCGGCATATATCTACAACTATTGTAGATAATTTTATAACCTATTCTGTCTACATAGGTAATGTTGTACCCATTGATGTACCAACCTGTTTAACACCTTGTGCATTTACACGTTTTGCACCTCTGCCGGTGTTAGCGCCTTCGGCGGGCGCCGGTTCTGGAGCAATACTCTCTTCTGGTGGAGTAACTTCACCGTCACCACCACCCATACCCAAGCAGCGCTGTAATGTCTCGTTCCACTGGTAACCAGGGCGACACATCTTTTCGTCCATCAATTGCTGTACTGATTTATTCATAACTACAAAAGCTACACTAACTACGCTAATTCCCTTATATTAACTATTTAAAAAAGGATAGAGGAGAGCGTAGCCAGGGTATTAAATATAGGTATATAGGAAACTACCGTAGCTAGCGTAGTTTTGTAGTTTTTACCGTGATTCCAAATCAGACGTAAAAACAAGCAGCGTGCTTTTCCCTTTCTTAGGCGCAACGCAGCCTATATAAGTAGGGTAGATATTATTAAGGAAATATTTACATATTTAGGGTATTGTGAGTCTGCCTGTAGACGAGGGATAAAAACCTCTATAGGGCCCTAAAAATGCTACAGAATTTCTGACACGTCTAATACCCTCTGTACCCGAACTTGTGGTCGAACAAAAAAAATATACGTGTGTTTAACTGTTGTTT
>WLWG01001397.1_pt1 | contig 21872 bp, 15 predicted proteins | sample 6712871 | NCBI WGS metagenome assembly WLWG01 (sample SAMN12718693, study PRJNA515312) | sponge metagenome | isolation source: marine sponge | host: Mycale hentscheli | place: New Zealand: South Island, Marlborough, Capsize Point | collected 2003-05-01
ATGCCGACCGAGTGACGCAGTTGTTGGTTCTACTTTAAAGCGAAGAAAATAGCTATTGCAATTTAAATAATAAGATTGCAGTATTTTAATACTGATATAAAAAAACCAAAAAAGCATATATGCAGTTAATAAATCAAAAACATATAAGACGTACGAGCATAAAAAAAAACTACGAGGTAAATCATATGCACAAAAGCAAGTCACATAAGTCACAAGTCACAGAGGTAACTTACATGAACAACTACAGCAAGTCACATAAGTCACAGAGGTAACTTACATGAACAACTACAACTACATCATACCCCATCACCTTTCAGGTGTCAAGCATTATAATCAAAATATTAAAAAAATATTAACAATACAAACATTAGTACATAATCAAAAGTTTATTTTCCTTACTTTTGCTATGAATCTTATTGCAGAGATAACAGGAAACAAACCTATAAGAGGTCAAGTACAAAGAATTATAGGTAATACTCCAGGGATGATTCGTATTAACCTATGTGAAGCTGAGAAACATCGAGTTCAAACAGATAAAGATAAAAAGATAGAAAAAGAAGTATTAGACTTTGAAACACAAAACAATTTATCACTATTTGAAGAAGGAGAACATCCTATGATAGAAAGAGGCACAGATGGAAAAAAGGATAGTATATTCAATAACAACAGAGGTTCAGCTTTATTTTTACCTTCAGAAGAGTTTTACAAGTCCGCAGAATTCGAAAAATACTTTTATAAAAACAAAGACGGAACTTATTCTGTAAATATCAAAAACAGACATAAGTACTATAATCCTAAGATGACTCCAATAGCACTTAGCCACTTCTATCACTTATTAAAAAAATATGAGGATAAAAACGCTAAATTTGTTATAGAAGGAGAAATAGACATAGAAAATTCTAGTGATGAAGTCAAGGAACTGTGGGAAGAAATACGTTCAGCGTTTTTTATGCACACCTATACTATTAGAGAGTCTATAAATAATGTCAATATTAGTTTAAAAGAACGTTTTGCACTTATTCCTTTACAGAAAAAAGCTAGTGAAGAACATTATTTATACAATAAGTACCTTGAATATGTTAAAAAAATTCATAAAACCGATTTAGAAACACAAAATAAGTGTAATTTAACCTATATGGCTATCAAGTCTTGGTTGAAAAACACTTTGGTGAAGCATTTCATAAACCGATTTTACAAAAAAAATAGTTCTTTATCATATCACGACAGAAAAGGTATGTCAAAAGTACAGGCTGCAAAAGATTTGTTAGTTTACCTTTACCAACAAAAAGAATTCAAATGGGTATTGTATGACAACAATATACCTTATGATACTTTAGAGCTAATTACTGAGGCTATGACCATTGACATGGAAAGTGTATTAAATTTGATAGTTAATGTGTTATTTGACAAAGACCAGAACAATAAATACGAATACAAAAAAAATGAATGGGAATTAAAACCTGAATATAGAATCAAGCTATCTGGCGAAAAAATGAGTTTTATCAATAGGAAGAACGATGTACTCGAATGTGTTACCGATCAAATAAAAACTAGTCCAATAGCAGAAATTAATCCAATTTCTGTTAAAGAACAGCAAACACAATTGCATCAGATATATACATGTATTATCAGATATGTCAGACATTTTTGTGGATATAACCCTGATCCTACTTTATATGAAATTAGGATGAAAGATGTGTCAAAAAAAGCTCTACACAAACTTAGACAGTGCACATACAAAATATACGAAAGTAAAGTACTTAAAGGAAACATTGGAATCTGCCTATGGAATGACGGTAATTATTTCATTAAAAAAGAAGATATTAAAGAAGAAAACAATGTAAAAATTAACTTTTCAAATGCTGAGGATTTTAATGTATTTTGTAAACAGCTCAATACAGAACTTGTGAATTGATTATAGTATGATACAATCATTGTAGAGTACTAGAAAGGGGAAAATGCAAATCGATTATATCAAGACACATTGGCATTCATTTGATTCTGCTGTTGGAGGTTTGCCTCAAAGAGATCTTATACATATTCAAAGTGGTGGTAGAGCACCTTTAGTTTTTGTTATGACAACTGTCATTAAAGCACTTTATCAAACAGATAACTCATGTCTTTTTGTAGATAGTAGGAATGATTATATAATTTTTTATCTAAAAACTTATGATACTCTAGTAGAACAAAATACAAAACAAAATGAAATATTAAACACTAAAAAATACATAGAATGGACAAAAAAAGGTAATTTTAGGTATCAGTCAACAAAATACTATGATGGATTTGGATTAGAACAATATATTCAAAACAACAGTAACTTAAAAGTAATATGTCTTGATATTAATTTCTTTGTAATTAATGAACAAATTTTAAACGAAAAAATGGAGAAATCCACAGATAACACTTTATACTTTATAATTAGTGATTTAAAAAGAATATCAATAAAATATAATATTTCAATAATTGTAATAAACCGAGAAGATATTAACGCCAACATTAAAATCAAATTTACAAATTATATGAAAAAAGTAGAAATTAATAGAATAGGAGATGAAACAAAATTTATAAATTTTGATAAATTTTTTTTAAAAGTAATCGATCTCGAAAGACAAAGAATGCTTGAAAATGTCAAAAAAAACTTTCCAAAATCCCCTCCTTTTAAAAATAAGTATTTTGACAACCCACAACCTTAAACTTTTTTTAACTTTTCCATAATACAATATATTTTCTGTTCCATTATTCAAGATGTATTATGTTACACACAAATCACGGTAAGAATTATTTAATCACTGATCATGCCAGGGATATTTTAAATGATCGTTACCTGTACTTTAAGGCTGATGGTGAGAAAGAAGATCCGCAAGATATGTTTGCTAGATTAGCAAAATACTATGGTGACCACTCAACCGATCATCCTCAAAGAATGTATAACTATATGTCTGACCTTTGGTTCATCCCTTCAACTCCTATCTTAAGCAATGGTGGAACAGATAGAGGATTACCTATCTCTTGTTTTCTCAACGAGTGCGAAGACACCTTAAGAAGCATTACAGATATGTGGCTTGAGAATGTTTTCTTAGCAAGTCGAGGAGGAGGTATAGGTAGTTATTGGGGTAATTTGAGATCTCTTGGTGAAAAAGTGCATGGCAATGGAAAAACATCAGGCATTATCCCTTTTATAAAAGTTCAGGATTCATTAACAACGGCAATTTCACAAGGTTCTTTGCGTAGAGGTTCCACAGCTGTGTACTTGCCAATTGACCACCCAGAAATAGAAGAATTCATATCAATTAGAAAACCGATGGGTGGGGATCCTGAACGCAAATGTCTACAGATTCATCACGGTGTTTGTGTTTCAGATGCCTTTATGAAAGCTGTGGAAACAGATGGAGAATGGAATCTGATTAGTCCAAGAGATAAAAGCGTCGTAAAACAAGTTAAAGCTCGTACACTATGGATATCACTACTTACTACTCGATTGGAGACTGGTGAGCCATATATGATCTTTACAGACACTGTAAAACGTAATAGACCAGAAATATACAAAAAGTTAAATCTTGATGTAAAAATGTCTAACCTTTGTACTGAAATCACTTTAGCTACCGGAAAAGATTATAATAACAAGGAAAGAACTGGTGTTTGTTGTCTTGGGTCTTTGAATTTAGCTAAATCTAGTGAATGGAAAGGTAATAGTCAGTTCATAGAAGATGTATTATTATTTCTTGATAATGTTTTATCAGATTTTATTAAGAAAGCTCCTAAGGAAATGGCTAATGCGGTATACTCTGCTACCCAAGAAAGAAGTATTGGGCTAGGTGTCATGGGTTTTCATACTTTGTTACAGCAGTGCGGCATACCTTTTGATTCACCTATGGCAAAAGATTTCAACTTAAAATTTTTCAAATGGTTAAAAAAAGAATGTGATCAAGCGTCAAAAAACATTGCAAAAAACAAAGGATCCTGTCCGGATGCGGTCAAAGCAGGAATTGAACACGAAAGGTTTGTTCATAAAATATCTATTGCACCGACTGCGTCTATTAGTATTATTGGCGGTAATGTGTCCCCAGGGATCGACCCTTTTGTTGCTAATATATACTCTCATCGCACACTTAGCGGAACGCATATAATCAAAAATAAAGTGTTACAGAAGTTGCTAAAAGCAAAAAACAAAGACACTGATCTTGTATGGCAGCAGATTTTGAACGATAATGGCTCTGTGAAAAACTTATCCTTTTTGTCCGAAATAGAAAAAGATACCTTCAAAACAGCATATGAAGTTAATCCTTGGGCTATTATCGAACACGCTGCTGACCGTACTCCTTTTGTGTGCCAAGCACAATCTGTCAATTTGTTTTTACCTGCAAATATCAATAAAAAAGATTTAAATAAATTGTACTTTCACGCTTGGAAAAAGGGCTTGAAAAGTTTATACTATCAAAGAAGTCAGTCGATACAAAGAGGTGATAGTATTGGTGATGCCCCTGTAGGATGTTTAGCATGTGAGTGATAATATGAAAGAAAAAGATATACGAACGTTAATAGCAGAAAGATTAGATTTTATTTGCCGATTGAAAGTGATAGACTCTGAAATAAAAGAAATAAAAAATTCAATATATAATATTTTATATAAAGATAGAGAGCAAATTTTTGACAAAGAACGTGAAGACTATATAAAACTTACAATTAAACTTGATGCTCTGATAAAAGAACAGGATTCTTTGTATGGCAAAAAAGAAGATAATGCAGAAGAATTAAAAGGTAGAGACTTTTATTTGTACGATTAATTTGTTATAAATAACATGTTTACAACAAATGAACACACTGATGATGTCAGTGAACTTGGTGTATTGCGTATTTTTAAGAAATACAAGTTATATTAATATAACCTCAGTTATAGTAATATAATCTCAAAGATACAAGCTCTAGTAATATAGCTCAAGGTTAAATTTTAACTAGTTTGTTGTAAATTTTTTACTTGTTCTTTGAAATCATATTCTTCTTTATATTTATTAAATATTTTTTTCATACAGGTTTTATACCGTAGTCATCTAATATTCTTATTAACAAGTTAGACATTGCCATAGATAAAAGAAACATTAATATAGGTGTAAGAAGAAGATTAGATATCAAATAACTTCCTGTCATATCATAAAACTCTTTGCTTAAGTTGTCTAGCATTGTGCTATAAAAAAAATTTAAACAAAATATTAAATTAGTTAATTTCCAAAACATAAATACCTCTTGATTATATTTTTATATTGTTCATACAGATTATCATAATTATCCTCAAAGATAATATCTACATTAAATCTATCATCTTTTTGCAAATAATTAAATATCTTCATATACCCTTCTTGAAGTAATCTTTTGTATTCTACAGGAAATAGCATAGGGCGAATTACAAAGCACATATGTGTCGGAATAGGTATCAAGTTGTAATTATCATTTATATATTTGTGCATAGTATCTTGAATTCCGAATATAGGATCATCGTAATTGTACACACATGTTGAAGGAAAATATCTATCACACAACACTGCTTCTCTACAGAATATCGCAGGTTGCAGCACTGCCCCAACATGAACCAATCTATCTTCATGAAACTCAAATGCTTCCACCCTTTCCTTTTCTGCTTTTGCTTTCAAAGTAGTACAAAAAGGTTCAGATGTATATCTTAAATTGAAATCCTTACATATCCTTTTGGCTAAGGTTGTTTTACCAACCTCATCCATACCCTCAAGGACAAAGAACCCATTATTCGAAAGACGGTATTTCGTCATTTTGATGCACCTCAGTATTTTCTTCTTCTTCTTCTTCTTCGTCCATTTTTATTATTTTTATTGAATTTGGATACTTTATACTTTTAGATATTTTATTTGTTCCGTCGTTACCTTGATATACATCATATTGTATTTGTTCACAGTAAACAAATATTATATCTCCACTTTTACACTTTAAACATTCATCGTAAAAGAAATTACCTGCAAACATACTGAGATTATGAAATTCCATTTTTGTTCCTGTAGTACCATCTTTCTTTTGAAAAAGTTCTTTTGAAACTATATTAATACGATAATATTTAACACCACTTTGTGATACTTTCACTTCAGGTGTCTTGTCTACCACACCACCAATCTCATGTTTTATAGAAAAGAAATTACGATTCATAACTGTTTTTTAATACTTAAAATATAAATTGTATTTTGTAAATGTTAAATAAGGTTTAATTAAGATGCCTTTTTTGTAATATTTATATATATATATTATTAAATGGTAATCACACACGTGAATGACGAACTTATCTTGGATACGAAAGCAGTTGAAACTCCTGAAGAAATTACTCAAGAAGTACAGAAAAATGAAAATGTTTCTAAAGAAGAAAACGCAGCTGTCACAGAAAGCAACTTACAAGAAATACTAAAAAGTATTTTGGCACAAAAAACAACAGATGAAATAGAACAATTAAAAATCAATAAAGAAAAAGCTGATAAATTAGACAGACAAGAAAGAGCTAAAGAATATGGTATAAATATTGATGCACTTGAAGAAGTAGATACCTTTATAAAAGACCTAATGGAATCAAAAGATAAATCCATGTTTTTTATAGAACGTGAATACTATAAAGCAGAAGAAAAACGCATGGAAGAAGCAACTAAAGAAGCAGAAAGAAAAAATACTTTAGTAGTTCGTCATGGTGAAATGTATCAAGAAATATATAAACCTGCATTACAGAAAGATTTAAATAAAGTGTTCGGTGATGGTTTTTTAAATACCTTAGAAAAACATTTACCTCGCAGAATTTATAGTCAAATTGTAGACAGCTATGTAAGTAAAACCATGCAGTATGGGAAAGAAGCGGTATCAGATATAAAAAACATACAAGAACCACAGATGACTGAAAACGAATGGCTAGCTCAGAGTATAAACCTAAAAGAATTAGTAAAAATAAAAAGATAAATAAATATAACGCTGTACCCTGCACAGTTGACAATATTAGATTTCATTCTACAGCGGAAGCAAAAAGGTATAAGTTTCTTAAAAATCAAGAAAAATTAAACAAAATATCTAATTTGCAATTACAGGTTCCTTTTGTTTTATCGGAACCTGAAACAATTAAATATATTGCTGATTTTACTTATTATAAAGATGGAATATTTATTGTTGAAGATGTTAAAAGTCCTTTGCTTGCAAAAACTGAAGTATGGAAAATAAAATCTAAATTATTTTTTAATAAAAATAGTTTTTACATAAAAGTTGTGCATCCGTATAAAGTATTAATACTTTGAGTTATATCAATTTATATATAAAAAAACATTAATAATATATAATAAATAGTATATTTACTATTGTTTTTATTATTAATAATATGGCATTACCTAACACTGATTACGCCTATTTATTAGAACGTGAAATGAAGTCTTATGTTTCTAACATCATAAGTCCTTGTTCTGTTTTAATAAAATCAGGCTTTATAAATAGAAGAAATACTTCAATTTTTAACGATGGCAAACCGACTAATACTATTAGTGTTGCACGTCCTTTTGACATGGAAACTTATACTAGAGAGTATAATAACAACAGATTTGGTACAACTGGAGAGACAGCACTTTTAGAAGGAGACACTGTGCCTTACATACTATCTAGAGCTTATAGTGATATGGCACGAATTGGTCTTGGTGTTCCTGATGGAGTAAACAATCCAAAGCTTTATACAATGCTATTTGATCACACGCATTACTTAACACCATCAGGAGAATTGCCTGAGGCTGCTAAAGAAATATTTGCTACTAAATTTGCTCAATCTGCTTCAGGTGAACTGATTAACTCTATTGACAAAAATATATTTAATCGTATATTCGAAAATAATACTGTAAAAGAAGACTTTGATAATACTACTGATACTCACGGTTTATCAGTAACTTTTGCTTCGGACGTTCAACCTAATTACACTTGGACAACTCCTATTTACACTGATTTAACTGACGCTACTTTGACTGCATCTAGTACATTAGCTGAAATAGAAAGTTTAATTAATGTTATTTCATCTGATAGCGTAGGATTAAACAAAGAGAACTTTAATATGCAAGCATATATGATAGTTCCTCGTTTTGTATTTAGTGCTATGAAAAGACTGGAATATTTAACTGGCAACTGTAATAGATTTGCTAATGACACTATTAGTTCAAAGATTAACTATAGATCAGCTACTGATTATATGGTTATGTCTGATAACGTTGTTGTTGTTGGTTTAGATGATAGTTATTTTCCTGATGTAGGTGGTTTAGCTCAAGGACTAATATTATTCCCTGATTCATTAAAAATGGGATTCCAAGGATTACCTATACCAACAGAAATGGCTATGTACACTAACTCTCCTGTAGCACAATCAATAGCAAAAAGAATGATGCAAAAAATTGCTACTGAGTATATGAACCCTACAGACATAATGAGTAGAATGGATGTTTCTAATAATACACCTAGCCCTATGGGTTCTTATGAGGCATTAAACTGGGGTCAGATGGTTTACAAAATGCTTACTTTAACCAGAGATAATTTTGCTGATAATAAATTTGTATTTACTCAAAACATATTTGATTTCTACGGATATGAATTTAAACTCAGACCTGATTCTTTATCTCAAGCTACTGTAGCTAAAGTTGAATGTCTTTACGGTGTTGTTAGAAACAGACCAAAACAAATTCAACCAATATTATTTGATCCGGCTTTGTTTGGTGTTGCACCTACACCTCCACCTGAAGAATTTTCTGCTATTCCAAGCAAAGAAATTAAATATCTTGCTGATGTTTTTAAAGAAGTGTCTTCTAAAAAAACAAAAGCTATTAAAGATTAGTAAGAGGTAAAGATGACAGTTAACTCAGAACAAGTTTACAGTTCATATAATTTTCTGATTAGTCAGACAGAGTATGGTTTTAGTTTTTCTGTAAACGATATTACTTTAGATGAAAATAATGTAATAGTTTTTTTAAGCAAAACAGACTATCCAAGTGATGAAGATGAAAGTGTACTTGTTTTGGGTACTGATTATACTATTGCCTTTGAACCTTCAGGGGTAGGCGGATTGGTTACTTTAATAGACCCATCCGCTTTGCCTGCTGATTTTGAGTACTTAATAATATTAAGGTTAATACCTTATGAACAACCAACCAGTTATCCTGAGTATTATGATCAAACTACAAAAGAATATGTCGCAGATAATTTAGAAAGACAAATACAACAAAACAGAAGTTCTATAGAATCAAATAAAGAAATAATAGAAAAAAATAAAATAAAAATAAATCCTCCTAATGAAGCAGGAAGGTATATAAAAATAAATGATACAGATAATAATGAGTTTGATGGAGCTGCAATATCAGAAAATAGCACACAAGTTATTTCTGATAAAACAATTCAAGCACCTTCTGTCACACTTGACCAAGTAAATGTTTCAGCTGTTGGGTCTAAAGGAATAATCTTTGATTTAGATTCTGCTTCTGATGGATCACAACTTACTTATAATGGCGGCGTGGTGACAGGAGAAATATCAGACTTTCCTGATCCAAGTGGATTTCCTGATGGATACACATTAATTGTAGAAGACGGTAAATGGATAATTGATATTCCGAGAAAAGATTTACCTTTAGCAACCGAAGGGACAGAAGAATATTCAATACAAATAGTTAATGGACAAGCAAAATGGGCTGCAATAAGACCTGATGTACCAAAAGCATCTTCAGGTAACCCAGGGCAAGGTTTACTAGTTAATGCTAGCTCTACAGGATATATCATAGGAGATGTAGGAGGCGGAGGTGGAACTTCCACTGGAGAGCATAATTATAAATTAGGAGATACAATAGGAACAATAAATGATTCACATTTTATTCAAGACGGTGGTTTTCTCAGATATAAAAGTACAGGACAAAAAGTTATTGTATTAAAAGGACAAACTATTAATCTTGATGATTATCCTGAATTAAAAGCACTATTAGGATTTGAGGATAATAATTTCCAATATAATAAAATCACATCTACTCCTTTAAATATAATAGATTTTGCATTTGCTATTTCTGACCCTAATAAAGGAATATGTGTTTCTGAAAATGGCGATTACTTTCTTACTAGTGACGGAGGAAAAACTTGGACAGAATATACACTACAAGACACATATCCTTTGTTGACATGTGATATTTCCTTTGATGGTACTACTTATGTTATTGGTGGCACTTTAGGCAGATTCCTAATTTCTTTTGATGGACTAGTATTTGCTCAATACTCTACTGGTAAAACAGGTAATATTATTAGCTCTGCATTTAATAGTACATCTAGTACTTTAGTTTTAGTTGATAACAAAAGCAATATATTTACTTATTTAAATAACAATTTTGATAATAAAAGTATATTTAACACTGGTTTCTCAGAACAATTAAATCATATCAAATTCTCTTCTAATGGATTGTTATGTATAGCCTGTGGTGATAAAGGATTAATATTAGAAAGCACACAAGACACTGCATTTATTGGTTGGGAAATAAAAAACAGCCCAAGTAGTGTTGATGGGATAGGAACTCAACTTGATGAATTCCAAAGTGTTTATGCTAAAAATGGTATAACTTTAGCTAGTAATGTATCAAAGACAGCACAAATGTTAATATCTGATGATGGTGTAAAGACTACCTATTCGGCTAGTTCTGATGGTATAACCTTTACTGATTTAGATGATTCAGTAGTAGTTGATTTTAAAGCTCTTGAAAGTACTTCAGATACTAAATTTAACACTTTAATACCAAACGGCAGTAATGCTGATGTGGTCAATATGACTGTTGGTAGTACAGATAAATCTAATGTTGTTTCTATGTTACCTTTAACACCTGAATCTACGATAGCATCTAATAATAATCAATCAGGAAATACAATATTTGCAGTAGATGAAAACACTGTTACTTTAGCTGATAATATTGTCACAGATACAAGTACAGCACCTGAACAGGTAGTTGATATATCTGAATTCGGAGGACAGCAAACACTTATTACTCAGAGAGAAAAAGTGGCTACTTTACGGCTAGGTACAGAAATAGAATTGGTAGCTACTTTAAATGATTATGTAATCAGATGTTTAAAGAAATTACCTGACGGAAGGTTTATTGTTGTTGCTAATGACAAGGTAGTAAACAGTGATGACAGTCAAACAGGTGATGAGTTTTTTAAGAGTTATTATTCCGGATATCCGTATGTTTTAATATTGGATAGTGCAGGAAATATTACTGATACATTACCTTTTCCCCCTGGTAATCTAAATGCAGTAAACTTTGGTTATTACAGCAAAATATATAACTCTTCTCGAGCTGAAGAAAGAGAAGGAAGAGTGCCATGGGGTATAGAAATTAAAGATAATTTGGTATTCATATTTAATTCTAAAATAGATACACAAGATAGCACAGGGTTATTAACACTTTTAGATCTTAATACAAATACATTTATTCCTTATACCGATTTAATTAGACCTACAGGTGAGTTAAAAAGATTAAATTACGGATCATTTAATAACGACAAAATCTATCAACTTAGTGCTACAGAATATGGATATTTTTCTATTTCTTGGAGAGCGGTAAATACTGTTAATAATATGGATATTACACAAATTGCTTTATATATATATAATAAAGATACATCCAAAGGTAGTGCTAAAGAAGTATTAAGATATAGTCCTAGAGACAGTGATGGTTTAAATCCTCTGGATTTAAACAGCATTGCTTTTGGGGTTAATATACTATCTCCTTCTTCTGTAACAGACCCAACAAACATTGAATTATTACCAATTAACTTCGGCAATATTACTCCTCGCTATTTAACAAAAACCCAAAATGGTCTTGAAGGTTGTTTGATTACTTTTTTTGGTAGTAGCTTTGGTAACACAAGACCTAAGGATCAGAGGACTACTAACATGGCAGGCATGATTTATTCTTGTGGGTTTGTATCTAATCCTACAGATTATCCTTTGACTAATGCTACTCCGGGAATTAGTTACTTTGATTTAGGTAAAACTTTCACTATCAAAAGTAGTACTAAGATATCCATGGATGCGTTTTGTGAACAAGGTGCGATTGATGATGCTGGCAACTTCAATCCTACAATAGATCAAGCTTATGGCATTTTTGATAATGGAATATTAGACATACAAGTAATTCACAATGATTTTAAATCTTTTATTATTATAGTACCAGCTTCAAGAATAGATAATAACAATAATACTGAGACAAACGATACTGTTAGTTACGGAGGATTCTTTTTTGCTGAATGGACACAAGCACAAAAAGACGCTGATGAATTCCCAACTGAATATGATTTCTGCCCAAGTGTTGACACATTACCTTTAATCAGCACAGCATCAAGGTTTGAATTAAACGGTGTAAAAGCTGATGCGATAACAGGTCAATATGAAGCTAATATTCCAGGAAACACAAACATAATAAGACAGAATAATAATGAAGAATTTTACTTTTTATGTGATACTAACCTTTATCCTGAAAGAGGTGCTTATATAAATATACTATCTGACAGTCAACCTGCAGGTAGTCCATACACCTTAAAAGAGTTTGCGATGAACTGGGATTGTGCATTGGGTAGTTTTTTCTTTGGGGGAATAGATAAAACTGATTCATTACCTCGCAAATATATAAGCAAAGTAAGATTTGATGAAAATGGTGATTTAATTAAAACAGGAGTAGTAACACATCCAGCACTTAGTGATCTAACTTTAGATTCATACATTACTACTTATGATATAGGTTATATTAACCCATCACTTAATTTAGAAAAAGATAATATAGAAGTTACATCTGCTTATCATGCAAATCTTAGTGGTGTTTCATTAGCAAATATGGATGTAACTGACGAAGGTTTGTACATGACAAGTTATGATGTGTCAGAATTTGATCATTTAGACGTAAAAGTACAAAAAGCAATTAATAACAAAATTGTTTTTATTCCCAATAGTGACATTCCTGCACGAGCTACTAACTCAAGTATCTTACAAGCAGGTCGTGATATACAATCAAACAAACCAGTCGAAGAAGGCACTAGGGGTATTCCATTAGGCGGTGCTTTTGAATTAGGAGTTAGCTTTAGACATCAAACACCTGAGCCAACACAAAACATATTACCTGACAATATAACTAAAACACCTATAGACCTACTTGAGAATTATAATACTCCTGCAAACACAACAATTGTTTTCAATGGTAATATTGTTGTAGGAGGAGATAAACAGTTAATAGTAAAAAAAGATGGTGTTTATCAACCGATTACTAATACTGACTTAGAGGACTATAAAGGCGGAGAAATTACTGCAAATGATACATACCTTTTTGTAGTACTTAGTGGTAGTTCTAGCGGAGTGAATAACTTACTTGTATTAGATACAGATTACAATGTAGTCAATAGAATTAGCACTTTTCCAAATGGTGCTACCGCTGTTGAAAAAGTATTCGGTTTCAAAGATCAATGTATTGTAGCTACTTTTAGTTCAGGTTTAACTGTATCATTACTTACAGATGTTTTAACTCCTACCTTTGTCCCTACTGATATTGCAGGTGCTAGTTTAATTTTTCAGAAGGAAAGCAGACCTTTTTACTATAGTGATATTGATGATGTTTTGTATTTCTTGGATCAACTTCTTCTCAATTTCAGTTTATATAAATCAACAGACAGTACATATTCAACATATACATCCACAGCTGTAACTGTAAATACTAATGCAGATATTGATAGATTATATATATCTATTGTATATGCAGAAGGAGATGACATTTGTTTTAGTTTTGATAATAGTGATTTTACTGTACCAGCACGAGGAGCTGCTTTTACCAGTATAACTACTCCTAAAATCACTTCTCGTAACACATCAGGTGATAATCAAGAAGTGTCAAATAGTGGTCTCGGAGCAATTAGCAGAATTACTGATGTTGTAAAGACAGATGATTATTTTGTTTTTAACGTATACAATGGAGCAGATTTCACATTAAGCTTTTCTACTTTAAATATATTACCTGTTACAGCATCTTTAACAAGAAATAGAAGATCGCAGTATATAGATTATACTGGTAATACTTTTGGTAATTATTTAGGTGGCAAATGGTCTATTGTAGAATCAGGAAACATTGAAGCAAATCCTCAGCCATTGGTTTACATTGGATTTAACGATACAACTCCTCCTTATATTTTTGGACTATATAAAACAGATAATAATAAAGTAACATTCTTATCAAAAGAATTCTCAAAAAATCCTACTGATATAGGTAATCCGACATCAACTGTCTATGAATACACTGTTGATGTTACACCTCAAACTGCCGACGGTTCCTTTGAAAGATACGGCTTTGGCAGAAACACATCAGGAGTTTATACAGAAGTAGGAAAAGATTATATAGGTTGCCATGTAACAGAAGATCTTTTTGATATTTTTGTTCATAAAAACGGTAGCCTGTTTACTACAAATGGCATGCCAATTGTTAAAGGTGTTAAACCATTAACAAAAGTATTGAAGTTTCTAGAATTTGAGTTGAATGTAGGGATATTTATATTAGCACAGACTGAAACAGAATATGTAATATACACTTCTTTTGATACAGGGTATGCAGAATTTTCTGTAAACACTATTGTTTTACCTGACGATGTAGTTGTGATAGATGCAGGATTAGATGTTAAAAATAGTGATAATATTGCTCCTTCTACTTTATTTATTCAAACAGATAAAGGTGTATATGAAGCAGATATTCTTGAAACCGTTCCTAATTCAGACTTTAAATTTGTAGCACATTCTAACAACTTCTCTTTTATATGTGGTACTCAAAGTACTATTTTAAGACGTGAAAACAATAACTACTTTACTACTCTGTTCGATCCTTTGGGTGTACAGTTTAATGCTATAGCTGCCGCATCAGCTAATGATGTTTTTGTTACTGGAGAGGAATCGTATAAAAGCACTGACGATGGTTTGAATTGGGTATTATATAACGATGGCATTCCAGCTACAAAAACTAATATACAAACCACATCCTCTACCGCTGATCCTTCTTTATTATTAGCAGATGGTAGAATATATAGATCAGAAACTGGATGGGATAACTATACACAAATATCATCTGAGATAGGTAATAATGTACAAACAAGTACTTTGGTTAGAAGTACAAATACAGTGTTTTTTGCTGATGAAAAAGTAGTACGCAGTCAGGGATTAAACGGTCAGTTTCAAACAATAAAAGATGCTGAGTTAGCAGGATATAGTTGTACAGCAATTGTTAATGTTGAATTAGAACGAGATGTTTTAGCTAATTACTATATCTTTTCTAACGGAACAGATAGTAAAACATTTTATACAGTAAATGCTGGTAATACTGCTGTTTCTTCTCAAGATCTAGTTTTTCCTGTGTTTTCTGCTGCATCTAATTTGAAAACTGCTTTTGTAGGTAGTAGTACCGGAAATGTTTATACAGGAGAAGGATTTACTCAAACATTAACAGCTGGTACTAGTAATATTACTACTATGACCTTTTCTCCTAATTTAGTTACATCTGAGGTTTCTAATTCTATTATTACTTTAGTTGTAGGTAATGATATAGGAGAATTGTATAGTGCTACAAATACGACACCTACTTTTAGTAGTGTTACTGTGCCAGCAGGTGTTGTGGCTACTAGTCAATTTATTAGTAGTACATCAGGTGTGTATAATACTATACCTTCAACATTATTACGTAAACCTTCAGTTACTGACTGGTATGCCTTTATAACAGAAGATTCTGGTACAGGAGATACACAATTAGTTTTTGGTGAATTAGGATCATTTAGTGTTAAAGATGACTTTACTGAAAAGATATATTGTACAAGAATACAGGATGATCCTAATTTTGTAATTGTGGTTTCAGGCGGTGACACCGAGGGTTTTATATCGTATTCAACTGATGGTTTCACGTGGAACATACTTAATATACCTTTTGTATTAAAACCGATAAAAACTTTTGAAATAAATAAAAATATTTTAGTAGGTTGTGATATATCAGGAGAAATATTTTCTGTTAGATTTTACCCTAACCTTTCTCAATACACTATTGCTAATTCTATTTATCACGGTAGAGAAAACTTAAGATACATTTTTGCTGAAACAAATAAAAACCCTATTTCTAATTGGCAAACAATTAATGTAAGTATATCAGGATATACTAGAGGTCAGATAAACTCTTCTGTCATTGCTTATTATGGAATAGGAGATATAACTGTTGTTGATAATACTGGTGCTGTTAGTATTGTATCTAATCCAAGTGGTAACGAAATATCTTACTTAGAAAAAACAGGTAAATATTATGGCTATCTGAATGGAGATGTATTATTACCTGATGGAACATTGTACTTTAATTATGGTTCTTCAATACAATCTTTGTGTATTTTTAAAGAAATATTATTTGTTTCTACCGTAGATGGTAAATTGTATCAAGAACAAACAGAAATAATTAACCCTTTTGATACTTTTGTAGGCTCTAATATTATTACTGCTATCGATAGTAATGATTCAATGCTTGTTTTGTGTAATTCAAAAATGAATATTGCAACTTCTAGTACAATTGGTATTTTTGATGTTGTATATAAAGATAACCCAGCACTTACTCCTTTAAATGATATTGCATTTATAGATGAAAAGGTATTTGTTTGTGGTAATGAAGGGGTTATTTTAGTTGGTGATATATCATCTTTTGATTTAAAAACAACTGGTCTAACTGATAATGTGACAGCTATAACATCTTTGAATGGTAATTTATTCTGTTTAGATTCTAATAACAAAATAATAAGCTCTAGAGATGAATTCCTTTCTAATGGAAATATTGAAACTTTCCTCTTGGAGGATGTAGCATCTAATTCACTTGATATTGGTGTGATTAATAATAACGTTGTCGCTACAGCTATCGATAGTAATTTAAATGTTAAAATTATAATTACTACTAGTGACTAAACCATTTTGCTTTGAAAATTCACTTTTTGACTACTCTTTCCCAATAGAAAGGGAGGAGGCAGTTAAAAGGGACATAGAGATAGTACGCAACATGCCTGATAAATCCAAAGCTTTTGTAGAATTTGTCAGGCGTAAATTTCATATAGAAGAATTTAAAACATGGCAAGCTGATTTCCTTGAAGAGATTTGTAATGATTTAATTCAATCAATGAATCAAGAACAGTATTTAGCTAAGTATCAGCTTATTGGTGCTTATGGTGTGGGTAAAAGCTATATGCTCTATATCGTAGTATGTTGTTATATGATCTTTTGTTTCCTTGTGTATCCTGACGATGAGTTCAACGGAGCGGTTTTTTCTGCAAATGAAAAACAGATGAAAACACTGTGGCGTAAATCAGAAAATATTATTAATAAAATGCCTGACAAAATACTTGTTGCTACTGGGTCAAAAATAATGATTAATCCTGTATATGGAGGTAAAAGTAACATTGTTTTTGAATGGAAAACTTGGGGTGATACAGCAGGAGGGGTAGCAGGAATGCACGGCAAGAATGTACTGGCTATTCTTGATGAGGCAACAGAAATACCTCAGTATGTGTTTGAAAAAGCAGAAACATACTTTACTTCTTGTAAGGGTATCTGGCTTGTTGCAGGTAACCCTACTAATACTAACTGCGAATTTTATCGTAACTATGCTAGTAGGAAAGATCCTAAAGACATAAAAAAAGGACAAGATTGGGAAAATAGAAGAATTTCTAGATATCAGTTCGAAGATGTTGAAGGAGGTAATGATAATTACGCAAATATGATAGCAAATCGTCCTGAAAACGCACCTTTCAATATAGACGTCAGAGACCCATCGTCAGGCGACAAATGCGATTCTTGGCGAGTAAATGTCCTCGGTAAGTTTCCTTTATCTGTGGCAGACACTATTTTCCCTCGTGTGCTACTTGATAGAGCTGTAGAAAGACATATAGGTGTCCCACAAAGAAATGATAGGTATTATTTTGGTGTTGATGTCGCCGCTGGTATAGGAAGAGATTACACAGTGATAATAATTCGCACTGACACACAAGTAATAGAGATTATTCGCTCTAATGATCAAAGAGTATCTGATGTGTTTGAGAAACTGATAAAATTAGTTATTTACTACAGACCTGTCGCTGTATGTTTTGATGAATCAGGTATTGGTCAAGGAGTAGTTGATATGGCAAGAGCTAATGCTGCTTTTAAAAGTGTTGTGATACATGGAGTTAATGGTTGTAATAAATCAGATGATCCGCAACGATGGCAGAATGTAGCTACACAATTGTATAGAGCCCTACGTGACTGGCTTGAAACCCTTGGCGGCATCCCTGATAACAAATTTCTTTTAGAAGAACTAGGAGCATTTGTTCAACCTAACGATGGTAGAATGAGAAAAGCTATATATCATATTGATAAAAAACTAGTTATAGATGCAATTGGTAGAAGTCCTGATATCGCTGATGCTTTAGCCTATTCTTTTGCTGCTGGTGGTGGTCTTATTGATAATCCTGATTTCTTAGCTGATTACGAAGCTGTGCATGGAAAGGTAAGATATTTTTAAAAATATTATGTTATAATTAGCATAATTATTATTTAGGTTACTTTTATTAATGGTTAATATTTTTGAGACAGATGCTTTCGCAGGTTTTTTAGGTGGTGTTGGACAGGGTGTGAGCACAGGTATACTTAACACATCACGCAGAAAAAGACAAAGAAAACAAGCTAAAAAAGACATTACAGCGTCTGAAAAAGATCTTTTGGACTTAGAAGGTCTTCGTCAAGGTGCATCTGGAATTAGATCATCTCAGCCGATAGAAGAGATTTCAAGACAAGCTTCTAGGGCTAAACAGTCTATTTCAGGTTCTCGTGGCTTGTTTGATAGAATATTTGATAGACTTTTTTAATATATGACTGATTTTTTTGATCGAGGAGAAGTGGTTGATGTTGTCAAGGCACTAAGTGAAGATACTAGATTGAACATTTGGTTTGATATAGTGTCACAAATGTATGATATAGAAGACATAAGAAATTCATATAAAATAGTCAGGACAAGAATAGCAGAAGAATATCCTAAGTTAAATAGTAAATATGTTACTTTATACATTAAGTATTATTGTAGATTAATAGCACTTGAAATATCTGAATTTGAAAAAATAATTAAATCTATCGCACCAACAGATTTTGTCCTAAAAAAGCTCAAACCAATAGGAGTAATTGAGGATGACAAATTAGCTTTACAAGGTAAAATAAATAATTTTTTAAAGGAATGTGTGTGTGATTTAGATAATGTAGATCAAGAAAAACTAGATATAGTAATCAATGTTAATAAAAGTTTAAATCAGGCATCAAACAACGTTACTGCTATTCGTGAAATCACAAAAGTCATAGAGAAAAACCCAGTTGCAGCTGCTTCATCTTTGATTGAGTGGCAAGAATTAACAAGATTAGTATTCAATCCGAAAAAAGAGGCTTTAGAAGATGGTAGCAAGTGAGACAGGTACAAGAGGATTAATTAATAAAACTAAAATATTTGAAGATATTGCACGCAGTGTTCCTCAGTCTAACACCTTAGAAACAGTAGTTAATTTTAGTACTAATATCGCACAATACGCACAAAAAGCTGCTGTTGAAGGGATATCAGATGAGATAGCTATTGCACGTAATACTTCTGAAACAGGTGCAGATTACTTAAATAAACTAGATCAAATAAAAAAAGATAACCCTATTAGTAGTAAAGTAGCATTTAGTACTTTAAATAGAGCAACAAAATATGCTGAAGGGCTAGATGCTCAAAGGGCAAAAGCAGACCAAAAGGCAGATGAACAAGTGTTTTTCTCTGATATGCTTAGCATGAGCCAAAGTTATCCTGATTATGATTCTTTTGAAAAAGATGCTAGAGGGATGGTTGGGAAATATCGTAGTGACAATACAGTATCTTTAGGTTTTGGAACTGCATTTGAAAAACAATTACAAAGAGTAAAAAATTCTTTTAATGCAAGGAAGTCTATAGCTAATCAGACACAGATCAAAGACAATTTAAGGACAGTCTTTGAAGAAATATACCAAGACTTCTCCCCTCAGGACTTTAGTGTTGAGTATGGTGATGTTTTAAAAAACGGTGCAGAGACAGGTATTGATTCAAAACAAACACGCACAATGGCTGTCGAAGCTTTGAATAGATCCACTGTTAGTCCAAAAGACCTTGAAACTATTGCTGATACACTAAAACTAACAAAAAGAGAAAAGGAAATAGCTCAGTCTATGATCACTAGCAATAGATCAAGAATGTCAAGTATTAATGGTAGCAGATTTGCTACAGCAGAACAAAATATATACAAACAGACCACAGCACTTGGGCAACGTGTTGATGATTATGAATACGTCAACCCTGAATATTTACGTGATCAAAAATTTGTAAATACTAATTATGCTTTACTTAATTCTACTGTCAATCCAAATTATAAAGAAGGTGGACAAACAGCATTAGAACAAAAAAAATCTTTGACTATAAAAGACAAACTAACTTATATTGATGACTTGTTACCTGATGCTAACGAAGCTGGTAAAAATAAATTTGCAGAAATATTACAAAACCAAATGCGATTGGCTGAACAAGACCCAATAAAATTTGCAGAAATATTTTTACCTGATCAAAGAGATTTAATATCTGTTGCATCAGAATATAAACCATACACTTTAGATGAAAAAACAGGAGAATTTGCAGTAAATTCAAAAGGAGAATATGTTGGAGTTGGAGACTATTTAAATAGTGTAAGTGCTAAAATTGAATTAGCATCGGCAGTAGAGGATATTGCTGGTAAAGGCACTGTAGGTACAATTTATTCCAAGGCAGATGAAGGTAGATACTTAAGTCTGTACAATAAAGCTAGTAGTAGTGCAAAAGAATATTTAACACATAACCACTATAATATGCTCAAACAAAGTTCTTTAAAAGCCAATGCTCCTGCTATTATGGAGGCTATGACAGGAGATAATATGTCATATAAATTGGGTGAACTAGGAATAATAAATCCTCAAACATCGTCTATAATTTTTAGACAAAAACAATTAGCAGACGATCCAAGTCAATCAGAATTTCAAACAAAAAGACGTGCTGAAGCTGTAAATGATATAATGAAAATTACCAAAGGGAATTACCTTGATGATCAAGAAGGAGCAGTTGATTTAGGACGATTTGGTATTCCTAACAATAGAGTAAGTACACCAACAAATATAATGGAAATCACAGATTACTCAAAAACAGGACATCCTAATCTATATTTTATGAAATTACCTGGTGGAAAAAAAACTACTAAAGATATTGTAAACACAAAAATGAGAAGTAATAGTAATATTTTGAGTTTACAGATAAATGGTTTTAATAAAAAATACACTATTGATGATTTTATAAACAAAAATAAAGCATTTTTAGGTAAACACAAATTTGAAAACGTAGATACTACCGTTACTTTAAAAGAAGGAACTCTTGGTACATATCAATTTTCTATACAATATTTGAAATTAGAAAAAAGTAAACCAACAGAACAAATAATGACTAAAACGTTTGAAATAGATACAATTGATTAATATTTCTTAAACGCACCATAGCATAGTGGCACCCAAGGTTTTACTATCTTTTCAAGTATTATTTCTGCATAACTTCTTATTTCTGACTGTGCATGATCGTGATTTCTCAATTTAAGGAAATGTAACAAATTGTGTAAATCTATTTTCCAGTAAAACTCAGTATAAAAATTTATCGGTAATAAAATTCTACATGTTTCACGTGAAACACCTTGAGCTAAATACTCATGATAAAGACCTAAAGCATATTCTGATACCTTTA
>WLWG01001400.1_pt1 | contig 21840 bp, 26 predicted proteins | sample 6712871 | NCBI WGS metagenome assembly WLWG01 (sample SAMN12718693, study PRJNA515312) | sponge metagenome | isolation source: marine sponge | host: Mycale hentscheli | place: New Zealand: South Island, Marlborough, Capsize Point | collected 2003-05-01
GATAGAAAGAAAGTCTCTTCTCACACCTTTTGTTTGTTCGTCCCTTTCTTGGGACGGGCAGACAAGTTAAATAGTGGTTTCTGGTGTGCAATAAAACTTAATAAACATATTGTATTTATTAACTTCTACAGGGCCTATCTGTTGCATTTTTACAATAGATTGTTCGTAGCCAAACATTAAACATTCATATTGAGTATCAAAGCCGTTCGGCCATTGGAATGGTTCTAAACAAGTACCTGCTACCTGTGAGCAGATAACTAAACTTAATAATATTTTCATTATTTTCCTTGGCCACGATATTTTTTAAAAGATCTACGTTTTGATTTGTTCATTTTGCATTTACTAGGATGACGTCCTATCGAAGTCTTGTGAAAGATAGCTTCGTGTTCCATATGTTCTTTCCATTTTCTAGCCATCGTCCAACCATTCTTTTACAAAAGGTTTAGCACCGTCTGCTGGTGCAGTGATCACAGGTAAGTAAGTTATTTTACCATTGATGTGTTGTTCTAAATCAGAACCACAATTCATACATCTAAAAAAAGATTGTTCGATGCCAACTAACATTGTGAACTGATCACACGTAGGACATTTACCGTTTACAATCTCTGCTTCTACTTTAAATTTTTGTTTTTTCATTATTCTAATATTAAAGCCTTAATATATTTTCTTCCTTGGTACAACTCTATCTTTGCTTTACCCTTATAGCATTTGTAGGATACAGATTCACTGAATTGTCTCTCCGCGTGACGCTTGCCGCGTAAACATTGTGCCATTCCTTTAGGCTGCACAAGATGTTCTTTTATTTCTCCATTTACAAACATCAACAAAGCTACAACTGTTTCGATCATTGGCCATTTCCATTTTTATAATGCTGATCTCTTGATGCATCTTTTAATTTTTCTATGTCGTGTAAAACTTTGTCCATTTGTTTTGTTAAAAATTCTATGTTGACTTTGTTTAAAGCCATTGAGTCGATGTGTTTACTTAACTTATCACTGGTCTTGTATAAATCCTCAATCATCATATATTGCTCCGAGTCTGCAGGAAGTGAACCTAGTTGGCCCCTTGGCCATTTAATTCTAAACTCTGTATTCTCTTCCAAATCTTTTTCCATAATTTGTATACGAGTGTCTGCAACATTAAGACGTTCTATGATTTGAAAGTAACCCATCGTACCGAGTGCTACAATAATTATTAAAGACGCTACTGTCTTCATTGGCATTTGCACAGCAGCCTCTTCAGAAATTTTTAATGGTTTAGTCATCTTTCGGTTTAGGTAAAGGTAGTATCACATTTTCTTCTTCAGTTAAATACTTTGGTATAACAAGCTTCTTTTTACTGGGTTTTATGAACTTATCTCCCATTAATTTAACGTCTGGATTCTCTTTTTTGTAGTCATCTTTCATATCATCCCACAAACTTTGTGAGTCAGATGGTCTAGTGTTATCTCTTGCAGGAGTTACACCTCTACATTTAGATACAAGTAAAGCAAAGTTTTCATTGTGTGCAAGACTAGGATTGCTGTTAACTCTACCACACATTTTCATTAATTCTAATTGTTGTTTGATTGCTACGTTTTCTTTAGAAGTCTTACAGTCTGTACCTAGATACTTTCTAAAAGTTATACTAAAATTTTGTGAGTCGTCATCATAATCACTTGTGTTTGATGTTCTATAATCTGTATCTCTATTTCTTTGTTCTACCCTAAAATCTACTTCTCCACATCTTACACCATACTCGTTAAGATATTCGTTTCTAGGATAAGCAGGGTTTACACAAAATGCTAATAGAGTTAGCAGTATGATTAATATACCTGTAAAGTAATAATTCATCCTGGCTATCTCCATAATTCATTACCTATTTAAATCCTTAATATCATAGTCGTGTTCTCTGACTTGATCTGCTAGTTGTCTATATAAATTTTCTGCCATCTGCCACGTAGATTCCGCAGAAGTTAGTCTTGTGTTTTGATCTGTAATTTTATCTTCAGCAACTTTTAAGTCTCTTTGTAAACCTATAATTTCTTGCTGATTTGAATTGATTGTGTCTGTTAAATTTACAATGTACCTAACGCCTGTGAACGTTCCGACTAGCACTGAAGCTACTACCGGTACCATGACTATATTTTTCTTTAATAGATCTGCTAAGTTCATACGGCATAAGGTCCTTTACTAAAAGATTATAGCTCCAATTACAAAAGCAGCGACAGCAATAACTATCTCTTTTCTGTTATGTAGTTGCCAAATCATAAATTTTTCTTTGTATTTATTTATCATCATCTTCCTCCAAGTTTCTCAGCTTATAATCATAACTACCTTGTTCGTGTTCGTCAGTTATCCATTTAGCCGAGTTTTCTACGGAGTATATCTTACTTGTTACAAGTCTATTAATCAAGTTTTTTGATGGGTCTACACCCATAGATGCATCGAACATTTTAAGCCTATTATTGGGCTGTATTGCAAAGTTTCCGTCTTCTAATTCAAGAACATGTCCACATTTGTGTTGATCTGGTTTTTCAGCATAACCAAAATTTAATTCGTTAAAATCTCCTGCACACCAATCAATTGTAAATAAATATTTACCTTTACGTTTTACTTTACGTCGTGATGTATATTGCATTGTAGCACCGGCCAGCTCATAAAAAGTTGTAACACTTACATTGTAACTAAAACTGTCCCACATAACTACTTCGTCTAATGGTAATTCTTTGACTCCAGGTTTTGTACAAAATGCAGTAATAGGTGCTCGCCACCACAAGCCGCCATCTTCCATTAAGAAATGAAACAATGGTACTCTGTTTGGTATGGAGCTAAAACCAAATACTCCTACTTCAAAATATTTATCGTGTGAATCTTTTTGATCTCTAAGATAGTTACCTCTTACGTAACATTCTATTACTGGTATGTTTGCATTAAGATAAGCCATTAGTCATTTATACTCCCCCAGTTTTTACCGTGTTCGTAGTCTACTTTGTTTGGAACCTCCAGACTAACAGCTTGCTCCATAATCTCAACAATCTTTTTTGCCTGTGCGTCATTTTCTATTGATAGACATAACTCATCATGTATTTGTATGTGCGCTACAATTCCTTCTTTGTATAATTCTAACATAGATTTTTTTGTCATGTCAGCTGCACTACCTTGTATTAATTTGTTTAATGCTTTGTATGTGTAAGCTCGTTTAATCCCTGGTCCATGTTCCGCCAATGCATCTTCGTGTGACATAGCTTTGTGCATACCAAAACTATTAGGTTCCCATAGATGAAACCTGCATAGACGTCCCAGCAATGTACGGATTTGTCCACGGTCTTGTGCTCTGTTAGATGCTTTTTCCATAAGTTGTTTTACAAATGGTACACGTGAATGGTATGTATTAAATAGGTCAGCAGCTTTGTCCTTACTTACACCTAATTCTGCCTGTAATTTAGCTTTACCCATGCCATAAAATAACCCTAGGTTAATTGTTTTAGCTTGCGATCTAGGTATCTCTGCCATATCTGCTACAGTCTGGTGAAAGTCTGAGTTAGCATCATTGTTGTAAGCGTCTACAACATCATAAACAGATGGTAGTTTGTAGAGAGCTGCATAATGCACTACCAATCTAGGTTCTTGCTGAGAATAATCAAAGCAGCCCCACTTATGGCCTTCTTCTGGTATAAACAATGACCTTATCTTAGGTCCAAGGTCTTTGTTCCTAGCTGGAATTTGCTGTAGATTTGGATTCTGGTAGGAGAACCTACCAGTAACCGTGCCACCCCCAGCGTTTCTTAATTGGTTTATCTCTGCGTGAATTCTACCTTTGTGTTCGTATCTAAGAATAGAATCTATAAAAGTTGTGTGTGCTTTGTTAACTTCTCTTGCTTTTGCAATCATGTTTACAACGGGATGTTTATGTTCTTGTAAAAAGTTTTTTGTAAATGATGGTGCTTGTGTTTTTTCTGTTCTCTCAAATGGTATTTTTAAATTTTCAAATACATCTGCAATACTACTTGCTGCCCATATTTGTGGCCTCACATTAGTTTCTTTTTCAATTGCAGTCAGCAATGCATTCTCTTCATTAATTAAATTTTTCTTTAATGTGTGTGCTGCTTCTACATCTACTCGTACACCTTTAAATCTCATGTCAACCAGGCATGGAAATAAATCTGTTTCTAGTTCCATAATAGATTGTAGGTCTTGTGAAATAATTTCTTTTTTCATTTCTTGCCACAAACCATATGTTGCTTCTGCATCTCGTTCAGCATAAGCACCAACGTTTAGTGATGGTAGTTTGTACATTTCTGATTTAGGATCTATACCCCATTCAGCTGCTGCTTCTGCAAGTGCAGCTTCGTTCTTACCAAAGCCTAGATATTTCCAGGACAAACTATTAAGATCATATCTAAATCTATTTTCATCAGTCACAGCTGCGGCTATCATTGTGTCAACAATCATACCATTTATAGTTAGACCCATAGCTTTGATCCAACATACATCATACATTGCATTGTGAAATATTTTTGTAGAATCTGTTTTAAGAATATCTTGAAACCATTCTAAAACTTTTTTACGATCCATGTTGCCACCACCTTCGTGTGCAATAGGAAAGTATCCTTTGTAGTGTGCAGTAGCTACAGCTATTCCTATAACTTCTCCATTACCTATAATAGATCCAGATCCTTTTTTAATTAGGTCCGGGTCTCTTGTTTCTAAATCAATTGCAATTTCGTCAACCTGTCTAAGGTCTGGAAATTCTGTGGGTATTACCCATTCTGTTTGTGCGCTAAATGTAGGTATTTTCATAACATTAAATAACAAAGAATTAATAAACATGTGAACAACCCCATGTAGTGAGGTATATGATTATTTGGTTCCATAGTCCCTTTCGATTATCATTTCTATAAAGTGTATTGCTTTTTCCAAGTCTTGTTTCTTTCCTTTATCGCGATGTCTTATTATGTATTTTATAGCACAACCTTCAGGATATAGCAATTCATTCTCAACTACAAACTTACTCGGTTGAATTTTATACTTTTGGTAGTGGCTCCCGCCATGCTGCTTATCCCAAACTTTCGATGTCATAACCTTTGTCCTCATGTTTAGCTGTTAGTATATATAGATTTTGTTTTGTACGTGTTACACCCACATACCAAACCCTTTGTTCTTCATCGTACTTATCTTCACTTTTTTCTACTGCGTCTCTTATTTTTTTTGTATTATCTAAAATTAATAAAACATTTGTAGCTTCACCACCTTTGGCTGCATGTATTGTAGATAATTTTACTCTTGCAGGTTTAGACAACTCTTCTTTGAGTCTTAACATTTCTCTTATGTATAAACTTTCTTCTGGATCTGTTTTAAAAACTTCATACCATTCTTGTGTTTTTACATAACCAAACTCATACAAGTCGTACATTCTCTCTTCTTTTAACTCTATGTCTTCTTCTAAAAATTCTAGTAAGTCTTTACACTCTGATAAAGATAATTTATCTCCATTGGTCCATCTCGTATAATTTTTAATAGCTGTATACAATCTTGTTTTATAACTCTTTCTACCTTTGATTTCAAAGTAAATAGCCATATCTTTTAATATTGGTTTTAACTTTGTTAATTTATCATTTGTTCTTGAAAGTATTAACCAATCACCTTCATGCAATGGTGCATCTTCAATAGAAGTTATATGATTCGTGGTCCCTGATTCCGGACGCGGTGCCCATAACTTCATGATCCTTCTATCATTAGGTATTCTATTTAATATTTGATCAGCTACGTGTTGTACTTGTTGTGGTACTCTGTAAGATTGTGGCAAGATTATGTCTTTAGCCGGTTCGTCTTGAAATCGCTTAACATCTGCACCAGCCCAGCCATAAATAGCTTGATCATCATCACCTGCTAGTATAACATATTTAGAGTTTTTCTTAAGTATATCGTACATTTTCCACTGTATTGGCGATAAATCCTGTGCTTCATCGACAAATATTACATCATATTTCGGACACAATTCTGCCACATTAAATCTTTCAATCATGTCTGTAAAGTCTACCAGGCCATATGCTTGCTTATAATTATCTACTTCATCTTTTAAAATTTGTAATTGATGTTTGTCTATGTCTTCTGAATACATATCTGTATTATATTCTTCCTCGATAGATACATTCTTAATTCTTGCTGCATTAATAATGTTAAAGTATTCACTATTAGAATCTACAAACCCAGTCTTTTCTTCTCCATTAGAATAAACTGTAACCTCTATACCTAGTTTTCTACCTATGTCTTCGTAGTGTTCGTCCTGCATTACCTGAGCTTTCTTCATACCCAGTTGTGTAAATGCTAATGAGTGTAGTGTTCTAAAATATTTTAAATTTTTTCTTTGTAGTCTTGGGTATGCATCCAACATCCTATCGATAGCCTCGTTTGCTGCTTTGGTTGTAAATGCAAAGTATCCTATCTTATCAATAGGTGTACCTAGTTTAACAAATGTTTTTACATACTTGATAAGTTTAGTTGTTTTACCTGTACCAGGAGGACCCAATATTTTTCTGATCACATTATCTCCGTGTTGTGTTTTATTTTAGTATGGTTTATTTCTATATCTTCAAACTCTTCTATACTTATCATTACAATATTTTTTGTAGGAGTATTGTATTTACCTTTTTCTTTTGTAGGATATCTTTTCTGTTCTAAAAATTGTATGTCACATTTCTTGTAATTAGTTTTCATCATTACACCTGTTTTATCTTCGCCGTGCTTCCAGTTCTTAGATCTTAGTTTGTCGTAAAATTTATCAAACTTAAAGTATGCATAGCCTTCTTCTATTAATACTGTACCAGATTTAAATGCTGCATCGTTCATAGCTTTAGGTCCATTTATTTTTGCGTGTAATACATCATGTAGTTTTTCTTTTGGTGATGTACCTACAGGAGGGTTAATTACTTTTTGTGTTTGAAACAATGCTTCTAATACTGTTTGATCTTCTGGTGCTTTTATAATTGGTGGTGGAAACCCTGCAGCTTTTGCTATTGAATTTCTACGTTTACGTTGATCTGTTACGTGTTCAATTGTTTTACAGTGTACTGTTGCTTTACCAATACCATCTGGCTTTGTAACATCAAATTCATACTCTGGATCTGGTTCTATATCTATCTTTCTTAAGTTTGTTAACACAGGATATTGTCCTTTAGATCCTGCTAGTATACCAAACTTCTTTTTTACACAGATACCTTTCTTACAAAAATCACTAAGCGGACTCTGGTTGCATGTGTAACCTTTTTCTGATCTGTTCCATGATCTTGTTTTTTGTTTTAGTTTGTTATCATCCCATGCGTTTGCGTGTTCTCTTGCAAAGTATTTTACTGGTGCATTCTTTACTTTCTGTTCCCATGTATCTGGATATTTCATCTTAACAAACACATGATAGTTATACATAAATCTATCTTTGCCATCAAAACTTGATTGATCAGACACTTTAGATATTAAAGCAAGACAAGGTGGTCCTTCTAAAAAATCTTCATCTACACCTTCCATAGATTGTTTTTCCATTTCTTCTGTCAATGATTTTAAATCATCTGTTGTAGTTATATTTGCATCTACTACTTTTATAAATTGTTCTAATGTAAAAAATGTACCATCAATATTAATAGCTCTACGCTGTCCGCCATAGTATGGCAGGTTTATAAATTGTCCTGGTTTTATGATCCCTGTTTCCGGATCCTTGGTTAGTTGTGTCTGCTTTGGAAATATTTCTGTGTCTGGTTTTAGATTAAACAAAGGTAATAGATTGCTTAAGAATGATACAATAATTGTTGATTGCACAAACTCATTCATAAATAAATATAAATGTAGCCCACCGCTTTTAGACTCAATAGGTATAAGTGGTAGTTTGTATTGTTGAATTGTTTCTAAATAAAATTTTTTATCAAAGTTTTCATATTTCTTAGGATCTATATCTATGACTCCAAACCTGGCATCACCGCTCTCATTAGTAGGCTGTATACCAACAGATATCTTACCTTCTAAATGTTCTTGATAAATTGTGTCTGTAAATTCTTCGTATGTCCATCTGTAATTAGGTTTTTGCTTTCCGCTTTCTGGGTCGACAATTGCGTTGGTCCAATCTGCAATACCATACGCATGTCTATAGCCATTAAATATCTTTATATATTCTTGCATAGTTATCCTGTCTACATGGGCCACTTAGTCTCCCTCATGGCCCACGCTGTGCACATACCCCGAAGGGATTATATAATGCTGCTACTTTCCGCTGGTTTCTGCTCACCATGCTTCGCTTTCACTGCACCTTTAGAGATGCTTTCAGAAAACGATTTAGCTTGTTGATAGATACTTGCTTCAGTAATAGGACCAACTTTACTTACTTCCCAACCAAACCACGTGCCTTTATCATTAGACATTTGGGTAGTCTTTAGTTTGTAAATGTGGCTAAAAGATGCCGGTGTATATAAACCGTTTTTACCTTTTAGTTTTATGCCCGACATCATTGAATTCCATTTTCTACTAATTTTTAATTGAGTAGATTTCATAGAGATCAATGCAGTCGATGGACTGTCTCCTGTTATGATTACAAAATGTGATGCAGTCTTTTCAATATAATTACCATTAGGTAATCTATCTTTGTAACTTGCATCTGCTTTTGTTTTAGACATGATATCAGATGAAGAATCATAGATTGCAACTGGTGCACCCGGTCCTTCTCCTCTATCTTTCCATTCGATGTATTCGAGTTTGTAAAAACATGGAATTACATCTATGCCTTTTACTCCGTCGTATAAATCTCCAGTCACGGAATTAAAAATCATTCCGGGTTCTGCACCTTCAACATACTTACCATCACGTTTGTTAACTTCTGGTGAAAGTTGTCCTAGGATTTTTAAAAAAGGTAAGGCTAGATCTTCTTGACCTATTGCACCTAAACCTTTTGCTGCATCTTCTTCAAAAAGATTTGAAGGAAGTGGTGCAGACTTTTTCTCTGCTACTTGGTTCATGGTTATTTACTCCTTGTTATTTTTGTTCTGTTGCTTGTGAACAAATTAAATAAGTCAGAGGGCATATCGAGTCCAGCCTCAACACGCTCTCTAACTAATGCTTTAAGTGTCATTGGTTCAACCTTTAATTTCTGGATAGGTTCATACCCCTGACCTTGCGCAAGGACAGCATATTGCTGTGCCTTGTTATCTTCGGAACGTCCAAAAGCAACGGTTACCTCATTTTTGATAAGATCACCTAGTCCGTTCTCACGAAGCCATTTATACGCTTCTTCCTTTTTATCTGAAGGTATAGAAGCACCATAGACAGGTTTAACTTCTACTGAAGTCCCGTCTGCTAATTTTAATGTAGAGATATTCATTTCTTGCATCATCGTAGGTATTACCTCTGATGATACTAATTCTACTTTTCTTTTCATCTCTTTATATTCTTGTTCTTTAACCAAAAGCTCTGCTTCTAGTTCTTGTAGTTTGACCACTTGATCAGATAATTTATTGGCATCATTCGCACCATCTAAATCTTCTCTTTGGTCTTTTTCAAAATCAATCGACATTGATTTCTCCTTTCTCATGTAAGTTTATTTTTAAAGGATAGTACATTTTTTCTTGTCTATCCCATTTAAGTAAATTAAATTTACCATTTGTTATTTCAGAAACAATAGAGCATGCAATACCAATAATAGCTGGATCACCAGTTAATAATAAATAGTCTTCTGGAGTATAGTCTCTTAAAAGTTTTCTTAATTTAAAAACTAAAGGTCCAGGAGAAAAAATTATTTGAGAAAATTCTGGTAATAAAAAATTAAAATCACCATATTCTCTCGCACTCATAATATTAATTTTAGGAGTACCAGCTTTAGTTCCAGGCAATTCTTGTATTACGTAAACTTTTTTTCTTTCTGACATTGACAAACAATATAGGAAGTTATATATAGATGTCAACTAGAAAGAAGAAAAATTATGAATTATAAATTTAAGACTAAGCCTTATGCGCATCAATTAAAAGCATTAGAGCTTTCTTGGGAAAAGCCGTACTTTGCCTATTTTATGGAAATGGGTACTGGTAAATCAAAAGTACTGATTGATAATATTGCTATGTTATATGACGCCGGTAAAATCAATGGTGTTCTAATTGTGGCACCCAAAGGTGTTTATAAAAATTGGTATGACAGCGAGATACCTACGCACATGCCGGACCACGTAGAATATGAAGACTGTTTATGGCAATCTATGATTACTAAAAAACAACAAGTAGCATTAGATAAAGTTTTTGTACCTGGAGAAGATTTACATATTTTAATTATGAATGTAGAAGCTTTCTCTACTAAAAAAGGTGTAGAGTTTGCAGCTAAATTTTTACGTTGCCATAGAACTATGATGGCCATTGATGAGTCTACAACTATTAAAAATCCAGACGCTAAAAGAACTAAACATATCTGTTCCCTTGGTGAATATGCACCATACAAAAGAATACTTACAGGTTCTCCTGTAACTAAATCACCATTAGATTTATATAAACAATGCGAGTTTCTTAAAAAAGAATTACTAGGACATACGTCGTATTATACCTTTAGAACTAGATACGCTAAAATGAAAACAGCAAACTTTGGTGGTAGGTCTGTACAAATTGTGACCGGCTATCAACACCTTGGAGAACTATCAGAAAAATTAAAAGCTTTTTCATATCGTGTATTAAAAGATGACTGTTTAGATCTACCTGCAAAAACATTTATTAAACGTATGGTTCAGCTTACACCCGATCAAACTAAGCTTTACAAACAAATGAAAGTTTTAGCTCTTGCACAAATGGATGGTAAGATAATGACTACCGCTACGGTCTTGACACAATTAATGAGACTACAACAAATAACTTGTGGTCACTTTACTGCAGATGACGGAACTATAAAAGAAGTAGACTCTAATAGATTACCAGAGCTTATGAACGTACTAGAAGAGATAGAAGGTAAAGTTGTTATTTGGGCCCATTGGCAGCGAGATGTTAATAGGATAATCCGGGAGATATCTAAAAAATTTGGCGAAAATAGTTTTGTAGATTACTACGGTTTAACACCAATGTCAGAACGTCAAAAAAATATAGAGAAATTTCAAGATCCAAACTCACCAGTCAAATACTTTATTGGTACTACACAAACAGGTGGTTATGGTATTACATTAACTGCAGCTAGTAATATGATTTATTACTCTAATGGTTATGATTTAGAGAAACGACAACAGTCAGAGGCTAGAATAGATCGTATTGGACAACACTATCCTATGACTTATATTGATATTATGTGTGAACATACTGTTGATGAAAGAATTGTAAAAGCTTTAAAAAAGAAAGTAGATATAGCTAGTCAGATTATGGGTGAAGAATTAAAAGATTGGATTTAACCTACAACCTTACCGTTTTTCCATTCCATATCTGGAAGACCTTCAGTGTATCGTTTGCCGTCGTAAGTTAAAACTTGTTTTCTGTTTGCACCAGATTCGTGATAGCTAATATGTATCCAACCGCCTGCAGGATCTTCAGGATCATAAAATTCCATGATGAGCTGGTCAAAGTCAACGTTATTTTGTAACCAGTAAGCTACTTTTATATTGGGCACATTAAAAATTTCTAGGTCACAGGCCTGGCCCTTCGCGTGCTGCGAAGTTTTTTTGCTGCCGATCGCTTCACAAAGCGCCTCGCTCCGGTAGCCGCTAGTAATTGTAACAGGTTTGTCAAAGTGTGCACGTAAAGGTTCTAAAACTTCATAACATAAATCACCTAAACTTTTAATCTCTCCAGCTCCTGGAGTGTTGTCAATTCCTTTCCGAGTCGCTGTCATCGACTTAGTCATTTCTTTTAAAGTAAAGTGTTTCGATAGCTGCATGAAAATTTTTTTATCTAATAATTAAAGCAAATATAACATATGCCATACCTGAGATCAACGCTCCAGTAGACACTAATAAGATGCTTTCTACGCGGTTAATTTGACGCTCAAGCTTATGTATTTTGTCATGCGTTTGCTTCTGCATGATTCGACAAAGCTTTTCGTGGTCTTCTATTTTTTGTAGTGCGTTCTTAGCCATATTAATTACCACCAAATAGTAAATCTAATTTTTGTTGTGTTGTCAAGTTAGAAAAATTGTTACCTTGTACTTGAGCTGACACAGCATTAGCGTCAATACTAGGTAAATTAAGTGTTGTAGGACCTAGTGGTGTGTCTTGCATAATAGTTTCTAATGGATTTGCAAACACAGGAAACTCTGCTAGATCTAAACTTAAATTTGCAAACTCACCTTCTAATTCTGAAATTACATCTGCAGCTTCATCAAATGGATTTGCAATACCAATTCTTGCAGCGTTTTGTTCAAACGCATCTCTAACTTCTTTTGATATTCTATAAGGTCGGTAAATATTTTGTTCAATTGAGTTTATCTCTTGGTTAGAAATTCTATCTAATGCTCCATAAAAACCATCTTCAGAAATATTTAATAATCTTGCTGCATTCATGTCACCTTTTAAAGTTTTCTTTACATCAAACAATGCACGGTTGGCATTTATATATGCGTCTACAATTTCTTTAGGTTCAACAGGCCCACCTTTTAATGCAACTCTAGTAAATAACGATCTTGAATCCCTTACACCTTTTTGAAAGTCTGCAACTTTAAAATTCATTGCTCTTTCTGGATTTACTTTTACAGATCTAAAACCAAACAAACCTTGAAACTCATCACCAAATTCAAACTCCTGACCATACTCATCAAACTTACCTTTTGTAATTACATCAACAGATTCTATAGATCTATCTAATCTTTTTAATTGATCAAAAGAAAAAGGCATTTGTGCTCTAACTAAGTGAGCCATAATTTTACTATTACGATCTCCTGCTGTATCTTCTGGACTGTAAACTTGGAAACCTTCTCTTGTTCTACCACCTCTAGCTATAATATCTAATGCAGCTTCTGTCCAAATAGATTCTGATATAAATGGCTGACCAAATTCTGACATGGCTGTAAACATACCTTTTGCAAAGTCATCCATCATACCATCTTCATCTGTTCTACCGTCTTGAACAGCATTAACTATTGATTGTAATGGTCTAATTAATGTGTCGTATGCATTAGCATGACTAAAATCTATGTATTTAAAACTACCGTCATCTTGTTTAATAGGTAGCAATGTAGAGTTTTTTGACCATTGGGCTGCAAACCTACGAATAGCCTCTCTTTCCTCGTCTGTAACGTCGTATAGGGCCTGGAATGCTGCTGTTGTAGCCACTGGTATAGCTGCAACTGTAGTCGTAAAGCCCATTAATCTAGTATATCCAATACCTTGCATAGGTTTTACAACTGTGCCATCAGCTAAAGTTACTGATTCATTTATTTCTCTTAATGCCCTTCTTACAATATTTGTACCTGTTCTAGCTATTTCTGCTGGAAAAGATACGAAGTTACCAATAGGTAATTTTCTTAAACCTTTTACAAAATCAGATACGTAATCATAGTTAGGTATATTGTTTCTTACAATGTCAGCTGCTTCTTGTTTAAAAAATTGTTCATCTAATCTAACATCAACACCATTACGTTTAAAAGATTGTCCTCTGACTAATCCAACTTTTTCATATGCTTTTTCTAATCTAGATTTTTCTATAGCCCAAGAATATATTTTCCAAAAGTCATCTTCAGCTGTGTATAAATCTTGTGAAACAGATTTTAATTTTGATAATGGTTTTAATAACATTCTCATACCTTTGTCAGATGTCATGGTCTCACCAAAGTTTACATCTTTTAATAGTCTAGATAAATCTCCAAGTCTTACGTTAGAGTTTACAACACCTAGTTCTAACAACTCTTGATACAAATCATTTTGTTGTCTTGTACCTTTTAATGGTGTTTGTAATGCTTGATATGCTTGTTTGATTGCACCTAAGTCTGCGGCTGGTAAGATACCATTTGCTGCAGCAAAAGCTCCAGCACTTACAAAGTTACGTAAGTGTGTTACAGGTGATAAAATTGTTTTAGCAATCTGTGATGTAGCTTTAGGATATAGTACTAAACTTTCATATACTCTACCAAGTATACCTGAACCTTGTGTAGTTAAAGAAGTTTGTTCCATAGCTTCTGCAATACCTGGTCTTGCAAAAAATGGTTTAGCAACATCACCAAAAGGATTACTTGAACCTGATGCAATGTTTACGTTTAAAGTTTGCGCAGGATCAATAGGTTGTATTCTTCTATAGTCATCCCCAAAAAATGCTCTAGCTTCTTGCTCTGATCTAGCAAACATGGGTTGCGATACAGTTTGTTTGTCAGCAGCAGCCGTCCAATTAGCAACTACTTCATCATTCTTTTTTATAAGATCATCATAAAATAAATTACGTCTCGTAATTAAAGATAATTTAGCCATACCACCTATCATTGTTTGCATAGGATTTTTTTGTTTACCAAATAAATCATCAATTACTTTTCTATCTGCAGCAGATTCTAAATCTTTAATTGATATTCTAGCAATACCACCACGTTTAACTGCATCATCTAATGCAGTTCTGTTTACAAAAAAGTCTGGTATATTAAATAATGCATCAGAAGGTTTGTCCATTCTTAAACCTTTAGGTAATCCTGAAGTTTTTAATACATTGTTTACAATTTGCTCTGCTTCTAAATCAGTAAGATCTTTACCTGCTTCTTTTGCACTAGATTTAAATAATGTTTTAGCATTTTCTACAGCTTCAGCTGCTGGTTTATATCTTAACCAAGGTAAAATACTTTTGTCTTGAAATATATCGTATGTAGAACCAAGATAATTTTTAAATTTACCACCAAACAATTGTTTAAAAGATTGTATATCTGCAGCATCTAAAGTTCCACCAAGTTTAGAAAACAATTTAGACCATGCAGTTCTCATATTTGATAAACCGCCAAGAATAGAAACTTCTAATTCTTTTGCTTTGTCTGCGTTAGGTGCAAATTTTTTTATTTGATCTTTTACTTTTTGTACCATTGCAGCGTCCATATCACCAAATGCTGCAACACCATCATCACTTAGTTTTGCTTCACCAGATAATAATGCATCGTTTACATCACCTAAAAATTGTGTTCTTTCTTTTGCAGATTGTTTATTAAATACAGTACGCATTGGTGGAAATAATCTATCTATATCAACATCAAGATCTCTAGAAAAATTTCTTGCAACGTTTGCATCAGCTGCTTGTGCACCAATAGATTGTCTTTCTACATCAAAAAATTCTTGTGTCTTACCACTACGTGCTCTAAATTTTGAAGCAACCTTATCAATCCATCTATCTAATTCTGAGTTAGCTGTGTCTAATCCCTTATTCCTGTTTGTTATTTTTTTAATAACTGTGCCTGCACCACTAAGGATACCTGTAAATAATGCACCTTCTGTACCAAATTTAATTCTGTTTAATATTTCTCTTGTAGCATCAGGATCTGTATCACTTCTATCAATTTTAGTTGGACCGCCTAACAAATCTCCAAACGTACCAATAGCTTCTGCATCACCTACAAACACACCTTCTGCAATACCACCACCAATTGCACCGGCTATAAACTGTCTGCCTTTACCTTTGGCAGTCAACTCTAATGCTTCATCAGCTGCATCAACTAATTTTTTATTTGTTAACTTAACTAATTTTTTATTTTTACCTGCAAGCATTGCAGTTTTTGCTAGGCCACTAGCCGATTTAAATGCAAGACCACCAGGTATACCTATGTTAACTAATGCTTCTGTAATTTTACCGGCAGCTGTTGCTTCTGCTTTCTCATCAAATTCTGTAAGATCATCGAAAAATTGTTCAACTCTAGCAGCTTTACCGCTGTTAACTCCAAGGTCCATAAGACTTGCGCCTAAAGAAAAAAAACCTTTTGGTATAGCAATTAAACCTGATGCTATACCGGATAGCATAGACTCTATTGTTCCTACTTTATTATTATCTTGTGCTAAGTATTGAGAATAATCGTAACGAGAAGCCATTGCCTACCTCGCCACATCGTAAACTTTACCATCTTGAATTGTAACTAAATAATCTCCTACTGTATAGTCTCCATCAGGTAATTCTTTACCTTCAATTAATGTGTTTGTATAAGAAACTACTATTTCTTTTTGATCAAGAATACCTTTTTCTTTTTGACCTTTAATTACTTTATCAAGATCAGTTTTAACAACTAAGTTACCTCTGAAATCGTCATTATTTAAAGCAGCAGCATCATCTATACCTGATTGACCAGAGCCTCCTGCTTTTTTAATTACTGCTTTGTTTTCTGCAAAGTTATTTGATAATTCTTTGTTTATTTTTTTTAATTGTCCAGCTCTTAGTTCATTAAGTACTTTGTTAGCCGGATCAGATGCTTTAATATCCTTTTCAATTTCACCTTTAAGTATAAGTGTATCAATAGCATCTTTAGTTTTAGCTGGTTTATCAAATGCTTTACTAGTTGATTGTATAATTTGATTAATTAAACTACCGTCTCTAATAGATCCTTTTAAGTCTCCGCCTGCTTGGTTAACAGCTTGACTAGCTGCAATTAATGAATCATATGCAGCACCTTTGTTCATGCCTTTGATGTCCATAATGTCTCTGTATTTTTGTATTTGTTGAGTACGTTTTTCTTTGTCAGTTAATTGTACAATAGGTGCGCCATCTGAATCTGTGCCTGTGCCTGTGCCTTTTGATTCCCCTAATTCTTTTGTTGTTTTTCCTAAGTTAGGGTCTTTGTTAATATCAATATCTACTTTTTCTTTTTCAATTGTAAACGGATCTGCAAAAGGTATTACCGTATTAGCGTATGTTTTTAATGCACCTGGAGTCATTCCCGCTATACCTTTTATAGCTTTTGCACCACCTTCAACTGCTAATCCTGCAAGAGGTAAAGAAGTTAATGGGTTTTGTCTTAAAAAAGAACCTGTTCTAAAACCTGCTCCAGCTCCTGATGGAGCCATGGGTGCTTTTATGCCACCTCTAGGAACAAATATATCTTTTAATCTTCCGGCTACCCCTAAGTTTTGTGACATAGGTTTATAAGTTCTAGCTGCCTTAAAACCTCTATAAGCTGCAGGTAAAAATCTTGCTGCTGCCATAGCTGCCGGTGCTAAAAATGCAAAGTGATGTTCTCTACCATCTGTTTTAGGGTATCTTTCATCACCAACTAAACCTGTATTAAATTGTTTACTTAAACCACCATTCTTTTTTGGCTCTCTAATACCCGACATAACACCCTCTTTGATAGGGCCGCCGTATCTAAACATTGGTCTGTTTAATGGTTTCATAATTACCTACTTAAATATTTTTCCGTACAATCCACCAACACCTAAAGCTGTGCTTAATGCAGTTGAGAAAGGACTTGCAGCTTGAGGTTCTGCATATTGTTGTCCTGATACACCACCTGCTAAACCAGTTAATGTGTTACCGTATTGTGAAAGTCTACCATAAGGTTCATAAGCTCCAGTCTGTGCTGCTTGTTGATCAGCAGATAATAATGCTTGTTGTTGACCTTGTCTTAATGCACCAAGAGATCCTAATGCAGAAACATCTGCACCCATACTTTGTCTTTGGAAATTAGATAAACCATATTGTTGGCCAGCTAAACCCGATTGTAATCCTGCTAATTGTGCACCTTGACCAAACGCTGTGTTAGCTGCTTGTTGTGCTTGACCAAAACCTTGTGATAATAATTGTGCTTGAAGTGCTGCCCTGTCACCTAATACATCTGATTGATATTGACCAAGTTGTGCACCCTCTCTACCACCACCAAAATTACCAGACATAACTGCTGCATCTCTAATTTGTTGTGCACCTGCTTGACTTTGTTTATCATACTCTGAAAGAGTTGTATCAATAACTTGTTGTTGATATGGAGACATAAAAGGCTGATAAGCTTGTGGGCCAGATAATGCACCAAGTCCACCTACAGTTCCAGCTGCTTGTTGTTGTGCAGTTTGTGCTGCAGATAAAAATGGTTGATAAGAACCTACACCTTGTTGTGCAATGTTAATTGCTTGTGTTTGTAATGGGTCTTCACCAGCAACAAATTGTCTACCAGTAAATGTACTTGTATCAATAGGTGCCGAGTAAGTGGCCGTTGCCTGTGTTGCGTAATCTTTTATTGCCGGTTCTATAAAATCTGAAATTGCCATTATATCATCCTTGATTGTAACATTTGTTGTTGATCATACATTGCTTGTGCACCATCTAATCCTTGTGAATCCTCAGAAACTTCTCCACCTTGTTCTAAGTTATTCATTAAATTTTCCATAACTTCAGCGCCTTTATCTATATCGCCGCCTCCTGCATTTCTAACAGCATCTGCTGTAAATACAAACTCATTTTTTGATAGTCTAGCAGGTACATCATCAGCTCTTTCTTTGCCACCCATTGCTACAAAACCACCTTCGTTTCTAAAATCTTTTTCCATACCACCCATGTCAATCATTTCTGATGCTTCGTCAGTTTGCATAATGCCACCTTCAGCAGCATTAACTCTTACACCACCTGATCTGTAGTCAAATTTATTATATCCTGCTGGTGTTGTGTATCCTGGAACTGTTGAATCTGGCACCGGTCCACCTTCAGCTCTGTTTACTCTTAAAATATCTTTTAATACTTCTACACCACCAAAAGGTTCTACACCTTTAGACCCTATGTCAAAACCCAATTGTTTTAATTTAAATATTTCTAATTCAGAAAAAGGACTTCCTCCATTTGAATAACCTATTCTACCACCATTAGCTGCCATAGCAACTGCCTGTGGTTGCTCCATACCTGCACCTTCTGGTGCTTGTTGTTGCATTACTGCTTTTACAAATTGTTCAAAAGATAATGTGCCGCCTTTGTTTTTGTATTTAACATACTCTGCCATTAACATTTGTTCTGCTTGTGCGTTTTCTGCACCACCACCATTCATCAATCCTGCTCTACCACCATCAGCTGCATAAAAATTTTTCTGTACGTATTGTTTCTGTGGCATGAAAGCTAACCCTTGTCCCTGATCCCCGAGACCTGAGTAATAATTTTTTGCACTTTGTCTAATAGCACCAACATCCATTACATCTTCTACTTCTTCTTCTACTTCTTCAGGAGCAAAAGCATCCATTAAAAAAGGTGCTGCAACTAAACCTGCTCCTCCTGTAAGGAAAGCTGTTTTAGCATCAAAGTTTTTACCAAAAGGATTTAACTTTGAAAAGAAACCTGGTTTCTTAGCACCAGCAGCGTTTCTCATAATTGCTGCTTCTCTTGCTGTATTTCCTACAAACCTATTTGCAAGTGCTGATCTACCTTGATTAAATAAAGCACCAACACCACCGCTTTTACCAAAGATACTTGAAGCTGGTCCACCAAAACTTGCTCTACCTAATAGACCACCAAACTGTGTTCCAGGTAGACCAAATGCTAGTGCACCACCAATAGCTGCTTTACCTATAGGACTTTTAACAATTTTTTTAACGCCTCGTACCGCTTTCTTAACGATACTTCCTAATCCATAAAGTTGTCTGGGTTCTTGCATTCTAGATATTGCCATAATTTTACCTTAATTCCTATGTTTACTTGGTTTTTGAGAACAAATCAAGAGGTGGCATTATAACTTTTACATCTTGTGCCATGTCTTCGTTCTTAAAACCTTTACTTTCCCAGTCTTTTCTTTCCTTAAAAACCTCTCCAGTTTTTTTATGTCTATAAGTTGTCTCTACTTTTGCTTGTTTTATTTCCATTAGTCTATTTTCTCCTTTAATATATTAAGATAACTAATACCAAACACTACACCATCAGATACGGTGCCCGCTGTAGTATAAGATAACGTAGTCCCACCTTCTAAAATTAAAGGTAAGGTTAATATTTCTACACTGGTAGCAGCTACTAATGTTTGTGTGTTTACTATCTCAAATGCATTGTTTTTGATAGTTACCGTTGGTGTATTAGAACCTGATTTATTTGTAACTCTTAAAGATTTTATTATAATAGTTTCGTTAACAGCTGGTGATAACATGTTTACAGTTTCTGCAGCTGTTGTTGTTTTACCGTAAAATCTATATTGGTTTACTACTGCCATTATTCTAAAAAGAAACTCTTAGCTTCTATCTCCTGTTTTACTTCGTCTTGAAATGTACTATTTAATTTTGTAATTACTGAGTCAAGATCCCTGACCAAAGATTGTATATTTTTTTGGCTGTATTCTGGTTCTGCTCTAGTTAATGATTCTACTATTTTTGCCATTATGAATAATCACTAAAAGAACCTGCATCATTAACAGAACTTCCAAATGATCCTCCTGATTTTGAGTCTCTACTACTACCACCAACTGTATTAGGGTCATTTCTTACACCTGGTGTAGTTCTTGTTTCAATATCTTTTAAAGTTTGTCTATCTTTAAAAGCGTCATAACCTTTTTTAGCAATTTTTCCAGCAAAAAACCCGAGAGGGTTTGTTACAAAACCAAGTACATTAGCTAATGTGCCAAGACCAAACCTACCTGTTGGAGTTGTAGTTGTATCATCATCATCGTCATCATCTGGCCCTCTACCACCGCTTCCATCATTTATAGGATATGGATATGGTGCTATTGGTGTATTTGCTTGAGTCATAATTCCAGTTGGTAAACTACTTCCAGATATTTCTAACATATTAGGTTGGCCTGTGTTAGTGCCTAAGCCTAATCTATATTGTTCTTGAGGAAGATATTGTAAACCTCCTGCGTATAGTTCTTGATCTGCTTGATTATAAAAACCTGGTCCACCTTGATTAAAATTAACTCTACCACCTTGATTAAGATTCATTCGTTTACCAAAAAAATATGTATCGTTCATTACCTTCTACCTCCTGGTGAAATATCTAATCTAAATGTACCAAGTTTCCAATCTTCATTTGTTGTAGTGTTGGCAACTTTAATAGCAATAGATCTAGCTCGTAGTCGTGTGTCTTTTTTAGTTGTAGTAGAACTAATATCAAAATTTGTTGTGGTTGCAGAACTATTTGGATAATTTCTTGTTACAAAACTAACTCTGGTATTTCCTGTTTGTGAAATAAAATCTGGTATAAATCTTTGTATTCTCATAATAAACTCACCGTCTCCTCTAAGATCTGGCATTCCTACTGTCTGTCCGGTGTTACTTCTACGTTGTGTAATGTCAAAATCACCAGAGGTAATTGTACCTATAATAGCGGTTGTTACGCCACCAGCATTAATTTGATCGGTCCCTGTTTCCTGTTCATAATATATCGTAATACCATCAGTATTTCCACTACAATCAGTAGCTGCATTGTCTGTCGAATCATAAAATGTTGCGTGTGGTTTATCAAATACAGCAGAATCTTGCCACGCTGTTCGAGGTAAAGTACCTGTTGTCCAAATAGGACGTTTAGAATTAGAATCTAAGTAGTTATAAGTAACCATTCTGTTAACAGCATCTGATGCAGCTGTGCAATAAAACCAACTAATCTCACCAAACAAATTATTTAAACCTGCATTAATGAGATCTCTAGATACCGCATTGATATCGTCGTAAACATGATCTTCTACAAGACATGGTAAAGATTTTAATTGACCATCGTAAGTAAAAAATCCATTCTCTGACATCCAGTATGCAGAACCATCAACTTCTATACATGCATTCTTACCAAATAATCCACAGTTAGTCCCTACTTGTTCAAATGAGAATGTAAATGGTTGTCCTACAAATTTCATAAGAAATAGTGCAGTATCAGTCCATACATAAATTGCATCTCTACCTTTGATAGCTCCCATAATTTTAGAACCATCAGCAAGTCTTTGTGTGCCTGCAGTATTGTTTGCTTTAACTGTATATGAATCTGTTTCATCAATACTTTCTTGAGATGAGAATCTAATAAACATATCGTCTTGTG
>WLWG01001402.1_pt1 | contig 21839 bp, 30 predicted proteins | sample 6712871 | NCBI WGS metagenome assembly WLWG01 (sample SAMN12718693, study PRJNA515312) | sponge metagenome | isolation source: marine sponge | host: Mycale hentscheli | place: New Zealand: South Island, Marlborough, Capsize Point | collected 2003-05-01
AGCGGATAGGAACGTAAGTGAATTTTTCATCGACCTCATCCTTCATCGTGTTGATTGAAATTGGAGCATCTGCCCAAACGTGAAAACAAAATCAGTCACCCAGCAACAACTCATCTTCCGATGTCCCTTGCTGAGCCAAACGCGCGGCGTCTCTGCCGCTGAATTTCCAAAAGAAACATCAAAAGCGTAGCTTGAATCAGATTCGTCATTTGTAAAAGTGAAACCGTTAAAATCAATAGTTAGGTTTTTATACTCATATCCATTTCCTGTACCTGTTCCGTTCCTGTTTATGTTAATAGCAGAAGTTGCCGTTATGTTGCTATGTATTTTTACGATGTTTGAACTCCCTGAAGTTTTACATGTTTCTAGTGCAGTTTGAAAGTCTAAAAAATACACAGGAATACCATTATCTGCATCTGTAATAACCTCTATTAATCCGTAACCTTTAGATATATCAACCCAATTTAATCCGTTATACCTTTGTAATGAATTTAAATCTGTATCATAGATAAAATCACCATTAGAAGGTGTTAATGCTGATTTCTCGGCAGTTGTAACACTTTCAATACCACCGCCTATACCATTCCATGAAGAACCGTCATAAGTAAGTAATGAATCAGATCCCTTGTTATAACAAAGCGTACTTTTTTGTGGAGTTATCTCATTCCAATCAGTACCATCATACCTAACCCAGTCTTTAAGCGATACACCACCCCAATCAACGTGAACACTACCACCACTAGATAATACGTAAATATCACCAGTATTAGTAGTTGGTGGAGCTACACTTGCATCAACAAACTCTAAAGCAGCAGGTAAAACTAACTCATCAGTATTTTCTAACTCTCCTTTTTCATTCTTCCAAGCTAAGTTACCATTATCAGCATCAAAAGCAACGCCAATAATATCATTAATTCCAAAAGTGTTTCCATATGAAGGATTATTTCCAGAATTATATACTTTACCATCTTCTCCTGCATATCCCCAACCCGAAGCATTTTGACCTAGATAAACTCCTAAATCTGGCCCATAGGGTAATTCTCCAATACCAAACATAGCTGAACAAGGTGCGGCATTTCCATCAGCCGTTATTTTAAATTCCCAATACCATTTACCATTTGCAATTCCCATGTTAGCGGTTGAAGTGCTTCTAGTATTATTATCATAAGCAATCTGACAATTACCTTCAGCAAGTGTAGCATCAACCCCTTTAGCTAAAGGATTCATCGTACAAAAATTATTTGTCGGTGTATCTGTTGTAACATCTGTTGCGGCTAGGTTATTTACTGCTAAATGATTATCATTACCACTTGTATCTGCACCCATACCACTTGAATTTGTTCCTGTTCCTGTTTGTTGAAACTGTAAATAAAATCCATTAGTTCCAAAAGTTAAATCATCTTTTGCATCTTTAGGAATCCAAACTCCGTTATTATCTGTTTCACCAAAATTACTAGCGGCATACTGTGTTCCGTCTATAAAATAAAACTCTGATATATACCCATCCATGTGATAAGCATCATTATTTGGATAACGACCAACAGTATGTAATACATTATTATTCCAACCCATTTCAAAATTTTGGTCTGGATAAGTAGAATTAGCTAAACTGGTTTGAAGTTCTCCATTAAGATATAATTTAACTCTGTTTGAATTTGTTCCCTGTGTTGTATCAACAGCGACTACTGCGTGATACCATGCACTAGGGTCTCTAGTTTTTGCATTTGTTTCTACATCTGTGTCAGTAGAACTACCAGAAGTATTATTGGTAAATCTTAAAGTATTAGCAAAAAAAAGAACTCCCCTAGGGTTTCCACTACTTGTTCCTCCTTGTCCAAAAAGAGTATGGTCATCTGCTATGTTACCTCTTTTTACCCATGCACTAATAGTAAAAGTTCTTCTATTTCCCGCACTACTAAAAGTTGTTGATAAATTAGGGTCATCTGGATTATTAAACCTAAGTGAATTAGTTATAAAATCACCAGTTGATTGATTTCCTCCTACTATTGGAAATACCATGTTACGCCTTTACTGGAAATTCGCCTAGTGGTCTCGTTATGCTTTCGTCTTCTTGTTCTGTATAAGTAAACAAAGCGGCTAACGCATCAACATCACTAGCATTATCTATTTGTGTTTGCATCGAGTTACATTTAGTTCTCACACTTGCTCTCCAAGTTTTCCAACCACTATCCATTGTTCCTCCTGTTTCTGTCGCTCTTACTACCATCCAATCACTCGGTGCAAGTATTCCTGCACATTGATTGTCTATCATTCTTTTTTTAATTGTTTTTAAACCTTCAACTTTTACATCACCTACTTCTTTATCACTGGGTAAATCGCCATCATCTGAATCTTGCTGTGTCCATAAACTATCTGCTATAGCTCTAGCCGTAGCTGTACCATAAGAGGCAGTTACAGTGTTGGCACTTGAATCATATGTATACGTTTGATTAGTATTTATATACCACGCTTCATCTTTTTTATTGGTGTTATCTATTATTACTGTGTAAATACCAATGGCGTTTCTCTCTGCTTCTGTCCATAGTGTATAGATTGATGCAGGGTACTGATTACCATTTAAGGTAATACCTTTATTACCTCTTGGCATTTGTGTTATATTACCACTTTCTACTAATGCAAACATATTACTCCTATGATAATGTTAAGTTTTGATTTCTACCAACTTCAAGCCATTTACTTCCATTGTATCTAAATACAAATATATCGCCTTTAGCGGCAGTTGTTGTTAGTGTTGGTGCTGTGTCATCTTTAAATTCATAAGCGGCGTTCCATGTAATAGTTCTAGAACCTGTGCCATCTTGTATAACAAGTATAGATATAAATTGTCCTGTTACACCACCTGTTGCTGAACTAAGTGTTCTGTTACCTGCAAGAGTAACTTTACAAACTGGCTGTGTTAATGCGTTCCAAGTTACTGTAGCACCATCTGTTAATGTCGCTTCTGGATTTACAGCCGCACTAGTAAATGATGAGTATGCACCATCGTTAAAGTTTACTAATTCTGTACCATCAAACTGTTTTATAATAATATCTTTTGCATCTGTGCTTGGTTGTAATACTGTATCACCAGATGATGATGTTAGTTTTACATGGTCTGCATTGGCAATCTTAATATCTATTTGATCATCAGTATCTGCTGTAATGCTTGTGTCACCATCTGCATCTAAAATTAGTTCTGAACCATTTAAGTCTGAATCTAATGGGCCGCCTACTGCACCAGATATCTCCACGATGAAGATACTCGCACCACTTGCAGGTGCTGTGCTAAAAGTTATTTGTGTACCACCACTAGCTAAACTATAATCCGTGCCGGGTTTTTGAATAACCCCATCATGTGATACTAAAAGCTGTGCAGGAGAACCAACCTGTGAACCTAAACTAAATGTGGTGTTAGACCCATTGTAGGTATTGCCACTGGTATCGAGAACACTAAATGTGCCACTCTCTATTGATTTTCCTATGTATGCCATTAATCAGCCTCCGCTATTGTATTACCTTCTGCTACCCATGCAAGAACTTCTTGATAGTCTGTGTTAGCTTCATCTAATGGAACATGAGATATAATATTATTATCAAATGTTACCTCTAAAGTATTAGTTAATTTTTCATTAATTTTTTGTTTTTTTACTTTTATAATATTTGCCATTTTATTTCCTATAATTCTGCACTTGCATCAAAAGATTGTATTGAATAGTTATGACCACTAGAACTTCTACTTCTATAAATTTGAAAACTATCTTGACCAGAATAAGTACCACTTATAGCTTCTACATCAGTAGAGCTCTCATGTCTGTGAACATTTCCAGAAGAAGCCTGTGAAGCTAAAGCATAAGTTGTAAATGTTCCAGTAGTTCTTAAAGGAACAGGTAATTCTCCTCTGTACCAGCCTTGGTCTGACCCTGCAACACCAGTTACTAACATTTTAGTATAATCATCATCACTTCTAAAAAAATACCTTGCACATCTCATTAAATTATCTGCAAAACTTTCATGTTGAAAAGGCGGTAAAGTAGAAGAAGTGTATTCGCCTACTTCTAGTTGTATTCCTGTAATTGCAAAATCATTATCTGTACTTCCTGCTATATCAAGATTACCTTGGTCTCTATCAGAATTACTTGTTGCCTCCCATGCTGTAGGCACAGCACCACCACTGTAGTTTGAGCCACTATCTAAAAACCACTCTATTGATAAACTTTTATTATTATCATTGTCAAAAGCACCTGTTGTATCAGCCGCATAATTTACAACTTTTTGTTCCCAAGTGTTTGCACTTGATATTGTATAACTAGCACCACATATTCTGGTATTATCATTGTCAACAAGGTTTACTTGTGCTGTACCAGTTTTATTAGATTTAACCCAAAAAGATAAAGTTAGTTTTTCCGCATTAGAAGTACCTTTTTTAATCATTTGTAAATCTTGACCTTCTAAAAAGTAAAAAAGAATTAAATTATTGTCTGCCGCAAGAGAAGCATCTGCTGTTGTGCAATCTAATCTGAAGGCTTTTCTAAAACCATTATCGTAAGCATTACCACTGGTTAAACTTTCTTGAATAACTGTATAAGAGCCTGCACTATCTATATTTGCATACATTCTATCAACAGTTTTATATCCTGCTGTATTTTGACCAGTAACACTGGTACTTCGTTGAGACACTGCCATATCACCATTTATAATTATAGGTTTTGCATTAGGTCTTTTACCTAATCCTGCCGCCGCAAAAGTTGTTGCGGCTGTTCCTCCATTAGCCACAGGAGTTGCACCTGTTAACATATTTGCTACATCTATTTTACTTAGTGCCATGTGTTACTCCGTTGGTTGTGTCCATACACTATTTGTTAGATTGCCATCGGCATCTCTTGCTAGTAGTGCATCATACTGTGACTCAGTTGTGTTGTTTTGTGGCAAGTCTCTTAATGTTTGCCTCCATGTTTTTATATAATCTGGCATAGTAACATCAGAGTTAGCCATGTAGTCTGTTGCCTCTAGTTTTTGTTTTCTTATATTTTTTATTCTTGTAAGTTTTCTTTCAACAGATTTATCTTCCCATGCTTTTCTTTCAGTATTTACAACTGCAACTTCTTCAGCAGATAATTCTCTTAATTGTCCGTTATTCCATGCTTTCATTATGTTTTTACTCCGTAAACTGTTACGTCTGCTAACTCTATATTTCCAGATGAGCCATATAATTTAAATCCGTATCGTGCCGCAGTACCACTATATTTGCCAGAAAAATTGTTGGCACTATATACGTTACCATTATTACGATAACCTGATTGTCCGTTAGCTATTACAGAAAGACTATCGTTTGCCAATGGATTATAGATATATAAATGACCAGACGCACCACTATCACTTGCATTGTCGTAATCTAATGTTCCAGTAAGTATAAATTGATTACCTCCATTTTCATTATTTACCTCATCAGCACTATTTACATCTCTTCCATAAGAAGCCCAGTAATAATATGCACCAGAATATTCAGTAGTACTTGTGTCTGAATAAAATCTCATGCGTAAATTACCTTCAGCAGTTAATCTAATTTTAGAATAATTAACAAAATAAGTATCATAAGTTGATGAAAATATATTAGAAAATTCTATTGCAGAAACACTAGAGCCAGAACTTATTGATGATTGTGATAATTTAACTAAATTATTATTATCTCCTGTAATTGTACCAGTAAATGCATAATTAGATGTTAGGTCTAACTTAGTATTTTCTACAGCATCATCTGTAATTCCACCTGTTGGTATTGTTGTTTTACTCATGTGTTATTCCTCTTATCCGCAATGTAATGTGCATGGAACGCAATACGAACCATCATCATATGTATGTGTTTTTTCTGTTGACGTTACTTTAGCAATTGTACTTGCTCGTAAAATATCATCTGCTTGAACTTTTGCTGTGCCATCACCTTTACTTTGTAAGTAATCACCAATAGCCACTGTTTCATCTCCGTGTATTCTAACGACAAAGGAACCTAATGATGCAACGTACATATCATTTACTTTATCATCATGAACATCCCAATCTAAAAATACACCATAAATAGCTTTACTATCTTCTGTGTCTGAAATTTTACACATAGGTGACCTTTCATTTTCTTCTTTAGAAATTATACCTGTATACTCAACATCATCTACTGTAACTGTATGGCTATCTCCTACACTTTTACCATCTGGTAAAGCACCAATATATTCTGTTAATGTTTCTCCATCTTTTGTGTATTCTACTTGATACCAGTCACATAAAGTTGCAATGCTATCCAAAACTGTACCACGCAATATTGTTGGTTTTGAATTATCTGCTAGCCTTGACCAGTGACTTCCACAAAAAGTGCTGTATGATACTGTCGCTCCACTAACTGATATAACACCTTCTTGTGAATTTGCTTGTTTAAAAGAAATTAAAGAACCATCATCGCCCTGTCTGTTTATAATCATAACAACATCACCACTAGCATTTTCAGTGTGAACAACTCTTCCATTAGCTTTTAATTCATGACCTGTTGTTGTTGCATTAAGACTAGTTTTTGCTATTAAAATATCACCATCAGCCGCAATTTTCATTCTTTGAGTAATAGAACCACTTTCCATAGTATAAAGTTCAAGAGAACCTGCTTCACTTCCCGCAGTAGTTGTATCCATCTGTCCTTCTATACGAGAAGTCACAATATTTGAGCCACCTGAATTGACGTGTGAATAACCTATATAACCATTTGCCGCGCCATTACTACCTATTGCAACTTTTCCCGTTGCACCAGAAGCTCCTGCAACTTGAAAACTATAAACTGAAGTTGATAAATCGCCACCCCCATTACTCGCTTCAACATTAGGGCTACAATTTATTCCAACCGCACTTAATCCCCCATCTGCAAAAATCATGTCAGTTTCAGCATTAGATTCTACTCTAAAGTCTACATCGTCAGAATCTTCATTAATTACTACTGCTGTATCTGTGATTGTCAGTTGGTCATCGTTGGAAGAAGATTGGTCATCTATTCCTGCAAAAGAAGCCGCAGGTATTAATGCTTTTTTTAATTCACCATCAGTAGCGTCTTCTATTAATACATGGTCAGCAGAATTATCTAAGGTAACTAAAGTTCTAGCAGAAATAGTGTCATCTGGTATTCCTATAGTTCCTACACTCTTTGCTTGATGAACAACATAAATATTGTTTGTGCCGCTAGGAGGTGCACCAGTAAACGTTAGTGTTGTTCCAGAAACAGTGTATGCTGAGTTAGGGTCTTGACGTACATTACCAACAAATACTTCAATGTCTAATGTTGATGAAGGTGCTACATCTAAAGTAAATGCAGTTGTGCTTCCATCACCACTAAACCTCTTACCTTGAAGAGATTGAAAAGTATTTCTGGTATCTAAAGGTGTACCTATAAAAGCCATTTTACGTTATCTCCATTATTGACAAAGTAATATCAGCCGCACCAGATGCTGTTAATTTTAACAGATCTGTAGCTTCCATTACGACTTTATTTCCCGCAAGCAGTTCGAGAGTACCACCAACAGGGATCGGCGCATTAGTTACTAACTCAACATCTTGGTTAGCCTCATCATTTGCACCTGCTCTGTTAGAAGTGTCTGAACTTAAAGTAACAGTTGCAGTGATTTGACCAGTTGTTGTATTACCTACCATAACACCAAGAACTACTGTAGTTGTAGAACCGGCAACAGTGTAGATAGTATCGACGCTGGTAACTCCTGCTTTTGTTACTACTTTAAAAGTATTAGCCATTTATCCTCCTATTATCCTAAAGCAATTGCCAGTGCCGTTGGGTCTTCTGTTGAAAATCCTTGACCTGCCATATAAGTTGTTAATCGAGATAGTGCCGCTTTTCTATTTGTTCCACCGGCTCCATCATCTACAATTATTAAATCAGAAGTAGTTAAATCTGCTCCAATGTCTGATCCACCATCTATCTCTAAGGCTGTTAAAGCAACTTTACCTGCTGTAGAAATAGTAGCTAGTTTTGAGTCAGCAATTGCTGCACTTGATTTAATATCTGCGTTTACAATGTTTGTAATTGTGTTGTTGTCTGAATCTATTGATTTGTTTGTTAATGTAGCAGTCGAAGCTGTTGAAACTAAACGAGCATCGCCGCCTGTACCCGGTAATGTTAGGGTGTTAGTAGCAGCCTCAGAATGAGGTGCAGCTACAAGGGACTGTGCGTGAGCATTTGAACTCTCACAATAAAACTTTATTGTTGAAACTGATCCAGTATTTTTAAGATCAATAAGACCACCAGAAACAAATAAATCATCTCCTATAGTTGCATCAGCGGTTACTGTTAAGTTACCACTGCTATCTAATTTTAATCCATTACCAGAACCTACTGTTCCACCAGATTTAATAACTAAATTATCACTATCAGAGTCATCAACAGCAATGTGAAATTTGTCTGCTCCTTGTGTGTCCAGTATAATTGCTGGATCACCAGAAGCGACATCTATTTCTATGTTTCCTGTAAATGTTGCACCAGACAAACCAGCGTATATTGATCCTATTGATGTTCCACCTATAGTAAGAGCGTCTGTTTCTAATGTTCCATCTATGTCAGCATTACCAGAAATATCTAATGTTGCCGCGTCTAACTCACCAGACGCAGTTAAATTTGTAATTCCAGTTACAGCGCCACCAAAAGCGACGTTATTACTTCCATCTTCAAAAATTAATTTACTAGCAGGTAAAGTACAGAATATATCTTTTGTACCAGAACTAAAGTTAACAGCACTATCACTATTAGAACTAGATATAACAGTGGTTCTAGTTAATGTAGAACTATCACCATTAAGCGTACCTAATCCTGTTTCAAACTCATCTTGATCTTGATGTGCAATACAATAATATGTTGTATTACTATTACCAACACCATCAGCAAAAGTATCAAAACCAGTTACAGCATTGCCAATAGAAAAAACTCCCGTACCTGTAGTGGTCGAAGTTTCTTTTACTCTGTCATTAATGACTAAAGCCATTTATTCTCCTATGCCAATCGTAATATAGCGTTACTTGCATCAGCCGTTGGAAACTGAATTGTAAAGGTTCCACTTGTAGATGTCTTATCACCACCAAAATCTAAAACAGCGACTGCTTTATTAGAGTCAGAGCTATTGTAAATTAAAGCACCTCTTGCTGTAATAGTTGCAGATGTAAAAGATATATCAGCAAAATCACAAATAGCTGTAGTTCCAGAAGTTGTTGGAGTTACGCTTGTTAAAGTTCCTCCACCAGAACTATATGTTCCAGAATCAGAGACTTCGTTAGTTGTGCTAAAAGCGGTTGTAGTTGCATCCAAAGAAGCGGAACTTGTGTACAATGCTATTTTAAAAGTATCACCACTGGAAGCAGTAAAGTTATGCGTTCCTTGTAGCAATTCTTGTTTGAAGCTTGTACATACAGCTTGAGTTATAGCCATGTTTTATCCTCCTATGGGTTCTGTGATTGCAGAGGAGTACGTAACGCCCCATGCATGTATTCATCTCTTCGGTGCCTTCCTTGTTGTTCTATGACAAGTTCTTGAAGTGCCCGTTGATATGATTGTTCATATAATTGCAGCATTTCTGCTGGTCCCTTCAAAAATTTGAAGGCTTCTGCAAGACTCCCATAAAGCAATAGTGCCGGAGCATTATTACCCAACCAAGAGGTTGAATTACTACTAGAAAGTCTTGTTGGTAATCTAGTAATTCCTAACTCCACGTTATACGCTACATCGGGCGTTGGTGCAACATAAATTGTATTATGATCCCACCATGCCCAGTATCTAGGGGTCCCTGTAGAAGTTCGATCTGGCCAATATTCGTTCATATAACTAATATCGCGTTGTTCTAAAAATGTCCTTGATGTTCCAGATGGTGCAAATATTTGCATGTGTCTAACGGTGCCAAGCGATGTTGGATCTGGAGACGCGCCACCCGGTAAAGATAAAAAAGCATTACTTGCTGTTAAATTTGCAGATTGATGTGATTTAAAAACATCTAAATCTACATCTCTAAATATTCTATTTTCAGCGTGCTGAATAAAATCGTTAACAATAGAGTCTGATAAAACACTACTACTAACCTCTGTGTAGTCTCTTATTTGTGTTACTAATTCTGAATATGTTGTTGTCATTATGATACGCTCACTGATACTATACCAATAGATGACACAACTAAAGGTTGTTTTTTACTTGTTGAAGGTTGCATAGAGTCTTCGTATTCAAAAAATCCTGCACCACCGACAAAAACAGTTATAGGTTCTAATCTATCTGGTCTACCATCTTTAACACTTTGTGCATCCGATGCGTGTCTTTGTCTTTCAAGCTGTGGATGTTTAGCTTCAAACTCAGATTTATGAACCATGGAACCATTCCATTCTTTAACCATTTCTTTGTAAGGAAACTCCATACCACTACGATCAGATATTGCTTTTGAATATTTACCAGAAGCATGTGCCATTAAATGTACCCTCTCTCTGGTGTAGCAAAGAAACTAGAACGTGGTCTATCTTCTTCCGAAGCACGTTGCCATTCTTCTTCGTATAATTGTTTTAATAAAGGTGTTCTCTCTGGTGCTTTTTTTACAGAAGTATAATAAGCTAAACCAGAAGTTAAGCATGGTAAAAATCTAGTTGGAACTTCTAACTGATCATTATAATCACCCGCGTCCTGTATTTTAGTTAAACCATAATACTTAAAAGTGTGTGCACCATCTGGTGTTGGATATAGATACAATGTAGGAGTAGATGCTCCTCTTTCCAAAAAGTATTGTACCGGTGTACCTTCACTAGATTTAGTAGAAATATTTAAATATTCAGCACGGCTTATTCTATCAACTTCAATGTCTGTTGTAGTATCTGATGTTTTAAATAAAACTGCTTCAAGTATATCAACTAAATCACTATCAAGTGTGTAACTTGTTGTGCTACCCGTTAGTGTTAATGTTCTAAGCTCAACAGTCCAAAGATTAATACCTCTGTTAGCCCATTCAGCTAACATAATATTAAGTGAACGTCTTGCGCTTTTTAAATCATAACCAGATCTAGAATTAATTCCACATCTTTCAAATGCTTCTTCAATGACTTGATCCACATCTAAATTAAAAGTGTTAGTTCCGGACGTTGCCATTACTTACCTACTTTTCTCATTGCCTTGTTATGAGCCTGCTTAAAAGTTTTACCTTTTTTCATGGCTTTCTTCATAGAAGACATGTGTTTTTTTGTATGATGTTTAGAATGCTTTTTTAAAGCTTTCTTTCCAGCTTTTGATATTTGTTGTGGCATCGAAGACCTCGATATCATTTTTAATTATAGTATGCTACTACAAAATCACAGTTTGTAACGTCGACAAAAGCAGCCGTTTCAAATCTTACGCCATCTCCATCAAAATTCATAGTTAAAGGTTCATTCGCTGCAGTACCCCATTTTAAATGAATTTTAATATCACCAGCCGCGGAAGTATTATCATAAATTTTTACTTCACCGTCTGCCGCACTTGATTGACATTGAATAGATTTTATTCTTATTGAACCAAGATTTGTAGCGCTTCCACCCACAAAGCCTTGCAGTCTACCATCTGATGTTAGTGCAACACTTGCTTTTACATTAGTCATATTATCTCCTAATTAATAATGTGGAGCGTTAGCTCCACATTTAATTTATTATGCTTCTTTAGCAAATGTACCTCTAACTTGAGTAACTTGCCATGCTACTACTCCATCAAGCGATGAAATAACAACATAGTCCCCTTGTTTAGAAGTTGCTTTTGTGTTGATTAAGTCTTTATCATCAGTAGAAGAACCCGCATAAGTGATTCCGTCTGAAGCGTTTGGACTAATTGTTAAAGTGTTTTGACCGTCTGGTGCTGTATTTACAAATTTAAAAGAATATCCTATAGCAATAGCTGGTAGTGTAAATACTACTCCATCAGTTCCACTTAAAAGAGTTTTTCCAGAATCTGCTGTCGTTACAGTGTAATTTGAAGATTTAGTTTCAATATTTACACCGTCTTTTCCTTCTAGTATTGGACCAGAAAAAGTTGTTGTACCCATTTTTACCTCGTAAGTAAAGTTATACCATCTCTACGAGCGTCTGCTAGGGCAGTCGGTATAACCAGTTATCCTAGTTTATAATGTGGGGGACTAAGCCCCCACAAGTTAAGAGTAATTATGCTCCCGGTGAACCAAAGATACCTCTAAAGTCAGAGAACCCGAATGAGTATCTTTCTCTAGATTTGTATCTAACGTTTCCAGTTTCAAAATCGCCTTCCATCTTAGTGGAAATTGGCGCTCTTTGGAAGTGTTTTAATCCGTTTGGTGCATCAGTTTTAATGAAAAATGCATCTGTATCAGTTAAGTAGTTATTTACTACATAACCTTGAGGAATCATCCCCATGCTACCGATAGCATTGATATCATTATCAGCAGTACCAACTCTTTGACCAGATTTCATCAATCTTTCAGCAGTGAACTGAAGATTTACTGGAATGATTAACTTTTGACCATTTAGAGCGATTTTTAATCCTCTATCGTCAGTTAATCCAGCAATGTCAATCAGTGCTTGCTCTAAAGATGTTTCATTTAGGTCAGCAGATGTTGCTAGTTCGTTTGAAATGCTACCGCCAGTTGATGGGTGAGCAGTAGAACATAATTCTACGCCGTCTCCACCAGTGAAAGATGAATCAAACGCATTGTTTAATACGTTCGCACCTTTTACTTGTTTAGCGTTAGCCATTGAACGAGCTAGTGCTTTTGTGTAACGAGAACTGATTGTGTCGTAAAGGTTATCCTCTACTGCTTCTTCAGTAATCGCAAAAGCAAGTGCTATAGTTTCGTGAGTGTATCTCGCAGTGAAAGACTCAGTAGCATCGTCGTAATTTACGCCTGTGCCTTCTGGTTTTACTTGCGCTGTACCGAAACCGGATAGCATTACTTCTTCTTCGAATGCACGATCAGAAGTTTCTGTATCGAAAATCTGTTCATGCTGGTTTTCGTATCTGGCATATTCCAAACCGAACAAAGCGTTTAGGCCCGGTTCAAGCTCTTTTACCAGTTGTGATCTAGAAATTGGCATTAAACCCTCCTATTATATTGCAGTGGTCAGTAACCAAGTATGCTCACCAACGTTAGGTACTACATATGCGTTAGCATTTGCAGAACTTGTATCGCTGTTGTTTGGATCCTTGGAGATACCAACTTGTTTAAATTGTCCAGAAGTTGTGCTGGTAGAAGTATCTAACTCTTGTGAAGATCTTCCAGAAAGAGTGCTTCCACCCGTTCCTACTAAATCAAAACCACTAAAGTTCATAGCTGCTGTGCCAGTACCATCATGTTGGACTTCAAAGACGATTCTTGGATCGTCGTATATGTAAGCCACTATATCAGAAGCATTTGTGCTTGCTGGATAATAGTTACTAAAAGTTGGCTTACTTGTAGTTGGGTCTGTATAGAAACATCCGCCGAAAATGCCTAAAACTACATTGCCCGCCGCAGCAGATTCAATTCCACCTGCTGCAACAGCTTTCACTGCTTGACCATGATAGATCGCAGTGCCATAGTTCGCTGCAATTGCGTATTCGTTTGTTCTAATAAGACCGCCTGTAAGATGCCTTACGGGTCTAAACCCGAATGCTGCGTCTTTATTTGCCATCGTTATATCCTTTTTTTAAAGGGTTAAGTTTTTTTAGTTCGATGGACAAAAGAGCTAGAAAATTAGTTCTTTTTGTTGCCACCGAAGGTTACACGAGATTGCCTATCTGGTTTAGAGACCGGCATACTGGGGTGTTGTTCCTTTAGTAAATCATTTGCGACTGCTTCTTCTTTATCCAGAACTTGCTGTTTAAAGTAAGCTGTTCGCTCTTCAACGATTTCTACCGGAATTTTAGCCAGTAATAAACCACCAACGCCTATAACACCTTGGTATTTCCCTTCCTGTATTGTCGGATACTGACCATCGTCGGAATCGGCTCTTACGAGTTCAAAACCTTCTCTTAATCGAGCATTCAAATTTTTATTATCTGATTGCCCTAAAGTTTCAGCGCGTATCCACCTATATTTGTACCCATCGGGTGCAGGAGGTGCGTCTAGGGATGACGGGGGTGCCCATGGTTTCCTACGAGTCGTTTTCTCGCGGGATAAGGCAGCGCGTGGAGTCTTATTTTCATCAATTTTATTCATATGCCTACTCCTTCACGTATTTCGCATATTCTTCTAGTGGCACACCTAATTTTTTAGCAATCGCTACTTGTGATGGTGTGAGCCTCACTGTTTTGCGTCCAGTTCGTGTGGTCCTGTTAGCAGAAGCAACTGTTTGGACGGGTTGTTTGCTTCCTTGGACTTCTCCCCCATCGTTAAACTTCTGGGGAAACTCAGTTCGAAGTCTTCTGTCAATCTCTTCGTAGTATTCATCAGAAGATGGATTAAATCCTTCTTCTTCCACAAGTTTCTTGTGAATACCAAACGAAGCGTATGTCATAGCTTCATCTTTACCAAACCACTCATTTTTTTCCGCCCATGCTTCCGCTTTTGGGTCCGGTGGAGCAGCTTGTGGTTGTTGTACATTACTTTGTACAGGTTGTTGTATGGTCTGTCCAGCATTTTCTTGAGATTTTTCGTATAATTTTCTTTGCTCTTCCGTAGCATTTATACGTTCTTGCTCAATAGCTAGCTTTGCTAATGCTTGATTTGCATTGACTTGTGCATCTACATCACCTTTTGCAACTGCTGCTTTTAAAGCTATTTTAGCTGTTTCTAGTTCTGATTTTACACGTCCTGCAAACTCATTAACATAACCATCATCTAGTTTTGTAAACTTTGTTTGTAGATCATCGCGTTCTTTTTTAATTTGTTCAGCAAAACTAAGAGCTTCTTTTTCTCTTCTCTCTGCCTCACGAATTTTGTATGTTAGTCTGTCAATACGTTTTTTGACACCGTCACTATACTCTTCGCGTTCATCTTTTTCTTTAACCGGTTCTGCTTTTACTTCAACTTCCGGTTCTGCTTTTACTTCTTCTTGTTTTGCATCCTTGAGTTCAACATCAATAGCGCTTCCAGACGTATCTAGATCAACCATTATGTTGTCCTCTTTCAATGCTTCTTGTGCTTCGGGCATGGGTTCCTCTCCATGTTAATGTGTTACTGGCGATAAGATACTTTCGGGGTCTTCTACAACTCCAAGAATTTCATCATCATTTAGTAAGCGTAATTCGCCGCCTTCAATATTAAGACGTGAACCTGCGTATTTGGCAAATATTACCCAATCGTTTTTCTTGCACCATGCACCATTTGGAAAACGACTTTCATCGTTGTACGCATCTGGTCCTACCTTTAGTACAAGTCCAACATTAGCTGCAATTTGTGTTTCTTGTACTGTTTTATCAGACAAGATAATACCACCTTTGGTTTTGCCTTTACCTTGATGAGGTAAAATTAAAATCCTCCAGCCTGTTGGTTCTGGTAATTTAGATTCTTCTTTTTTCTTTTTTTCTTTTTTTACTTGTTTTGCACGCGCTTTTGCAACGTGTGTTGGTAAAATTAAGTTAGTCATTTTGCTCCTGTTTCTTTAGCAGGTCCGAGAGTTCCTGTTCGATATAGTTTAAAGTATCAAGTTGACCTAAATGATTTTGATAATCATTCCAATCTTTTACTTGATTGTTGATAATTATCTCAGTTAGTTGGGTTTGTCTAGTCCTAATTACTCTATATAGCTTCTCAGCTAAATAAATTGCATCCATAAGTTATTTTTTCTTAAATAAACCTACAGCTCCTTTCGCGCCCTTAATGCCGAAACTTGCTGAGCAGGCAATATATAATAGATGTTTATAATAATCTGGGAGAGATTGCAAGGCAATAAACCCTTTCTCAATATGGTCTGTCATTCCGGGAAAGAAGACTAGTGTCGCTGGAGCGAGAAGACAAATTAAAATTAGTTCATCTTTCCAGCTTCCTTTCATTTGATCTACTGCTGATTGCTCCCATGCTACTTTGCCAGCAATTTGATCTTGTTTTAATTTAGTAGCTGCGCGGACTTCTGTAACTTTTAATTCTGCTTTTGCCTTTTTCGTATCAACGAAACCCTTGACGCCGTCAGCAACGACGCCAAGTAAAGGTTTAGCTAAGAGTTGCCAGACCATGGTCTAGGCTCCTCCTCCTAATTGACTAAGAATAATGAGTACAATAACTGCTACGATACCCGCTTTTATCCAGTCCTTCATTTTCCAATCGGACCATTCTTTTAAATGTGCCCATAAGTCTTTTACTAAGTTCATGTTTCCTCCTAGTGTTCAGTCAAGTCAAAATCTGGTTCAAACTCGACCACTTTTATTGGATCTAAAACTTCCTCAAGTTTTTGTAATGCATCTTTTACATCATGTTCGCAATTTAAGCAACCACAATGGCATTTACCGCCATTACCATGGTGACATTCATGTTCACAATGTCTACAAAGAGCCATTAATGAATTGTCTCTTTTTTATATTCGTGGTTCTCTAAATCTTGTGCGAATGCATAGAACATTTCTGAGGTTTGTTCTGGTCCCAATATATCTAGATAAATTGATTTTGCTACAACCAGTAATGATGCACTAAGAGCCATTGGATCTTGTGTATGCTGGTCCGCGAAATCAAACACTTTATCTAAAATCTTATTTTTTTCGTTTCTTAACAGTTTTTTTCCTTTTTTTAACAATATAGCCTCCATCCTTTGCGTAAGTAGATACCCTAGCCCCGCCAAGAGCTTTTCTTATTTGTGCAGAATCATCAACTTTAAAGTCTTTTTTTCTATATTTTTTCTTTAATAAGCTTGCTATTCTTTTACTAACTGCCACTACGCCCCCTTTGACCTGCTAAAGTTACTTCTGCTCTAAGATCTGCTTGATCTTCTTGGCTTTGTAGCTTTTCTTTGTCCATTTCATCCTTTTGTTGTAGTTTTTGACCTTCAAAGTTAAGTTTTTCTACGTCTAACTCAAGTTTTTTATCAGCATTTTCTTTATTTTGCTGTATTTCTTGTGCACGAAGCATTAATTCTTGTTGTTTTAGGTCAATAAGTGGATCAGAATCTTTTTTACCAAGGTATTCTTGCTCTTCTGCCACTAATTCCTCTGTCATTGTTACAATTCTCTCTGCAATTTCATTCTCATTTTGTTGTTGAAACTGTTGCATAAGTTGTGGCGGTACTTGTCCACCAAATTGTGCTGCTTGTTCTTGCATTGCTTCAGCATTTTTCGCTGTTATTTCTTCTCTAGCCATCATTGAAATGTGTTCAGAGATGTGAGCTTGTAAAACACCCATTGCAGGTGGATTATTTGCTACTAAAAACGAACTCATAAAGGCTTGGTGTGCATTTATATGCGCTGCATGATTCTGACCTTGAAATGCTTGTAGCTTCATCATCTGTAATGACTTAGCATTTTCCATTCCGGGATCTTCTGGTTGTGGTTGTTGAGGAGGAGGAAGTAACATGTCAATATCTCTAACACCAAGTGCTTCATACATACGTCTGTACGCTTCATGCATGTTATGCATTTGCGGATTTGATGTAGCCATTTGCATTTGTGTTTGCGCTAAAGTAACGCGCTGAGCCATAGAGAAAATATTCGGATCAGAAACAGGTAGTATGTCAACCCGTTCATCAAAATCTTGTTGTTTAACAACACGATTGCCACCACGAACAGCATAAGGGTACTCAGCCGGTAAACTTTCTGCAAAGACTCTTGATAATAATTTAAATTCAACTTTTTGTGCGTAATGTAATCGTTTATGAATAGCGTTCATCACTTTCGTGCCGCGTTCCATAATTGCCATTGTTGTACCTACTGGATTTGCTTGTGAGCCTTCACCCATCTTGTTATCGGCAATAGACGCAAAACGTCTACCCGCATCAACAACAAAACCTAGTAGTTGAAAAAGCGTAGCACTTGGTTCTTTATAAGGAATCAACATCAAGGATTCGCGGATCGCGCCTCCCGGTGCATCTACATCCCGGAACTCTCCGGGTTGGAGTGGTTGATCATCGTCTCGAACACGCAACCCTCTTGCCTTAAAACCGGCAGGGAGATTGGACAACGTACCTGCATCAATGAGTTGACGGAGTGCTGACGTAGCTGTTCTTGAGAGACCCCCGAGCATGTGGATAAGGCCAAAGCCATAAAAACCAAGACCGGGTAGAAACTTATAGTGAACAAAGTATTGTATCTTTTTTCGGAGAGGATCGTCTTCTCTGTAGTTTCGGTATATGGCCAAAACTTGTCCCGATCCTTCGTCAACAGTAACAACATAAGGTAGTTTAATACCAGTAGGTTCTCCTGTTTGCGAGTCTTTATCTTCGAAACCGGGTATGTCCAAATCGCAATGAAACTCTAAGAGTACTATGTCCTCTGCGTTTTGCGGCGCAGAAATCCCATCTAATTCATCATACTTATCTTGTGCACCGTTGTTATCAGTTTGTGACATCACCACATCAACATCACGGTACATACCGCTTACTTGTTTCTTACGTAACTCATTACCCATTGTTTTAATAACATGTGTAATACGCTCACAAGATTCCATGTCTGTTGATACATACGGCATCACCACATCTTCTGCTGGTACAAATTTTGATACGGCTCTACCTCTCACACCTTCGTAGTAAACTTTTTTAAAGGCACTACCCGCTAGTGGTAAATGAAAAAGCATTTGATCAAGTTCTTGATCGTACTCTTCCATCTCATAACTAATTTGATAGTTCATGAACTCTTTCACACGTTGTGATTGCTGTTCAATTGCTGGTGTTATCTCGCCCACTATTTGTGTGCGGATAGGACCTTCGGGGGGAAGTAACTCTTTATAAGCTTGCGCTTGAAACTGTGTAACTGTCTCTGCTAGTAATGGGTGTGTAACACCTGTTGCACCAGCAAAGGGTTTTGATCTGTCTTCGTATTTAAATCCTAGTAAGTCTAATCCATCCGTATATGTTTTTAGCCAGTCTGCTCTTGCATCTTTATCATATTCATAATCAGATATAAGACCACCAGCTAATGATTCTAATTCATCTTCGGGTATAAGATCTGCTAGGTTGGCATTAAATGCGCCTTCTATAGATGTGTCTTCAACAGGGTTCACGATTGCTGAACCATCGTCCAACATCATCGAGTCACCTTCCATCATTGGTGTGGTGATTTCTTGTGCTGAATCTGGAGCTATCTCTAGATTAATCTCTTCATTTACTTTTTCTATAGCCATTATACTCCTACAGGTCTTGTTATATCATTAATGTTCATTATGCCACCTTTTGCTGCCATCTCTGGTTTTGCATCCATCATGTCCATACCTTCTTCTAAAAGATCCATAGGTATAAAATCAACAGCATTAGGAATAGCATTTAATATCATCAAAGCTCTACTAGCAATTTTTCTTATAATAGGATTGTCAGCAAAGTCTCCAAATTTTTTTCTCATGCCTTCAAGAAAAGTTTTTTCTTTTACTTCTTTTGGTGCGTCCATAGCAGCCGCTTCATTTAAAAGACTGTTTGTATCTTTTAATAAAGTTATTCTTTGTGTTTTATTTACTGACGTTGCCGGCGTCAAACCTTTTGCTCTTAACATTTCTATTTGTGCTGGCGATTGACCTTTGTACGCGAGCCGTGGTTCATCAGCTTCTGTCACTATTTCATTAAACTGTGCTAGTGCTGTTCTATCTTTACCTACTCTATTTTTAAAATCTGCCTGTTGTTCTTTTGTTATGATATTTTTAGATTTTGCTAAATCAATTAACATTTGTGGCGTTAGTCCTTTAGCAAATGAAGGAACGTCCATCATCTCCATCATTTTAGCACCTACTGGTCCACTTGATGTTCTAGCAGACTGCGTTGCTATTCTTTTATTTGCTTGTGTTACTTTATCTACCATTTTATTTTTCCATCGCAATGGCGGCTTTCACCGCCATGCGACTAACCCAGTCAGAGGTGTGTGCGTTTTCGGCCGACTGGTAACTCATTATGTTTTTCTTGATGCTCCCCAACCACGTTTAGTGATCATCTTGCTTTTGTTATTGTGGACAGATCCACCGCCCATGTATCCTTTTACTTCTCCACCTTTAGCCTTGAATACAGGCTGTGGTTTTCCAATACCAGTAGCAAGAGGAGGAAGACTTTCTTTAAAACGTCCTTCGTTTTTTAGTGTTTTATTTGTTCTAGTATTTGCTACTTCTATTCCCGGTTGTCTATTACTTGACAGTCTGTAAGGATTTTTTTTAGCACGTTCATCTCTTGGTGGTTTTAATTTTAATTTTGGTTTGATGTCCGGTTCTGGTTTTGGTTTCGGTTTAATATCCGGTGGTGGTTTTTTCTTTGGAACAATTTTATTATCGTCCAATAAATCTTTAACTTTTTCTGCAACTAAATTAGCAGCCTTTTTAGCATTTACCATTACTTTAATTGCGGGTATGCTTGCAGCAGCCTCCATAATTACTTTGGAGTAAGTATTTCCTTGATTATCTGTAGCCATTAGTAGTACTCCCTTGGTTCCGTGATCCGTGGTTCATCGTAGTAGTCATCGGGGAGTTTGACAAAGTTGCCTTGACGGTATCGCATGAGCGCTTGTGTTGTTGAGTCAACATAATCGTCATGATCGCCAAAAGGAAAAGCTGCACACTCCTCTATAACGTCCTGTGCCCATCGTTCATCCGGACACCATACTTGGCCCGATTCAAACATAGGGGCTACTGAGTTTACCCGAACATGTTTATCGTTCCCTCGACTTGGTGTAAAGTTTACAACAGGTATACCTGCTGATCTTAACTCATCTGTCAACGGAAGTCCAGAAGCTTTTGCTTCCACAATAACTGTTTCCGGTTCCCAGTATTTATATTTATCCATAGCAATTTTTTTGAGCTCTGTAAACTCCCATCTTCCTTTTTCTGCATCTAATAATATTATTTGAGGGTTTCCCTTACTTGGGTGACTAAACACGCCCCATGTGGTAATCGCGCTATAGTCCGCTGTTTCTTTTTTACTGAACGCTGTATCATAACTTTGGATGACATGAATTAGATCCGGTACTTCATCTTCTTCCCATATTTGCCACCACTCACGTTTCAATATAGAGCCCTCTTCGGCGGTAGGATTTTGCTGCCACTGGGCTTGCCATTTTTGCTCTGTTAAGGAAGCACGGGTCGCGGTCAACGAATCAATGTCCCAGTACTCTGGCCAAATAGGTTTATTACTTGGTAATATAGCCGGGAACTCAATAAGCTCCCACTGATCTGCCTTGGGTTCTTTTGCTTGAGCGTCAATCAATCTGCCTGTCAAATCTTTCACAGACCATCTTGTCATAACAATAACGATAGCACCGCCCGGCTGTAGACGTTGTCTAGGTCCAGAGGTATACCATTCATACGCACTGTCAAAAGCTGTTTCGGATAGAGCGTCTTGCTCGGAGTGCGGATCATCAATGATCAATAAGTCTGCACCACGGCCCGTGATGCTTGAACCAACGCCCGCTGCAAAGTACTCGCCGCCTTTGTTTGTTTCCCAACGTCCCGCTGCTTTACTGTCCGCGGATATCGCGACTTCATCAAAGACTTGTTGATAGACTTGACTGTCAATAAGGTTCTTCATCTTACGTCCGAACCTAACAGCAAGTTCTGTATTGTGTGTTGTTTGAATTATCTTGAGTTGTGGTTTATTGCCCACTAACCAAGACGGAAATAAAAAAGAAGCAAACTCTGATTTAGTGTGTCTAGGTGGCATGTTTACAATCAAACGTTTGATTTTACCATCCCGTATGTCCTCAAATTTTTTTGCAATTTTTTTGTGATGATAACCGGAGACAAAGTCTGGCCAAACATG